>Ga0180432_10007141_pt1 | contig 14291 bp, 17 predicted proteins | sample SS_ome_10_FD_132414 | JGI IMG/M metagenome (GOLD analysis project Ga0180432, IMG submission 132414) | Hypersaline lake sediment archaeal communities from the Salton Sea, California, USA - SS_1_MS_2 metaG | ecosystem: Environmental > Aquatic > Non-marine Saline and Alkaline > Hypersaline >... | reverse complement strand
TATCTATTGCTATCTTTAATTCTTTGGGTATTTGGAACATTGGATATGGAGCAAGTGATACAAATGGACTTATTGCAATCTTTACTATGTCAGCTGTAGTGGGTGTAGTTGGTGCATTAGCTGCGGCAGCAGGGTTATCAAGATTTGCCCCTGGTGCACAGAATGCCGCTGTCTATGGTTCATTTAGTGGTATATATATTGCACTATGGACTTACACATCAATACTAATCTATTCAATATCAAAGGGTGTTGGTGGATTAATATTAGTGGGTGTGTTTTCTGCAATAGTATTTTCATCATTAATAATTGGATTGTATCAAATGGTTACAGGAGGTTGGCAATCTTATGAATAGTTTCTTATCTTTCATATTAGCAGAAATAAACATATCAAACTTTACCCAAAACCCAATAAGAAATTTATTTGACCCATACATAGTATCAATTGGTGGTTGGTTTTATGGACTGTTCTTTGGTATGTTGGCAGCAATCATATATACTAATGCAGGGGATAAAAAAGTTCCTGCTACTGCAGTTTTCTTAATATTAGTGGGGACTATTGGACAAGTTATATTCCCATTCCATATTGGTTCGTTCTTTGGTTTGCTTGGTGCATTCTTATTTGCAGTTGTTCTCTACAAAGGATTTATTGTTAAGAGACAGGAGTTCTAATGAAATACATCCTATTGATATCAATATTACTTATGCTTACATCAATTGTACCAATGAGTAGCAGTGTTCCCAATATAAGTAATGCTGAATACATATTAATTGATGACACAGATGATTACAAGCAATTGGGCATAGACATCACCAGAATAGAAGATTTAAGAGTTTATACACCGCAAGTGTTAGTGACAGGTCATCTCCCTTTCATAATAAAAGATACTTCCCTCACCAATGATATCTTATCCAGTTCTGCACTTGATAAACTCTTAACATCTTCTCAGACCAAACAAAGAAATATTGATTTCTCATACCAAATATTGGTTAATGAAACTTACTATAGAAGAGAAAAAATAGTAGAAGAAGAATTAGTAGAAGTAGACCAGGGAATTAATAAAAATGGCACAGCTCCCAAACCAATTTATGAGTTAAGAAAAGTAATCAATGGATATAAAGAAGTAGAAGATTATCATTATGTGTGGAGAGATATTGATTCTTTATCTTCCCATTATATAGAAAAAGATTTTTTAGTATTGGATATAGTTGGTAAAACAACAGCAACATTAAATCATTGGAATACAGATATCATACCAAAAGTAGAAGTTAATAATGAAAAGATAGATTTAAAACAATGGGCATGGTGGAATAGTGCTTGGGACCATTATAGAACAATATCAATAGATGATGCTTTTATAGATGCTACTTTACATGACTTCCCTGTGTGCATCAATATTACAGATGCTATTGGTGATGAATGTCAAGCTAATGGAGAAGACATAAGATTTGTTGGGATAGATAATACTACAGAATATTATTATGAGATAGAGAAATGGGTTGATGGTAGTGATAGGATTGTATGGGTTAATGTAACTTCTGTATCAAGTAATGCTTACACAACTATACTTATGTATTATGGGAATGCAGCAGCCGCAGATGACCAACATCCAGCTGATGTATGGGATGGACATTATTTACTTGTGTTGCATATGAATGATGCTGCAGGTGGTGTAACAGATTCAACATCTAATAGTAATGATGGAGCTGAAGTTGGAACACCAGTATATCATCAATCTGGCCAAGCAGGGTATTGTGTTCAATTAGATGGGTCAACAGAATATTTTAACTTTGGTGATGTTTGTGATTTAGATACAAATCTTTACACCCTTGAGCATTGGTTCAATATGCCAGCCCTTGATACTAAATATAGATTTGTATTTGTTAAACAGGATGGGACTTCAGGATGGCATAGTTGTTCAGTAAGACCAGCAGCACAACCCCAAGACTTTTATAGTGTAGCAGATGATGGACCAGATACCATTGTTGTTTATTCTGCAGATGCAACAGGGTTAGGAGATAACAATTGGCACTATGCAGTTAATAAGAGATATGATTTAACTCATTTAATTATGCAAATAGATGTAACAGCAGTATCTGTAACAGGAGCTAATGCTGGGTTGGGTAATGTTGATACTGGTGCTAGCTTATACTTGGGAGCATTGGGTAGTTCCCCAGACTATTACTTCCCTGGCTATTTAGATGAGATTAGAATAAGTGATGTAAACAGAAATAGTTCATGGATATGGGCAACATACAATACAACCAAACAAACCCCTGGCTTTTTAATATGGGGAGATGAACAAGTAAATCCTGTTTACTATGCAAATCCAGTTATAAGTGGTTTATATCCAGCAAACAATTCAATTGATATATGTCCATGTTGTGAAGCAATTGGTGCCAACATAACACAAGCAGATGGTTTGGGAATGAATATATCTATTTTTTACAATTGTTCTGGTTTGGAATTTTATGATGAGATAGGAGAAGCATACATCAATGGCACAAATGGTTCTTATTATCTGTGCATATGTAGTTTTTATTTTAATACCAATTACACATGGTGGATAAGGGCATCAGTTTATGGCCATGATTCTAATTATACAATCTCACCAATTTATGAATTGACAACAATGGCTAACCCCAGAAGTTGTGTATGTCTTAATTCAACAGAGTATAATGCTTTGGGCGGTGGATTATCTTATGCATGGATTGTTGGGATAGTAATGTTATTTAGTAGTTTTGGAATTTATGTTTTTATTAGAAGGAGAAAAAGAAAATGATAGAAAGTGTATTTATGATGTTGATGGGAATGGCATTCATTCTCTTCATCTTGGGAGTAGAAGGAAGAAGTATAATGTATAGTTTTACATCTTTGATGCTATGGATGATTACAATGGCACAGTCTCTCTATATTCATGTCCCAGGTGATACTTCATATCAAGAGTGGTCACTTAATGCATTTGCCTTAGCTTTTATCTTTATCAATATAATCAACATAGTTATGATTTGGATGGATGCTAAAGATAGAAGAAGGTTTAGACTATGAGAGAAACATTTACTTTGGGTAAAGGCAGGGGTCCAAATAGTAAGAAAACAAGAGAAAGAGCTATGCCAACTCTAAAACAATTAGAAAAATATGGTAGAGCACATGTGCAAGATAATAAAGTTCCCCATATGTTATCTTTTAGATTTAGGGAAGCAAAGAATGATGAAAGAATCATTTTCTCATGGAACAAGCAACATAAAAAGAGTGTGATTTCTTTAAAGCCAGGGTATAAATTGAAGATAGTTTCTCCCAAAAAAGTCAAGATATACTTTGATGAATATTAAGTTGGCAGGTAATTTTACTCAAATTCTTAAATTTTATTGGGGAGATTAAATAGTTTTTATATAAAATTTCTACCCCATATCATTATATAATCATCATTTCATTAAAGTTTTAAATATTAGAAGCAAGTAATAGTATAGTATAGGTTACCCCATCGGGGTAGCTGAAATAATGGAGGACCAAAAGCTATGTTGAAATTCAAGTATATGGACCCAGAGATGATTATGACAATTGTTGTCAGCTTAATCATTTTGGCTGTTGGAGTATTCGCATTCTTTGTTACAATAGATAACATACCAACATCAACTGATAATGCTGTAAACGCTGGAGTTAACAACACATCAGCTACAGGTAATAGCGTATTCAACATTGTCGGTATAGTCCTTGTAATTGGGGCAATAATGACAATTGTGGGTCTAGTCTATAGCTATGTACGGCCTGGCGGTTATTAGAAGGTGATACACCATGCTTAAGTTCAAGTATATGGACCCAGAAATGATTATGACTGTAGTAATAAGCTTAATTATTTTGGGTATAGGTGTATTTGCTTTCTTCACTGTCCTAGAGCAAATAAATGACCAAAATGAAGCTATGCACTCAGGAGTTGCAGCTGATTGGGCAGCTTCTAATAACACGTCAAGAAACTTATCTACTACAGGGAATAGTGTCTTTAACATAGTAGGCATAGTGCTCATTATAGGAGCCATTATGACTATTGTGGGATTGGTCTATGCTTATGTGAGGAGATAGGACAATGGCAAAGAAGAAGTGGAAGAAAATGAAAGCTAAAAGGCTTAAGTATAGAACAGCTAAAGGTTTTAAGTGGAAGGTGTAAATATGAAATTCAAATACATGGACCCTCAAATGATTATGACTGTAGTCATTTCTCTTATAATCCTTGGCATTGGTGTCTTTGCTTTCTTCACAGTGACACAACAAACAGAATCATCACTACAAGCATCAAGGGGATACACAACCCCATCAGCAACAACATCAAATGCAAACAACCAATCTTACTATGCAACCAAAAACTTAACATCAAACACAACTACGACAGGTAATTCAGTCTTTAATATTGTTGGGATAGTTCTTATCATTGGAGCTATAATGACAATAGTTGGACTGGTCTATGCTTATGTTAAGAGGTAGATATCATGGGTAGTAGAAGAGTAAGAGCAAGGACAGCTAAGGCAGCTAGAAATAAGTGCAAGGGTAAGAACACTATTGTTACCAAAGTCAATTATATCCGCGGAAGTAAGAAAGGCGGACAGGGAACATATAGAGTTCATACAAAGAGAAAGAAATAACTAAACCATGGGAATTGACTTCCCATCTTTTTTTTCTATATTAGAAATACCATTTCTGTTAGTAAAAGTATATACTATTTATTGATTCTTTAGTGTTCTACCCTATTAGAAAAAGGTTACCATGATTCCTTATATATGAAATCATTAAAACTTACATATTAGAAAATGGTTCCATTTACCAAACAATGGAGGTTTGGATATTGGCACTTGCTTCCCCTTATAAATTTTCAAGCCAAATAACGGAACCTTTTTCAAAATATTTAGAAAAGGGTCATTTTATAAAGATAGATTACTATTTTTTGTTTAAGGGGAACACTTACTGATTTTTACTACCCCCCTTTTCTAAAGAAGAAAAAGGCAGCTTTTTCTTAACCAAACTTATATATACCATGTAACATATATGGTATAATGGGTAAAGCAAATGGATAATGAAAAGAATGTAACATTACAAATTCAAATACCAATTGATGTCTATGCTCAATTATTAATTGTAAAGAAATCAAGGGGTTATAGAAGCTGGTCTGATATGTTAGAAAAAGAATTCACAAATTTAGAGTTACCATCTTAAGCATATCTTCCATGGTAACACAGGGGATAAGCATCTTAGGGACTGCCTCCCTTTTCTTCCCCTGTTCAAATGGAAGATGTGAATTATGGTCTTTAACTACGTTAAAGACATAATTAATAAAGGGAGATATGAAATGAAAAAAGACATAAAAACAGAAATGGAAGCAGTTGAAATATCAATGCGTTCAGGGGACCATTGTTTAAATTGTGGTAAACCCCTAGTAAACTTTGAATATAAATATTGTTGCCAATGTTCTATAGACCCAGACTATTGGCTAATTGAAATGGAGATGGCACAATGAGAAAAGATGAGTTTTGGTTGAAGATATCATCTACAATACTATATGCAGCGGTAATAGCTACACTACTATACATAGTGATATTTGATTATCCATTATGGATTAAATTATTATGGGCTGGTGGCTTTATTACAACTGGTATACTTGTTGCAAAATGTTGGACATTACCCATTAGAAGAAAAACTATTAAACAATACTATGGTATTTATAAACCAGAAGAATATCTAAAAGAGGACTAATTATGACTACATTGGAAGATGTGCATGAAGTCTATAAAGACAAACTTTATTTAGAAGACTTTGATTTTATAGATAATGCATTAGCTACATACATCACCAAAGATATGGAAGGGGAGCCATTATGGCTCTTCCCCATAAAGCCAAGCGGGTTTGGAGCATCAACGCAATTATATCCATTTATTAAATTGTCAGAACAATTTATGGATTACAGAATACTTTTATTAGACCAAGCAACATCAAAAGCTTTCAATAGTGCATCAAAAGATAAGACATCAATAGACTTGGGAAGTATGATGCAGAACAATTATACCATGATTCTTATTCCAGACTTTGCTTCTATTGCAGCAGGGGATGATGCAGAAGCTACATTTGCTATGATGAGAACTCTTTATGATGGATATTGTATAAGACACACTGGACAAGCATCACATGTATATAAAAACATCAAAGTAAATACATTTGCAGTATCAACCCCAGCGGTAAGACATAACATAGAATTTGCTACACAGATGGGGACAAGAGAATTTGTATACAATATACCCAAAGTCCAAAAACCAATGGGGATGTTAGACTTCCCCACAACAAATAAAGATAAAGAAGAATTGTATAAAGTAGTTAAGTCTTTTATTGATTCTCACCGAGATATATCTTTTGAATGGCCAACTGGATTTGATGCTACTGCACTTAAGTATGTTGCATACAATACTTGTGTATGGCGTGTAGAACCAACTACAAATGATAAAGGGGTTTTGGTTGATAATATAGAAATGGAATATATTGCAAGGGTTTACAAACAATTACAAACATTAGTAATTGGATTACATGCTATGGGAATTGACCAAACAAGCATCAATAAGAAACTCTTACAAATGGAACATGGTGCTGGTAATATGCTAAGAAGAGAAATACATGAATTACTTAAAGATGAAAAAGAAGGACTTACTATAACACAAATATCTAATAAAGTAAATAGAGCTGTAGAAACAATAATGGAGCAAATGGTTACATTAAGAGAGTTGGGATTTGTAATGCCAGTAGTTAAAGATGACTATGCTAAATCTTTATACACATCTCAAGGGGTTAGATGGATAAGAGTTAAGTGATTGGGGTTTATTATATAATATAATGTGTCCCAAGGGACACATTATTATATTATATAACCCGCATGGTTTGATATATATGTTTGAAAATTGGACACCATTGGATTGGATGTTAGTGATTGTGCACATTGGATTACTAATAGTATTCCCATTACTACTACATCTAATATCTAAAGATAAATAAGTTATTAGAATGGGGTATATACAAATGGGTAGTATATGTATATTTCTAAATTGGATTATTTCTAAAATACTAACAATCTATTTTAGAATACCATTATATAATTTACATAGTAAAAGAAAAAACAAAACAAATATATGGGGGGATATGGCTTAAACCATTCTATAGTTCCGCTTTTGGATAGTTCTTTATTAATACTAATTGATACAACACAAATTATAAATAGTAAACGTCCCATATATACTATGGAGAAATAGTCGTGGCTATCCAACTTCCCCCTGATGCAGAACCTCAAGAGCAAGCATTGGCTCGAGCTGGTAAACCCCAGTTAGCATTAGAGTTATATAGAAAGAGAAAGGCAAGAGAAGCAGCACCTGTCCCAACCACTATACCATCCGAGCCCCCAGCAGTTACCCGTAAGCGGGAAGAAATAGCAAAGTATAAAAGAGAACCAATCCCTGGTCCAACCAAATTACCAACACAAAGAGACATGGTTCAATATCATGGTAACTTATTATTGCAAGAGAAGAAAATTAAACAATCCCCAACAAAGACTTATACAATAGATGGGAAGAAAGTTTCTAAAGAAGAAGCATTACAATTAATTAGAGATGCTAATTACCATTTAAGAATATATGAGCGCCAAATAAAAGAATTAGAGTTTAGTTTAGAAAGTTTAAGAAAGCATGGATATGAAGCATCAATGGATGAGTATGGTAAATTCCATTTAATACCCCCAGATGGTATGCCCAAAGAAATGCAGACTATTTTAGAGATTAGATATGCTCCCCCTGGCACTAAATTTCATGATGCATCTGGTAGAGAAATATCAAAGTCACAAGCTTTATCAATGGCTTGGCAAGATTATGATGATATGATTTATGGTTTGGCTAGAGCAAAGAGAGTAGCTTCAAATCCCCTTATGGCAATTTTTGAAACAATTGGTATGTTTTTTGTTAAAGAAGAAACAAGAGCACCATTGTTAGCAGAGTTTAAAGAAAAAGTAGAAATGAAGATATCACCAACTGCACAAAACATTAGAGAAGCTGCTGAAGCACAAGAAAGAAGATTTAGGGCTGAGGGCAAACTATTAGCTGAATTTGCCAGAGTTGAAAAAATTGGAACATGGCAAGCTTATGCTGGTTATTTTAAAGAAGCAATTGAATTGGGGGCAACAGTTGTAGCATCATATGGATTGGGAGCAGTAGTTGGAGGAATAAGTGGGGCTAGAGCTGCTAAAGTAGCGGGGACAACAACTGTATCAGGTTTTAAGATAACAACTGCAATAAAGACAGCAGTAATGGTTGGTATTGGTGTAGCAGCAGTTGCACCATCAGTTATACAGAACTTACAAATTATTGATGAACAGAATAAAAAACTTAAAAAACTTAATGATGATTACAATTTAAAAATTCAAAGAGCTGGGGAAGAAGAAAGAAAGAGATTAGAAAGAGAGAAAGAATATGAAAAAGAAGCCATTGAAGAATCAATAGACAGAGCTTATGGTAGTTTAATACAAATTGGGTTACAAATATTGTTAGCAGCTAAATATGGTAGAAGGGGATATAAAGCGGGTTATGCAAGGGGATTTCAATATAAGTATGGTAAAATGCACTTTGTTCCTGGGACACCAAAAGCAAAGATGTATAAGTATGGAATGAGAGCTTTAAGAAAAATGAAGACAGTTCCAACTAAATTTTATAAACCATTGAAAGCAACTGCAAGAACCCCAAAAGCAAAGACAGCAGAAGTTGTAAGATTTGCAAAAAAATACAAAGCAACATTAACAGGGTCTGGAGCATCATATCAACAAATAAAGGGATTTAGAACTAAATATTATAGAAGACCTGGGTTTAAAGTTGTTAAAGATATTGATTTATATATGGAGAAAGAATCCCAAGTAAAGTGGGCTAAAAGACTTTTACATGCTAAACAACATGGTATTGATATTCATGGTCCTACTTTTAGAAAACCAGGCGGGTATTATGAAATGGGAGAATGGGTTCCAGCTAAACCCAAATACATAAAGGGTGTTAAAGTAGTTGGCCCTGGTGAACAAACTATGAGAAAGGGAATCCAAACTATGAGATACTATGCTGGCAAAGCACCAGAAAGAAGTAAAGATGTATTAGATTTTGCAGAGCACATGGAATCCCAAATACAATCAGCTAAAGCATCATTAAATCCAATAACTAAAACAAAGGGATATTTAGCGGGAAGAGATTGGATAAAATACAGACAAGCATATGCACAAGAGTTTGGTAAGTGGCCAGAATTAGCTAAAAAAGTTAAAGTAACAACACCTGCAAAAGTAACTGTTCCCAAAGCTGTTAAAGTAGTTAAACCCAAACCATCTTATTACAAACCAACTAAACCAACAATTCCAAAAACTACATTTGTTAAACCTTATACAAAAGTAACTAAACCAAAAATTCTCCCAATATTTGTTGCTAAACCCCCAAAGAGAAAACCTCCAACATATAGACCAACAATAACACCTCCAACTAAAAAACCCCCAGTAATACTTACTACTACACCAGTATATACACCAACAATTACTACAACATTCCCAACACAGAAGAAAAAGAAACCCAAACCCAAACCAATTCCAAAGTTCCCCGAAGGCCCAGCAAAGAAGAGAGAAATTGCAATAGCATATAATGTTTACATTAAAAAGATGGGAACTTGGGTAAAATTAAATACATATCCATTAAAACTATCTTCTGCCCTTGGTCTTGGTGCAGAGCGGGTAGATAAAACAACTTCCATATACTTTAAGATAGAAAAAATATCCAGACCCCCAACAACAGACTCAACACATGACAATACATGGAATAAACTAAAATACAAATTTATTAAAACATCAGCAAATACATATAAAGAAAAAGAAGCATATCAAGAAGATTATGAGATTAAAGCTCAAAAATATAGAACAACTCCCTTCAAACCAAAAAAATTCAAATTAAAGGGGCTTAAAATCAAACGTAAGCGTAGAAAAAAGAAAATTAATATTAGGAGATAAGGAATCATGAATATATTGTTTAAAGCCGTGTTTTCATTTATTATGGCAGTTGCCGCATTTGGTGGAGTAATGTATCTCTACAACTTTGGAATGAGCACATATATGACTGAAATAAGCAGATTTGGAGTAGCATATGCATCATTAGCAACCTTTGTTTATTATGTATGGCACTTGATGCCCCCTTTAATTGCATTCTTGCTGGGAATCAAATATATTGGGGGTGACCATTAATGTTTAAACTATTTGGACTAATAACATCTATGTTTGTAATCATTTTAATTATTACAGGTCCAGGAACTTTAGCAATACATTATGTATGTGAAGCAATAAGAGATACTGATTTGGGAGATGCAACAACCAATACATTACCAATTTTACTTATGATTGAGCAAGTATTTATAATTACAAGTGCAATATGCATCATAGGGATTATTCTTGCTATGATAGTGTGGGCATTTTATAAAAAAAGTGGATACGAGGAAGAGTATTATGGCTAAAAAAATAAAATGGTTATTGATTCTGTTTGGGCTTATTTTACTATTTGTAGTAATGGCACATACAGCAGCAGCGGATACATATGAAGTTACATTTGACGACCCAACAATAGATGGAGATATTACATATTCTGGGGGAGCTTATAGTTCACATGACTATACTGGTTCTACAGCTGAATTAAGAAAGTCTTCAGTTGGTTCTGTTTGGGATATAAGAAGTTTTTTTGAGTGGAACATATCTTCTATTCCTGTTAATGCAAATATATTGAAAGTATCATTTGAATGGATAAGTAATGGTGCCCCCATTACAGGAAGTTCAGCAGTATATGCAATGGAGACTATGCCATCAGCACAATCTAATGATGCTGCAGGGGCACAAGTAATTTGGAATGCAATAGATGCGGGTCTTTCTTTAACCCCTGGTGGAAGTGGTATGCCTGGCGGTGCATCAGGAACTCACTACTATTTAAATGAAACTCCAGCGGCAGCAACTTATGTATGGGGTCAATCCCCAAAAGATAGTTTAGAAGAAAACTTATCAAGGGGATGGTTTGCATTGGGAATAAAAAGAATCATTACAGCTGGTAGTGATAGTCAAGCTTACATAAGAACAGAAAATTATAATGGTGTAGAAATTAAACCTCAATTATGGGTTCAGTATGAAATGACAGCTCCAGAAATAAGTAACCCAAGTCCTGCGGATGGTGCAACAGGAGTTAATTTAACACCAGATGTTTGTATTGATTTAAATCATAGTTATGGAAGTGGTATGAATTTAACATGGTATTGGTATAATGATTCTTCTGGTAATTGGGAATATATGGGCCAAAATGGTTCTACTCCAACTTATTGGAAGGAGTGTAAGATTGACCATGATTGGGTGGATGAAACATTAGTTAATTATCCATTATGGTTTTACAATACATCAAATGATTTTAAGAGTGTAGCTAATGGTGGTAGATTAAGAGAAGATGGAGCTGATATACAATTTTGGAATTTTAGTAATTCATCCCAAATGGCACATGAGTTAGAATATTATGACCCTGTAACTGGAACTATTGGAGCATGGGTAAATGTATCTTATTTATACTCAGACAAAGATACAGTCTTTTACATAAGATATGGTGATGGGTCTACAGATAATGATAACCCAACAGCAGTATGGGATGGATACTTTGTTGCAGTTTATCATTGTAATAATTCATATCAATTTTTTGATTCAACAGCTTATGGGAATGATGGAGTAAGAAGCGGTTCCCCATCTAATGTTACAGATGGTGTCTATGGTAAGGCAATTAACTTTACTTCAGCTACAAGTGATTATTATTCAGTTATTGATGACCCATCATTAAGATTTGGTACGGGATATTTTACAGTTGAAAGATGGTTTACAACACCAACATTAAGTGCTGCTAATTATAGATATATGGATTATCAATATACTTCTCCCCCAGGAACAGGTCTTATATCTTACTTAGCCAAATCAACAAATGCATATGATTTAAGAACAATTATCTTGGACCAAGAAGGTGACCAAATAACTATTGAATCAGGTAATGCTCTTGGGATAGATGATTGTTCTTGGCATAACCATGTTTATAATGTAAATGGGAATACAGGAACTCAATGGATAGATGTTAACTTTGATATATCAACTGGCACTAATGTAAACTATGATTCTGGTTGTACTAATAATCAACCATGGTATTTTGGGGCATCTGATGCACCAGCAAGTTTTATGAATTATCAAATGGATGAGATAAGAATAACAAAGGGCTTATGTAGAAATGATAGTTATATGAATTTTACTTACAATTGGACAGCCAATGGATTGTATTGGGCTTTTCTTGGGGATGAGAATGTTAGTGGTGCAAATGTAACAAATGGAACATATTGTATGGAATTTGTAAATGCAACAGAACCATGCACAACTTACTATTGGTGGGTGCATGCAGTAGATGAGAATGGTAATTACACAGATGAAATATTTGAATTTACAACACACTGTATCAATCCCCCAACAGGTGGTGATTGCACAAGATACAATTCAACTACACTTAATATAACATGGATAGAGAAACCAGACAATGGTGGAACAACATGGACTGAAGTATGGTATCAAGAAGGATATACTGCACCAGGGTATGGAGAAGGAACTTATGGTGGGAACACAACAAACCAAAGTATGAATTTTACAGGATTACAAGAAGGAACATGCTATACATTTTCACTATGGACACATTGGAATTCAAGTGATGGGGATTGGTATACATCTTCTATCAAATCTACAATCCTCTGTTGCACTAAGGGTGGAGACTACCGATTCTGTTTAAGATATGAAGAATACAATCAACAATACATTAATCTATCTCACTACCCATGCTCTAATCATATTTTAGCTATACACTTCATCAATGGCTCCAGACAAATAGAATTTCTTAATGCTACAATATATGAAGCTAATGGTAATAGTAGTTGCTTTGATTATCATTTGGATGAAGAACCATTGTTCTTTGAGCTATGGTGGAATGCATCATTTGGATGTGGCACATACAATTCAACATCTTATGTAAGAAGATTAACTCCAAATGCAGCTACTAATGAAAGCGGGAACTTAACCATTACATTTTATCTTGTAACAGATAGAAGAGTTTATTTAGATGAGTATGAATACTTTGGTAATGAATCAATAGAATATGATATGGAAGATAATTTGATTCCATATATCTTTAGCTTTGATGATAGAACACATAGCTTTGATATAAGGGAATCATTTAATACATACATTACTTTCTATTTCTTTAATACTACAAATAAAATCATAGTGCATCAAGAGTATTGGGATTCAGCACAAAAAGTATATCCAGTCTTGCTTTATGAAAAAGCTTACTTTACTGGGGTTGCAGATAATGATACTTTAATTGGTTATGAAAACATTGGCTTAGCACCAAACCATGCTTTAACAGAAGAAACAATAATCATATATTTAAGAGACATAGAAACAATTACTATTGATGATGCTATTGATATTCATTATGGGTGGTCTTCAGGGGCAGCTGGATTATGGGTATTGTATGAAGATAGTGAATCAAATACCATTTGGGTTAATGTTACAGTCTATAATGCAAGTGATGGGAGTTATGAATGGTCTGAAAATGTAAGTGATGCTGATGCTTATAATTTTACATGGCCTGCTGCTTACCATGATTCATCATATGAAATAGTAATAACAATAATGCATGGAGACTTTGGTTATGTTCAAGTTAAAGTTCCAATAGCTCCAGGGATGTCTACATTAACAACAGCCGCATTTATTGATGCTATGTTTTATGATATCTTTGGTGTTGCTCCATTCTATAATACAGAAACAGGGGTAGCAATTAGTTGGACACATATGATAATCTTATTTATTGCTATCTTATTGGGAATGATAATTGTATATAATCCAACAATTGGTATCATGGCTCCAGGGATATGGTTAATTGTTGCTTATATACTTATATCAGGATTACCATTTGCTTGGCTTGCAGTAGGGTTCTTATTGATTACAATGGGTATTGTATATGCTCTTGCTGGGGGTGGTCCAACTTGAAGGCATATCACTTTATGATGGGACTATTCTTATTCAACATATCTATTGCTATCTTTAATTCTTTGGGTATTTGGAACATTGGATATGGAGCAAGTGATACAAATGGACTTATTGCAATCTTTACTATGTCAGCTGTAGTGGGTGTAGTTGGTGCATTAGCTG
>Ga0180432_10007140_pt1 | contig 14291 bp, 10 predicted proteins | sample SS_ome_10_FD_132414 | JGI IMG/M metagenome (GOLD analysis project Ga0180432, IMG submission 132414) | Hypersaline lake sediment archaeal communities from the Salton Sea, California, USA - SS_1_MS_2 metaG | ecosystem: Environmental > Aquatic > Non-marine Saline and Alkaline > Hypersaline >... | reverse complement strand
CTCCATCAGACGGTCGGTCACCTGCTGGGCAAACGCCCGAAACGTGGTCCACTTGCCGCCGACCAGCGAATAGACGGGAAACGACAAGCCGTCGGGCTCGATAACGTCGCAAAGATGATCGCGGCTTACCTGCACGGTGGCCGAGGCGTCGCTGTGGCGAAGCGGGCGAACGCCGCTGAAGACGCTGACGATTTGCGAACGGTCGACTTTGATCGTGGGGAATACCTGATGCATCGATTCGAGGATGTAATCGATCTCGTCGTCCTCGCAGCGGACCTTGTCGGGGTCGTCGACGCGGATGTCGGTCGAGCCGGCCAAAACCTTGCCCATCCACGGCAGCACGACCGCCACGCGGCCGTCGTCCGTTTCGAAATAGATCATGTGGCCCCGCAAGGTGTTCATCACCTCGTCGTTGTCGATCACCAGATGGGCCCCCTTGGTGCCGCCGATCAGTTTGGTTTCTTTTCCCAAACGCTGGTTGGCGAAATCGATCCACGCCCCGGTGGCGTTTATCAGCACGTCGGGCTTGACGTCGAACGTCTCTCCGCTGAGTTCGTCCTTAAGCGAAACGGCGTCGCCGGAGTGGCCGTCCAGCGAGACGTAGTTCACGGCGGTTGCCCCTTCGTGCGACTCTTCGCCGTCCATCAACAGTTCCAGGCAGAGCCGCTCGGGGTAGCTGATCCAGGCGTCGTAGTAGGTGGCCGTGTTTATCAAGCCCGGGTTGAGCAGCGGCCGCTCGGCCAGCGACTTCGCCCGGGAGGTGAACGTGTGCTTCGGCATCGAGCTGGTCTTGCGGGTGTAGATGTCGTAGAACGTCAGCCCGGCCTTGACCATGGCCGCGCCGCGATGGGCCGGCCGACCGACGCTCAGCCGGAAGAACCGCAGCATGGAACTCATCGCGCCGGAGAACCACGAGAAGATCGGGATCGTCGTGGGCAGCGGATTGACGTAGTGGCCCGCGTTCTTAAGCAACAGGTTCCGCTCGGTCACGGATTCCCTGACCAGCCGGAACTCGCCGAACTCGAGGTATCGCAACCCGCCGTGGATCATCCGCGAGGGCGCGGCGCTGGCCCCGCAGCAGAAGTCGCCCTTGTCGACCAGCAGGACGTCGACCCCCTGGGCGGCCAGATCGCGAAACAGGCCCGCCCCGTTGATGCCGGCCCCGACGATCAGCACGGATACCCGGCCCTTTTGGCGGATTGCATCGAGAGTAGTTTTTCGTTCACTGACGGAGGCTTTGATTTGGTTCATTCTTTCGGGCACGGTTAGCGGTCGAGGGGCGGGTTTTACGGCCGATTCCATTGCGATAACAGCCGACTGATAGACCTACCATGGTAACGGCCGGAGGCGGGTATCGCAACCCGGTGGATGACCTGAAGATTGGTCGTCGGGGTGGCTCCGCAGGCCGAGGAGTTGCATGACTCTGGCCCTTAATGACTCGCAGTGGGGCAGGCATTCCTGCCTGCCTTGAGAAGACCATCCACTCCGTGGCAGGCAGGAATGCCTGCCCCACTGATATTCACATCGACATGGAACCCGAGATGCTACCGTCGAATCCGACCGTCCGCTCTGGCGGTCGCTTCCAGATGTTCGAGCATTCGCTGGCTGGGGGCGTGGTTCGGTTGTAGGGCGAGTGCTTCCCGGGCGGCCATCGCGGCTCGGTCGGGATTGCCGGCGGATAGCTCGGCTTGGCTTAGATGGTAGAAGATGTCCGGCGTGGGGCTGCCTCGCGTCAGAGCGGTCGAGAGGCTTTCGATGCCGTCGTCGTAGCGGCCCAAGGCAACCATGGCAGTGCCCATGCGGCGAAGCACGTTTTGCGGCTCCTCGCCGGGCGAGTAGCTGTCGGCCAGACTCTGCAACGTGGCCAACTCCTGGGCGGGACGATTCGTGCGATTGTATATGGCCGCGACTTGCATCATCAACTTGCGGTCGCCGGGCGCGTATCCAAGAGCCCGATGGTAATCGGCCAACGCTTCCTCGAACCGTCCGGCCGAGTGCATGACCTCGCCGCGAACGGCCCAGCCGCCGGGCATCTTTGGGTTCATGTCGATGGCCGCCTCGGCCCTGTTAAGCGCCAAGTCGGTCTTACCCGTTTCTAGATACATCTCGGCCAAACGAATCTTCAGCGAGGGATCCTCGTCGAGCGCCTCGGCGGCGGTGGCCAGTTCGACCGTGGCTTGGTCTTTCTCGCCGCAAAGCCACAAGGCCTCGGCATAATGGTGACGCGCTTCGGGATCGTCGGGGCATGCTTTGACCGCCTTTGCCAGCAGCGTTCGGGCTTCGTCGGCTCGGCCTTGCTCCATGGCGGCCGCGCCGCGAAGCGACAACTGCCGGCTGGTCCTGAGCGAGCGCGAGACGGGCCCCTGCATGCCGGGAATAACACATCCCTGTGAAGACGCCAAGAGCAGGATTAGTAGTAAAGCGATCCGTCGCATGTTTTGTAGATTACTCGAGCCGAGTTCGGTCCGCTCGACAAAGCGGAATAGTTCATCCTTCGCGCCCGGCGAAACATCCTTCTAGTCGTGGGCAACGACACTGAAATCCAACCTCTCCCAAACGAAAAAGGGGACAGGCACCAAGCCGCTAGCCACGTTCGGCGGGTTCAACGTTCGAGGAGGCTTGGAGCCAGTCCCCTTTTTCGAGCCGTAAGTTATCACAATGGGGCAAATGCCGCCAGCCCGCTTCCCGGTTTACTGTACGTGTGATATGATACGTTTTGTTCCAACGAACCCCACCGAAGACCGGGAATCATGCCGCAAATATTCCGAAAAGCCAGCATCGCCTTTCAATATCCCGACAACTGGACGATCGACGAAGAGGTCGGTCGCTCGGGCCACAAGTCGGTTACCGTCTCCAGCCCAGGGGGGGCTTTCTGGTCGGTGGCCGTGCTGCCGCACTCGGCCGATCCGAAGATGATGGCCGAGGCGGTAGTCGAGGCAATGAAGGAAGAATACCCGGATACCGAAGCCTATAACGCCGTCGAGACGATCCTCGACCGCGAGCTGATCGGCTACGACCTGAACTTCACCTGCATGGATCTGACCAGCAGCGCGCGAATCAGGTGCGTTAAGATGGAGAAGAACAACTACACGATCTTCTGCCAGGGCGAGGACCGCGAGTTTGAAACGGCCGGGCTGGTTTTCACCGCGATGACGACCAGCCTGATAAAGGAGCTCGATTCTCCGTTGGAGTGATTTTCCGCCGGCCTCTTTGTACTTATGATCCGGTTTTGTAAGTTCTTACAAACTCCATGTTGCCCGCGAAGAAGATTCGCGGCAACTTCCCGGCGACTCGTAAGCCGTTACGGAAACGCACCTTATCGCAATCGGGCGCCTTCGCCACCGCGATTTCCTCCCGTTTTGGCACGCGCTGTGCATATTCATCCTCGCATCAACCCAGCGTGGGTTGATCGGACGACGAGACCGTCATCCGCCGATGAACCGTCACAGCTTCCGCATTTTTGCCGGCCGAGGCAACCGATCCGAGCGGACGAACGCAGCCCCAATTTTGAAGAAATAATGGCGTTTTCCGTAAACCTCCGACCGGCATGAGGCATACTAGAGAGAACCTGTTCCGCGGCGGCCCAAGTCAGATAAGGACAAGACCGGCCGCCATAAATTTTCGCTTTGTCCCGTGAACCTTAGGCGACGTCGCCATCGGCGCGACACTGACTCCCGCATCGGGAATGCCATTTTTTCGCGGTCATACGAAGCACACGGCGTAAATCCCTCTCAGTCCCCTCCGGTGTGGGCCGGAGGGGACACGAGTGGATTCTCTTTCGGGCCTTACTTCACAATAACGATCCGCACCTCGAAGACGCGCGGAACCTGCTTTCCTTCCGGTGCCTGGAAGCGGACGGTTACCTTCTCCTTGCCTTCGGTCAACTGCTTGGTGATCGGATACTCGGTACCGTAGTACTCCTCTTTGCCGGTGCTTTTGAGTTGACCGGTGGCGATCTTCTCTCCGTCGATCTGGACTTCGAACTCGCCGCTGCCGTCGCGGCCCCAGTACAGACCGCGAACGGCCGACTTGGTACCCGGGGCAGGCAGTTTCATTTCGTAGCTGAACCAACCGCCGTCTTTCGCGCGGCGGAAATGGCGACCCTGGGCGGCCATGCCGGTTTCGGACTTGTCGCTTAGGAGATTATGATCAATCTCGGGCTGCTGCTCGCCGCAACGAACCGTGTCGATGGTTCGCGCGTCGAGTTCCCGTTTCTGCTTCTCGGTCTCGGCGATGATCCGCTGTTGCTCCTTCCACTCTTCGAGCGTCTTCAACTGCCAGTAAATCGCGTAGCGCTGGAAGTGAATGCGGAAGAACGGCGCCAGGGTCACGTCCTTGGGCTTGACCAGACCGGAAGTCTGGAAACAACTCGGTCGGCCGGGCAGGGGGGATATGCGAGAAAGAATCTCCTCGTCGGTGTCGAAAACGAACACGGGCGCCTGGTCCAACGGCCCGTAGGCCTTGATCGGCGTGTAGCGACCCATGTAATCGGTCTGCTGAAGACCTTCGCTGCCCAGTTCGCCGGCCAGCATGATCGGGCCGTAGAAGATCGAAACCCAACCTTTGCACTGTTCCTGCCGCACGACGCGTAGCTTCATGGGCAGTTCCACTTTGATCCGATCGCCGGCCTTCCACTTCCGCTTAAGTTCGGCGAAACCGCCCTTCTCCGAGGCGACCTCGACCGGCTCGCCGTTGATGCTCACGGCCAACTTGTCGGCCGCCAGCCAAGACGGATGGCGAACGTGTATCTTGAGCTCTTCGTCCGGTGCTTCGGTGATAAGCAGCGTGGTGGCAGCTTCGTCGGGGAAACTCGTTTGCTGACGCAGAACCAGTCCCTTCTCCGCCCATTTCAGTTCCGAGGCCATGAACAGATTGACAAACAGCGAGTCGGCGTCGTGGGTGTAGATCAACTCGGCGTACCTGGCGTGGTTCTCCATGCCCGTGCCGGTGCAGCACCAGAAGCTTCGGAAATCGGTACCGTAGCTGCGTGCGTAACCGGGCCTCAGCGGCGTGTAATAAACGAACGCGCCGGCCCCGACCAGCGGAGCTTGCGAGGCCAGGATGTGGTTGTACAGGCCGTTCTCGTAATAGTCGAGATACTTCTCCGTGGGCTTCTCGCGGTAAAGGGCCGTTGTCAGCCTAAGCATGTTGTACGTGTTGCAGGTCTCGGGGCCGCCTTCGCGAGTGATGTGATCGCCCATGTGTTTGGGGTCGGGGAAGTGCTCGTGAATGCTGTTGGCGCCGTTTACCCACGTACGGTTATCGACGACCGTGTCCCAGAAGAACTTGGCGGCCGCGCCCGGCTTGGTATCGCCGGAGAGTTCGTGAATGCGCTGAAAACCGGTGAACTTCGGCACCTGTGTGTTGGCGTGCATGCCGGTCAGGTTGTCCTTGCCCTCGGCGTGCGGGTGCATCAGCAAGTGGTGCGAATAGTATCGGGCGTAGTCGAGATACTTCTTATCGCCGGTGATGGCGTAGACGTCGGCCAAGACCTCGGCCATGCCGCCGTGTTCCATTTTGAGCATGCCTTGCCGCTGCTCTTCGGTAAGGTCTTTCACAAGCGAACCGCACCAATCGGAGAAGTCGATCAACACTTCCCGGGCCGTCTCGTCGCCGCAAAGAACCCAGGCGTCTCGCAGGCCGGCCAATTCCTTGTGGATAGTGTAGAAGGGGGCCCAATACTTCATGATTGTTTCGACCTTGCCCGCGCGAATGTCGGCTTCCAACTCGCGAGAATAAGGGAACGCCACCAGCGAACCGTCCTTACGCTTGTCCTGACACTCCTTGAGTTCCTTGGTGATGTACTCGACGCGCTGCTTCAGGCGATGGTCGTCGGTGAGGCGGTACATCAGGCTCAGGGCAGTTAGATAATGGCCCAAGCTATGGCCCGCCAGGGACCACGTCTTGCCGGGCTGGGCCGGTCGCTCCCAACCCTGGTACGGCTTTGCCTTCGGCTCCAGTCCGGCCTCGACGCGAAACAGGGCCAGCAGACGATCCGGCTCCAGCCGCATCAGGTAACCGTGGTCGGCGTCTTGCATGGTCTTGAACGGACCGGGAAGCAGCCGCACGTCGCCCTGGGGGAACACCTGCTGCTGGCTCGGCACAACCGGCTTGCCCAGCAGCCGCTCTTTCTTTTCCTCGGCCACGGCGCCGAAGCCGCAGCAAACGACGAGCATCGCTAGGATGGATCGGTAGAATGGAACTCGGGTCATGTTGGGTACTCCTGTGTTATTGTGATTTTCGTGTGGGAACATAATTGGTTTTCCGGTCGACCCAAGGTCAGCTTAAGAGCCACGGATCAAACACGGATGAAGCACGGATTGAAGTTATAAGTAGTTTGCCTCGGAAATCGTGAAGAAATGACTTTGCAATTTGTATAACACCGATCGACCACAAGCCGAAAGCAGTGTAATTCAGCCCCAACGGAGCGATCCTATGATAGCCCAGGGTGAAACCTGGGAAACATGCTTATCCAAACCTTATCCGTGATAATCCGTGCCCATCCGTGGCTCGTCTTTCCTTGGATTTCTGGCAACGCCCGCGCTGGTCAATCACGTCGGCGTCTGCGCGTTGCCTTCAAACAATACCTTATGCAGCCGCGAATCACTCGCTCCGCGTCTTCTTACCGACCTCGATCTGTTTGCTCCACTTCTCTTTCCACCCGTCGGCCATTCGGCATGCTACTTCCAACTTGCCTTGTCGCACGCGGATTACCACAAATCCTTTCGGGCGGCTGATCGTCTCGGGCTTCTTTGGATTGCGGTCGAATTGCGGCGAGGGGGCCATCAATACGTCGTGGCCTTCCCATTGGTGACGGCGATAGGCGTGTTCGTGGCCGTGGAGGATCAACACCACGTTGTACGGCTCGATGGCCTTCTTCAACGCCTGCAAATCTTCCAAGGTCCACCACTTCTCGCGTCCCCAGCCGGTAAGTCCGTAATGCCACATCAGTATCACCGGTCGGCCGCTGTCGCCGACTCGCTCGGCTAGGTCCTTCTTCAAGAAGTCCAAGCTGCGGCGGGGATTGTTCCACGGCGAGGGCCTGTCGTAAACCGGTCGCGGCTGGTTGCCGGGAAAGACGTTGAGGCTGACGAAATGGACCGGGCCCCAATCCCACGAATAATGATAACCCAACGGACAGGTCGAAACCTTGGTCGGCCGTTGTCGGTTGCGCTGGACAACATCCTTCTCGATCGGGCTCATCGCGTCTTTGCTGTTCTTCAAGTCGAGATCGTGGTTGCCGGTCAATTCATAAACGGGAAACTTCAACCGGGCCTTGCCGTCGGGGGCGAAGAACGCCTTGTAGCGTGCCCAGTTTTCGGCGTTGTGCAGATCGTCGACCAGATCGCCCAAGATCAGCACGCCGCGCGGTCGCTGAACCTCTCCGCCGAAAGGGAACGACTCGCCGGGCAACTCGTTCATCATGTCAATCGTCTTCCCCGTGCCCTCGGTTCCCCACCTGGGGATGTTGACCTGCGGATCGCCGATTACGAAGAAAGTGAAACCGTCGTCCGTCGCGGCGGTCGGCTGTGCAGCAGCCTCCTCGGTCCCGTGCATTACAGTAGCGGGTGCGAGAATGACTGCGGCGATTATCAAGACAAAAGTGAAGCGATGCATGGTGTTGTTCCCGTGGTGAGTAGAATTCATGGGTGCTAAAGCCCCACAACAAGATAGCATATCCGCATCCTGGTTCCCAGCACTGGAGGAAAGAGAATTTGGCCGCTCAATCGTCGCTCGACCGTCCGGCCAGGGATTCCACCCGCGTGGGCAGCACCGGCGGGCGCGGCGAGTCGCTCTGCCAGCCGTGGATCGTTTGCAGGGCACAATGGCAGATTCTCCCCTGGCAGGGCCCCATGCCGCAGCGGGTTTGAAGCTTGGCCGAACGCAGGTTGTCGTGTTCTTTGATCTCGCCCAGCGTCACGTCTTCGCAGCGGCACACGATCGTATCGTCGGTCGCCAGGTTCTTCAACTCGTCGCGCAGCGAAAACGCATTTTCCATGGCTTCGGCGAACTTCTTCGTCTTTCGCCGGGCAAAGAAAAGTCGTTCGGCCGCGCTCGATTGGCCGGCCGCCGCGTAACCGGCGATTTGGCCCTCGACCAAGGAAGAGTCGACGCCGCCGACCATCGCATCGGCCGCCACGCAGAACACGCCCGACACGGTGGTCTGCTGCGTTTGATCGAGGACAACGTTGCCGGCCTCCGTGCGGCATCCCAACAGACGGGGCCATTGCAGACTAGGGCTCAGCCCAAAAGCACAGGCAAGGTAATCACACTCCTCGGTCCAAGCGGACTTGCCGTTAGTCAGTTGAACGCTCTTAAGACACTCGTCGCCCTCGGCGGCCACGGGCCAGCAGTTGGTTCGATACGGCACGCCCAGCAAATCCCACTGGAAGCCGGCCCCCTGAATCAACTTGCCGGGCGCCAGAAACGGCAATTGGGCACCGAAATTGACGAGTTTCCCGAGCCGAGCCTGTTCGGCCATGCAAACGATCTTCGCGCCGTACTTCTTCAAATGCGCGGCGGCGGCCAGCAACAGCGGCCCGCTGCCGGCTACGACAACTCGCTTGCCCTCGACCGGCCAACCGGCCTTGCTCAAGACCTGCAACCCGCCGACTCCCATAACGTTCGGCAGCGTCCAGCCGGGAAAGGGCATGAACAGTTCCTGGGCACCGACGGCCAGTATCAGCTTCTGGTAACCGATTTCAACGACCCCGTCGGACTGCTCGGCAAGAATCGAACCGGAATCGCCCGGTGCGAAGGCGGTTGTTTCATAAATGCACTCGGCACCGGAACCGTTCAAGCGGGCCAGCCACTCTTGCGCGGCCGGCGGCATGTCCTCCGGCTTTCGGCTTCGCCAGATTTGCCCACCGGGGCCCGCGGTGTTGTCGATAAGAGCCACGCTTCTGCCGGCCTCGGCCGCAACGGACGCGGCGGCCATTCCGCCGGGGCCGGCACCGATCACCACCACTTCGTAGTCCTGCCGAAAATCAGCCATCGGTGCGGACCTCCATGCCCTCTTCGCAAATTGTCACGCAGGAGCGTTGATGGGGCTGGTCGTTGATCGTCACCCGACATTCGCAGCAGATTCCCATGCCGCAGACGGGCCCGCGCGGGTTACCGGAGACCGAACGGCGAAACCGCGACTTGCCGGCCATGGCCACGGCAGCCGCCACGGCGGTCCCTTGCGGAACGCTGACTTCAGTGCCGTCGACCGAGATGGTGACATTCTCTTGCAACGCTATGCTCCTTGGTCGGCGAATCTTGCGGGCGAATAAGGTTCGGGCGAAACGGCCGGTTCCCGCCCCGAGAGCAGATCGGCCAGCATCTGTCCGGTGCCCAAGCCAGTGGTGATCCCTAGGCCCTCGTGCCCGGTGGCCAGCCATACGCGCTCGCTGCCAATGCTCGGTCCGATCAGCGGTGCCTTGTCGGGCGTGGCCGCGCGGTGGCCGGTCCAAACGCGGATGGCCGAGAGTTTGCCGAGGTTGGGAGCGTAGAGGGTTGCCCGCTGGAGCATGCGCTCGACCATGGGCAGTTCCGTCTCGTCACCCTCGGCGTCGAACTGCCGCGATGAGCCGATCAGCATCTGGCCCGTTTTGCGGGGTTGGATGTTCATTGCAACGGAGTCCTGGTCGACGGAATGGGCACTCTTGAGATATCCCAACTCGATGAGCTGATGACGCACGTAGCCCGGGTAGCGGTCGGTGACGACCAGATGGCCCTTTCGCTTGCGGACCGGCAGCCCTGGGGTCAGTTGCGGAGAGAAACAGCCGGCCGCGTTGACGACAATCTCGCCGCTGACCGTGGTTCCATCGGCCAGGGTCACGGTGCCGTCGTCGTCGATACTCTTGACTGCGATCTGCTGGCGGACCTCGATGGGGTTTTCCTTGTTCCGCCGAAGAAGGTGCATGGCGACGACGGGGGGAAAGACCACTGCGTCGTCGCCTACCAGGAACCCACCGGCGAGCCCTTCGCGCAAGTTCGGCTCGGCATCGGCGATTCCGGCGGCGTCGAGAATCTCGCTTCGCAGTCCGGCTTGGGCATAGGTGGCGTGTTTCTTCTCCACGGCGGCCATTTCCTCGTCGTCGGCGGCCACCCAGATGGTCCCGCACTTGACGTATTCGGCCCCCGAGGGCAATTCCTCGGCCAATTGGTGCCAAAGACCGCGGGAATAGGTGGTGAAGGCGAGTTGGGCCTCGCTGTCGTCCATGGTCACAAGATGGCCCATGCCGGCCGCCGTGGCGCCGCCGCCGACGGGGCCGCGATCGAGAACCAGGACCTTTCGGCCGTCCCGGGCACATGCGTCGGCACAAGCGGCACCCACGATGCCGCCGCCTATGACTACCACGTCGAACGCCGAGCTCATGAGCGAATACCCCATCCGAACCGATCTTCATCGTCGATCAGCAGGGTAACTTCGGCGCTGACGAAGGCCGATCCGCGAATGGTCGGCAAGATTTGGTCTCCCTGGCGCTTGTAATGGCCGGCGAATGTGCTGCCGAGGATGCTTTCCTGGATCCAGGTCTCGCCCTCGGCCAGTTTGCCGTCGGCCGCCAGACAGGCCAACTTGGCACTGGTGCCGGTCCCGCAAGGCGAGCGGTCATAAGCCTTGCCGGGGCACATCACGAAGCTTCTCGAGTTGGTCACCGGGGAGCTTGGCGGGCCAAATAGCTCGATATGATCGATTTCTGGGTAGCCGGAGGCGTTGACCGCCTTTCGAATCCGCCAGGCGTAGTCGGTCAACTCGTCGATGTTCTCCATATCCAGGGCCAAACCGTGATTTTCGACCAGGAAGAACCAGTTTCCGCCCCAGGCCACGTCGCCGGTGACCGAGCCGAGGCCGGGGACGTCAATTTCGACGGCCTTTTTCTTGCGGTAACTGGGTACATTGTCGACCGAGACGCTCCCCTCGGGGTGCAATTCGGCGGTGACCACGCCCACGGGCGTTTCGATGCGATGGCGGCCGGGCTCTATTCGGCCAAGATACGCCAAAGTGGCGACCAGACCGATCGTCCCATGGCCGCACATGCCCAAATAGCCGACATTATTGAAGAAAATTACGCCGGTCGTGCAGGTTTCGTCCAGCGGTTCAGTCAGCATGGCACCGACGACGACGTCCGAGCCGCGCGGTTCGTTGACGATTGCCGAGCGGAAGCGGTCGAATTTGTCCCGGAAGATCTCGGTTCGCTCGGACAGCGGGCCGGCGCCCAGATTGGGACCGCCCTCGACCACCACGCGCGTAGGTTCGCCGCCCGTGTGCGAGTCGATCGCCAAGAGTCGATGCACAGCTACCTTATCCACCGGGATGCTCCTTGACTCCGTGCCGCCGCCAACTATCATCGGACCTACCCGCGTTTTGCTACAAGGAAAATGTCACTATATCGAACTATCCATCCCTGATTGTCCAAGTTTCGCATAAAAACAGTCTCGTGTCTTGCCAGATTACAAAGCGGGGGCTAGAATTTCGGCAAACCCACCCCAGACATGCCGAAATCGCAGGTATCAAAAAAGTGTCAGACACCGTCGCCGGGACGGCCCGACGGGTGCTTCACGCAACCGTGCCTGGAACCTTTTTGGAACGCGTAACTCTCTTAAATCATACGCCGTAATAAATGTCATCCACGCAAATTCTCACCGAGATGTTCTCGCAGCTAAAAGAGCCGTTCACGGGCGAGACGCTCTTCGATTGCCTGACCGATCTGGTCTTCTTCATCAAGAACAAGCGGGGCGAGTACGTCGTCGTCAACCGAACGACCGTCCTGCGGTGCGGATTTCGGGAAAAAAGCGACTTAATCGGCAAAAAAGCGGATGAAGTCTACCCGCCGCCACTGGGCAAGACCTACCGCGACCAGGACGAGGAACTGCTGAGAACCGGCACGCCCATCCTTAGCCAGCTCGAATTGCAGCTATACCCAGGTGGCGGCACCGGCTGGTGCCTGACGACCAAGCTGCCGCTGAGAGGCTCCGCCGGCGATATCGTCGGCTTGGCGGGCATCTCCCAGGATCTGCACGTGGCCCATCACGACCGGGGCGACGACTACGACCGGGTGGCCGACGCCGTGCGCCAGATACGGACCTGCTACAACGAGCCGCTTAAGGTCAATAAGCTGGCCGCCATGGCCGGGATGTCCGAATATCAGTTTGAAAAGCGAATCCGGAAAATCTTTCACATAACGGCCGGCCAATTGATCCAGAAAGTCCGCATGGACGCCGCCGTGCATCGCCTGAGAACCACCAACGAGCCGATCGCCTCGGTGGCGTTGGATTGCGGCTATTCGGACCAGAGCTCCTTTTCCCGCCAATTCAAGCGAACCGTCGGCATGTCGCCAGCCGAATACCGCCACGCATGGCAGAATCCGCCGAGCATCGGCGAGAAATCGTAGGGTGCGTCGCCGGGTGCCATGTCCCACGCTTGCGTGGGCATGCTCAGCCGACGCGGCGCATCGATTGCAAACATGCCCACGCAAGCGTGGGACATGGCACCCGGCCCCCAGTTCTCTCCACGGCATATCGGCATGATCAGCATTTTCAACGACGTTATCGGGCCCGTCATGCGAGGGCCGTCCAGTTCACATTGTGCCGCCGCTCTGCGCATCGGACGCCTGGCCCGCGATCTGATGGATGGGCGGCTGGAAGAGGCGCTCGTCCAGTTCGACGCCGGCGGCTCCCTGGCCACCACGCACGACAGCCAGGGCTCCGACATGGGCCTGTTCGGCGGGCTGCTCGGCTGGGAGGCCGATGACGAGCGTCTGCCCGACTCGGCTCGGATAATCCGCGAATCCGGCGTGAACGTCTCCATCGAAATCGGCCAGTTCGACAATCCGCACCCGAATACCTACCGCCTGACGCTCAAAAACGCCGACCGGCGTCACAGCCTCAAGGCCGTCTCCACCGGCGGCGGAATCGTGGAGATCATCGAAATCGACGGTTTTACCGTCTCAATCGCCGGCGACTATCGGGTGACGCTCATCCGCACCGACGGCAGTGGGCAAGCCATGGTAGAACGACTCGCCGAGACTCTCGACGCGGATGAAGTCCTTCTGCACGAGTCGAACGACAGGCAACTTGTCGAGGTCAGGGCAGGGGAGTTCGTTGACGATGCCGCGATTGCCAATCTCCCGGGCGTGGACAATATCCAGTTCGTCCGGCGACTTGAGCCGGTTCTGCCCGTCGGGTCGCGAAGAGACATGGCGGTGCCGTTTTCCACTTGCGAGGAAATGCTCCGCCACGACGCCGACAAGGGAACGCCGCTGTGGCGGCTGGCGGTCGAATACGAGAGTTCTCGCGGCGAAATGAGCGAGGATGATGTCATCGCACGCATGACGGAAATCGCACGAACCGCGCGACTCTCGGTAGAACAAGGCATCGCCGGCACGGAATATGACGACCGACTGCTGGGTCATCAATGCGGCACGTTTAAATCGCGAATGGAGGAGGGCCGTCTGCTGGGAGGCGGGGTGCTGAACCGAATAACGCTTTACGTGACGGCGCTGATGGAAGTGAAAAGCTCGCTGGGCGTTATCGTGGCATGCCCCACGGCCGGAGCTTGTGGCGCGCTGCCGGGAGCCTGTTTGGCGGTGGCCGACGAGATGGACCTTTCCGAACAAGCCGTCGCGAAAGCCATGTTGGCCGGTGGGCTTATCGGCGCGTTTATCGCCACGCGATCGACATTCGCCGCGGAAGTTGCCGGTTGCCAGGCCGAGTGCGGTTCGGCCGCTTGCATGGCTGCCGCCGCGTTGGTCACTTTGGCCGAGGGCACAACCGAGCAAGCCCTCGCTGCCGCCTCCATGGCTCTGCAAAGTTCGCTGGGATTGATCTGCACACCGGTCGCCAACCGCGTCGAGGTTCCCTGCCTGGGCAACAACGCGGTTGCCGCCGCCAACGGACTGACCTGCGCTAACATGGCGTTGGCCGATTTCGACGCGGTCATTCCGCTGGATGAAGTCATCGCCACCGCCGACCGCGTCGGCCGCAGCCTCCCTCGCGAACTCCGCTGTACCGCGTTAGCCGGACTGTCGACCACCGAAACGTCGAAGCAACTTGAACGGCAGCTGAAGAGTTCGTAGGGTGCGTCGCGACGCACCATAGTAGCCTTTCGGTCCGCGAAAGTAGCGTTGGCGAACAGTTGGCGGTAAGAACATCAAGCCCCACGCCAATCATGGACGGCTTGTAGGGTGACTGGCACACGCTACTTTCGCGGATAGGTCGTGAACCTATCGCGGAACGGTACTTTTCAGTTCTCTTCACGCGACGTTTTTTGTTTTTCGTCGCTTGAAGGTGCTCGGTCCGGTCGG
>Ga0180432_10007138_pt1 | contig 14293 bp, 13 predicted proteins | sample SS_ome_10_FD_132414 | JGI IMG/M metagenome (GOLD analysis project Ga0180432, IMG submission 132414) | Hypersaline lake sediment archaeal communities from the Salton Sea, California, USA - SS_1_MS_2 metaG | ecosystem: Environmental > Aquatic > Non-marine Saline and Alkaline > Hypersaline >... | reverse complement strand
GCAGCCTGGTGGAGAGGAACCTGAAAACACCCAAGGGAGCCAAGGCGATTTCCAAGATGAAGGGAACCGTCATGGTGGGGGCCTCCAAGATGACGGTGACCCTGGATTTCTCCGGAGAGGATCTCGAGATGGAGGTCGGGGAGAAGGGCAGATCCGACGTGCGCGTCCGGGGGAGCATGGACGCGCTGCTGGGCGTATCGTTGGGGAAGGGGATGGTCTGGCCGGTCATGACCCGCCGGCTGAAAGTGGGGGGCAAGGTCTGGCGGCTCTTGCGCATGCTGCCGTTGCTGAAAGCTGAGGGTGCATGATGAACCAGCAGATAAAAGACGCCCTGATCCGCAAGCTGGGCAAGGAAAAGGTCAAGGACGACGCCGAGACGCTCAAGCGGTTCGCCCGCGACATCACCGAGAACCCGGAGGGAAAACCGGACCTGGTTGTCTTCGCCGAGTTCGCCGAAGACGTGCGCAACACGCTGGTGGAGGCCAACCGCCTGAAGGTGCCGGTGGTGCCGATGATGGCCAACACCAACCTGGGCGGGCTGGCCATTCCCCAAAAGGGCGGGATCGTCCTGGACCTGTCGAGGATGAACCGCATCCTGGAGGTCAACGAGGAGGATCAGTACGCGGTGATCGAACCGGGAGTCCGCTGGCAGGACATCAGCGAGCACTTGGAGAAGAACCACCCCGGCATGCGCTTCGCCTACCCGCTCTCGCCGCCGGACACCGGGGTGCTGCCCAACTTCCTGATGGACGGCCTGGCCAACCTCTCGCTGCGCCACGGCTCGTCCACCCACTGGATCAACGGCCTGGAGGCGATCCTGCCCGACGGGAGCCTGCTGAAGACCGGCCACTTCGCCTACGGCGGGATTCCCTGCACCCACTCTCCGTTTCCCAAGCTGGAAGGGGTCTTCTGCGGGTTTGCGGGCACAACCGGGGTGGTGGTCAAGATGTCGGTCCAACTCTGGCCGGAGAAGAAGTACCGCAGCCAGTTGTTCCTGCTGGCCTACGACGTTGATCACGCCTTCGGCCTGATCAAGGACCTGATCCGCGAGGAGTTCGCCGACGACCTGGGGACCCTCTCGCTGGCCTCCGGCAAGATGCTCTTCGGCGATTACCGGCCCGTCTACAAGGATCCCAACGAGCCGGTGCTGTTCTGCTACCTGGATTTTTCCTCCAACTTCGAGTTCGACTTCAAGAGCAAGCGCAGGATCATCGACGAGACCGTCAAGCGCCACCGGGACCAGGGTGCCTTCTTCGACGGACCGCTGGACCTGGACGACCTGGTGCGCCTGGAGCCGCGCTTCGCCAAGTTCGCCAAGTTTCCCACCCGGCTGGACTTCCTGCTGGATCACCAGGGCGGCGGCCTGACCTGGGTGGGCACCTACGGTCCGTTGAGCCGCTTCGAGGAGGGTTTCAAGAAGGGCTCGGAGATCATGCTGCGCCACGGCCTGCCCCCGGTCATCGTGGCCCGCCCCATGCAGGGCGGTCACTTCGGCGTCCTGCGCTGGATCAGCGTCTTCGACCGCGACAACGAGGAGGACTGCCGGAAGGTCCACGCCGTCAACGTCGACCTGGCCGACATGGCGGTCAACCTGGGCTTCTTCCCCTACAAGACCCCCCAATGGGTCTGGGACCGCTACCGCGACCGCCTGGACCCCGGCTTCCGCCGGGTGATCATGGACATCAAGAAAACCATGGATCCTGCGGGCATCATGAACCCGGGGCACCTGGAGCTGTAAACCTAACCCTGGGGGGGTGATTAGCCCCGGACACGGACACGAAAAAAAGGGCGTGGCCATCGGCCACGCCCTTTGCAATCGGGTTGAATACCGGTCTAGCCTTCTTCGCCCTCCGGGGGAGCTTCACCGCCGCCGCCGGTGGGGTAGACGGCGAAGTTGATGTTGGTGTAGCCGATTGAGGTACAGGTGAACATGACCTTCTTCAGCACGCGGAAGGTGACTTTGGTGTCGCCCTGGATGATGATCTTTCCGGCGAACTGCTGGTTGGGGTGCAGTTGCTGGAAGTTGCGTTTCAGGTTGTTGAGGTGCTCGGCCAGATCGGCGATTTCGAAGTTCTCGTCCTCGGCGATGTCGTCCATGCGGCCCACGTTGTTGCCCTCGATGACCACGTTGCCGGCGCCGATGGTGATAACCGGGGCCTGCTCGAGCTCATCGGTCATCTCGGCCTTGGGCAGCTCGATGTCTTTCTGGATGAAGAGGATCTCGCCGGAGGTGGAGAAGGTCATCAGCAGGAAGATGACCAGCACGACGAACATGTCGATCATCGGGGTGAGGTTCAGGGCCACGTCCACCGAGCGACCGGCCTTCTTCTCCAGGTGCTTCTTGGCGGTCTTGAGCTTGACCGAATCCATCAGGTGAGGTTTTGGCTTCTTTATGGGCATATCCTCACCTCCTTTATATGGTGCCCGAAACCGAGATGTTCGGGAACTCGTTGGCCAGGCACACGTCCATGGTGTTGATCAGATCCTGGTAGTTGATGCTGTCCTCGCTCATGACCACGATGTCGTTCTTGTCGGGGAACAGACCGTGGATTTCCTTCAGCTTGGTGCCCAGTCGTTCGAAGTCGTACTGGTTGTCCTTCTTCAGTATGTCGCCGCCCTCCAGGGTCTGACCGTTACCGGTGATCAGGAATCCCTGGGGGGTGACGGCTACGACCAGGTTAAGCCTCTGGCGCTCCTCCGGGGTTTGTTCGGTCGGGGCGCCCTGCCCGGACTGGGTCACCGAAATCTTTCCGATCTGAACCCAGACGGCCGCCATGAGCAGAAAGCAGATCAAGCAGGTCAGCAGGTCGATGAACGGAACCAGGTTCAGTTCAACGTTCAAATTCTTCTTCCCGGTACTTCTTCCGCCTGGAGCGGCTACAGCACCCATTGTCGTCCTCCTTCAGTGCTATTGGAGGCCGTAGGGCGAGAAAAGTTCCCTCGCCGCCTACGCTTACTCCGCTCCCTTGACGTCGGCCGTGTTCAGTTTGTCCTTGTTGGCCAAGATCAAGTTGAGCATCCGCACCGTGCTCTCGTTGATGTCGTCGATCAAATGCTGGGTAGTGCCGGAGAGCAGGGAGAAAAGCACCAGGGTCGGGATGGCGGTGCCCAGCCCGAAGGCGGTGCAGTTCATCGCCTCGCTGATCCCCTTGGCCAGCAGCACGGCCTTCTCGGCGGCGTCCGCGTATGAAACCGCCGCGAACGATTTGATCAGACCGGTGATGGTGCCCAACAGACCGGCGAGAACCGCAACGTTGGAGAGCATGGCCAGGTAGCCGGTGCGCTTCTCGATCCGGGGCAGTTCCACGAGTGCCACTTCATCCATGGCCGACTGGATCTCCGCCTCGGTGCCGTCGATGCGCAACAGGCCCGCCTTGATGATGTTGGCCAGGGGAGCCCGGTTGGACGAACAGTAGGTGATCGCCCGCTGGAGGTTTCCCTGGAACAGGTACTTGTGCATGGTGTTGACAAAATCCGCCTTGTTGATGCGTGCCTTGAAGTACAAATACGAGATGCGCTCGGCACCAATCGCGATAGCGAACACCGCTATCAGCGCGATTGGGTACATTCCCCATCCACCCTCTCTGAAGGCTTCGGCAAGAGAATCCATGGTCAACTCCTTTAGCTATTTGCCCCGAATAGGACCTTGTTTCTACTCAAATTAGTGTTCTATCAAGCCTGTAACTCGAAAGAATCATATAGCCGGTCGGTCGAAGTCAAGAAAAAAAGCCGGCTTTCCCGGACAACCATGTGCCCGGTTTCCCTACACGTACGCTGCCGCACGTGCTAGTTTGAGACCATGAAACCGGGCCCAGGTTCCGAAAGGCGGCGCTCTATCAAGGATCCCGGCGGCAGGCTGTCTGTGGCGGTGATCTACCCGGGCCCGGCCCGTGAGGGCATGGCCTCGCTGGCCCTGCACGGAATTCACCAACTGGTGAACAGCCATCCCCGGGCCCTGTGCGAGCGGGTCTTCTTTCAAGGATCCCGACCCCGATCGGTGGAATCCCGCCGGGTGCTCTCCTCCTTCGACCTGCTGGCCTTTTCGGTGGCATTCGAGGAGCAGTGGGTGCTCTTGCCCCAAATGCTGAAATCAGCCGGGATTCCGCCCCGGTGCCAAGACCGCAACCAGTCGCATCCCGTAGTTATAGCGGGCGGAATCGCCGCCCGCCTTAACCCCGCGCCGGCAAGCCAGTTCGCCGACCTGGTGTTGGGCGGCGATGCCGAGTGCGTGCTGCCGGAAATCCTCGAACGTCTCGAGCGGGGGCGCGGGGAGAACCGCGAGAAGCTTCTGGCCGCCCTTTCAGGCATACAAGGCGATCCCCGCTACGAGAACTCGGGCGCTCCGGTGGCCCAGCGGATCTTCGATCCGCCTTCATCCTTTAATAGGATGGTGCTGGTGGAGACCGGGCGGGGATGCCCGGCCGGCTGCCGCTTCTGCGCCGTGGCCCACACCCGCCGGCCCCCGGTGTTCTTTTCGGCCGCAGCCGTGCTGGAAGCCGCCCGTGAGGGGATGGCGCTGGGAAAGCGGGTGGGCCTGGTGGGGGCCAGCCTGTCGCGCCACCCGGACCTGCTCGAGATGGTCGAGGGCCTGGCCGAGTCCGGGGCGGATTTTTCACCGGCGTCCCTGGGAGTCTCGGTTCTGGCCGGGCCCGAAGGGAAGCGTTTGCTCGAGCACCTGGAAAAAAGCCGGCAGCGCAGTGTGACCCTGGCGCCGGAGACCGGGTCGAAGCGTCTGCAGAAGCTTATCGGAAAACCTCTGGTGGAAGACGCCTTCGAGCAGGCGGTCTGCGGGCTGGGCGAGGCCGGGGTTCTGCACCTGAAGCTGTACTTTCTCTATGGACTGCCCCGGGAGGAAGAACCAGACCTGCAGGATTCGATCGACCTGGTCGCCCGGGCCAGGAAATGGCTGCTTTCGGGACAGCGTTCCCGCGGGCGCACCGGCCGGCTGACGGTTTCGATCAACCCCTTCGTACCCAAGCCGCACACCCCGCTGGGCGACGAGCCCATGCCCGAGCTGGCCGAGTTGCGCGCCAGGAGAAAAATGCTGTCCGCCGGCCTGCGCCGGCTGGGCGGGGTCAGCGTCTCGGGCCTTTCGCCCCGGGCGGCCGTATGGCAGTGCCTGCTCGATCGCGGGGACCAGAAACTCTGCGATCTGCTCGAGCGGGCCGACGGTCGCTGGCCGCCTCCCTCCGGCCTGGTGGCAGATGTGATTCCAGGCTGGCGGGAACTGGTGTTTGGGCGGGGTTGACACCGGCGTCTTGACGCCGGTTCTCAACTTGTGATAATCTCTTGACAATTCTTAACTGACTACCGAGAAGACCATGAAAACCAGAACTGGTCCCGCGCATGCCTGTCTGTGGATTTTTCTCGCTTTTACACTGGTGCTGGGAGGGTGCAGCTCGGATCAGACCGGTTCCGACGGCGGACAAAACGACGGCGACGGAGCGATCGAGGACGGCAACGGCGGCCCCGATCTGAATCCCACCGACGACGACTGGGACGGCGACGGCATACTCAACGAGGTCGAGGACAAGGACGAAGACGGCGTGGTGGATCCCGGCGAGACCGATCCCCACAACCCGGACACCGACGGCGACGGCGTCATCGACGGGGAGGAAGACGGCAACCACAACGGGCAAATCGACTGGCAAGAAACCGATCCGCTCAACCCCGACAGCGACGGCGACGGTCTGTCCGACGGCGTCGAGAAGCAGGGCGGGACCAATCCCCTCAAGCCGGACACCGACCGCGACGGCATTCCCGACGGCGTGGAGGACAAGAACCATAACGGCGTGGTCGATCCCGGCGAAACCGATCCCACCAAGGCGGACACCGACGGGGACGGGCTGACGGATTCCCAGGAAGACCGCAACCAGAACGGCGTCGTCGACGCGGGCGAGACCGATCCCAACAATCCCGATATGGATTCCGACGGCGTGCTCGACGGCGACGAGGACCGCAACGGCAACGGCGTGGTGGATCCCAACGAGACCGATCCCAACAATCCGGACACCGACGGCGACGGCATTCTCGACGGTGACGAGGCCGCCACCCTGGTATGCTCCCAGGATGCGTTGAAGGTGGTCAATTTCCACAGCTCGGAAACCGCCGATTTCCGGCTGGCCCTGGAGACCTTCTACGACGTGGCCGAGCCGCTTTTGCTCTCCGGGGTGGAGACCGGGATGATGTTCTACGACTCCAGCCACCAGATCGCCGGCTTCGTGCTCTCGAGGGTGCCCAACCACGCCTCGGCGGCGGCCCAGGAGGCGGCCGATCGCACTTTGATATCCACCGTGGCCACCATAGGCACGGCCAACTCCCGGGCGCTGACCACCTTCGACGGGTACCCGGCGGTGATAGCCACCTACGACTTGAGCGCCGGATCGCAGACCGGCCCGGAGATGGCCAACGGCCTGGTGGCCGTGCTGAGCGGCGGCGCCCAGCTGGACGGGTTGCTGCAGCCCGCCGGCGCGGCCACCCCCGACTTCCAGCTCTCCACCGAGACGGTCTACCGCGATGCCACCCAGGTGATCGTGGTGGGTGCGCTCACCCCGGCCAGCCGGCTGAACGACGACCAGATAATCCGCATCGAGGACGTGACCAACTCCACCGCCTTGGCGGGCTACACCGACCAGACCGACATGCAGTGCGACGGCTTCCTCTCGGTGGGCAACAACCAGGTGGACTTCATCTGGATCGTGGACAACTCCGACTCCATGGGCGACGAGCAGGCCGCGGTGGCCGCGGCCGGGGACGCCATGGGGGCGCTCTTGGCCACCACCACGCTGGACTGGCGGGTGGGAGTGGCCAACGCCGACGCCGTGTGGGAAGGCAAGCTCTACGGCGGATTCACCGACGACATCGCAACGTTCAAATCGGACATCCTGGCCCAGGGCACCACCGGTTCGCCGCTGGAGCGCAGCCTGGAGATGGGGTTGAACGCCATCGATCACTCCCTGCCCTGCGCTTCCGGCGACAAGTGGAAGCTGCGCTGCGGCGCCACCCGAATCGTGATCATCTTGAGCGACGAGGACGACGAGACCATCGAGGACCAGTCCGGCGGGGACAACTATCCCGGCGATCCCCATCCGCCCCTGGTCGAGACCTTTGCCCGGGGATTCCGCGACCGCGAGGTGATCCTGTTCGCCATCGCCGGGGGCAACCCCCGCTGTCCCACCGCCTACAACGCCTCCAAGGGGATCAACGCGGTGGTCAACGCGGTGGGCGGCGGCTCGGTGGGCTCGATCTGCGACGCCGATCAGACCGCCAACGTCGAGAACATCGTACGGGCGGCCAGCGGGATCTCCTCCACCTACGTGCTGAGCCAGCCGCCGATCTCCTCCACCATCAAGGTGGCCGCGGTTCCGGCGCCGTCGCAGGCGCCGCGCGAGGTGCCGCGCAGCCGCACCGACGGGTTCGACTACGACGGGGTCACCAACGCCATCCTTTTCTACGGCAGCTTTCGCCCCATGCACAACAACCTGGACGTGGTGGCGTCATACCGCTACTACATCGACTGCGTTCCCCATGACGAGGAGTGCGATTTTCTCGACAACGACTGCGACGGTCTCACCGACGAGGACTTCGATGCCGACGGCGACGGGTGGACCACCTGCGGGGGGGATTGCGACGACTCCGATCCCAATACCTACCCCGGGGCGGAGGAGTTGTGCGACGGCAAGGACAACGATTGCGACGGGGAGATCGACGAGGGCTTCGATCAGGACGGCGACGGCTTCCGTACCTGCGACGGCGACTGCGACGACGAGGACGACACCGTCTATCCGGGCGCTCCCGAGCTGTGCGACGGCAAGGACAACGACTGCGACGGGGAGATCGACCCGGATTGGGCTTGTGGTTGAAATTTGGATTGTTTTCGTATAAGCTAGTGGAGTTTTTCAGCCAAAGGAGGAAGGAGGAATCATGGTCAAGGCCGAGTTGGTAGCCCGATTGGCGCAGCAACAGGGGCTCAAAATGGCAGTGGCGCAGCGGGCCGTGGACACAATGTTCACGGCTATGACCCGGGCGCTTTCCGACGGCCGGGGGATCGAAATCCGTGGTTTTGCATCCTTCAAGGTGAAGAAGTACAAGGGCTACCAGGGCCGCAATCCGCGGACCGGGGCGCCGATTGCGGTCAAGCCCAAGCGAGGCGTGGTCTTCAAGCCCGGGGCCGAGCTGCGTCGCCGGGTGAATAAGTAGTCAATCTGGCGGAAAAAATTTTACTTGAAACCCGCCCGGGATTGTTCTATAGGCGGAGGTTGCGGAAAACAATAATCATTTCCTCGTGCAAGGAGATCATCACATGGCGATGACCAAGGCGAACATTGTCGAGGAGGTTTACAAGAAGGTCGGCTTTTCCAAGAGCCAGGCGGCGGAAATCGTAGAGACCGTATTCGAGACCATGAAGCAGGTCCTCGAGCGCGGCGAGAAGTTGAAGATTTCCGGCTTCGGCAACTTCACTCCTCGGGACAAGAAAACGCGGATCGGCAGGAACCCCAAGACGGGGGAGGCGATTGAGATCTCCGCACGGCGTGTGGTGACCTTCAAGGCCAGCCCGGTGCTCAAGGCGAAGATGAACGAAAGCGCTCCCTGAGCGTTGCAGCCGGCTTCATCCTATTAACAGATAGTTTTTTCCCGACCGACCCCCCAGATCTACCAGCTTGTCTGAAAACCATCTCCGGATACTCTCTGTCCCGTATGCCACCAACAGCATACCGGGATTATCCAGGGGAAACCGCGGCAGCGCGGCCCGGCCGGCCATGACCGGCTTGGGATTGAGCTCCCGATAGAAAAACCTGAAGGATCCCCGTTCGGACAGCAGTTCCGCCCAGGCCTGGCCTTGCCGGCCGTGGCTCCAAAGCTCCACCTGCTCCGCGCCTTTCAGGGATCCCGAGAGCAGGTGGGTGCATTTCAAGGCCCGGAAATTGTCCTCGCAAAGACGCGGATCGGTCCGGGTGGCACGCTGTTCATGCTCGCGCCAGAAGTAGAGCAACCGGGGCACCTTTTCGAAGCGGCGTCCCCGGGCGAACATGCGCGCCCACAGGTCCCAGTCCTCCGGGCCGTCCAGCTGCCGGAAGCCTCCGGCGTCCTTCAGAGATTGCGTCTTCATCAGGGCAGTGGCGTGCGCCAGGGGGCTCTCGACGTAGAGTTGCTCCTGCATCTCCTGGTGGCGGCACAGCCGGTTCTGCCAGCGCTCGTAGCGCCGCATCCCTCCCATGACCGACCCCCGCGGGAAACCGCGTATCCGGCAGCCCACCACATCCGCCCGCCCGAGCAACTCCAGCTGGCTCATCAACCGCTGGGGATGGGAGACGTCGTCAGCGTCCTGGCGGGCTATCAGGGGTGTCTGGACCAGCTCCAGGCCCCGGTTGAGCGCGGCCACCAGGCCCCTGCGCTCCTGGGAGACCACCCGAACGCGCGGGTCCTTCTCCGCCAGCGACTCGAGGACCGCGCGCGTGTTGTCGCGGCTGCCGTCGTCAACCGCCAGCAGGCGCAGATCAAAAATTCCCTGCTGGCGGAGAATGCTCTGCGCCGCCGGGCCCACGGTGTGCTCCGCGTCCCGGCAGGGCATCAAGACGGTGATTGCGGGGGCCGGGTTCACCAGAAGGTGAGGTTGATTGTAGCGGTACAGCCGGTGCCGGTGCAGGCCACCGCGGGGACCGCCGCCGGCTCGTCGTCGGTGGCGTCGATTATGAAGAGCACCACCGCGGTGGCCAATGCCGCCCCGCCGATAATGAAGGCGGTGTTGGCGCCGGTGGCCAGATCCTCGCCCTCGTGCACCAGCGACATTCCGGTGGGCTGGTCGGCGGCGACCTTGGCGTCGTCGACCTTCTGGCTGCTCAAGACCCCCAGGATGATCCCGGCGGTCAACGAGGCCACCCCCACGCCCGCGGCGCTCAGCGTCCACGGGTTGGTAAACGGGCTGGGCCCGGAGGGCGCGGCCTTCTTCACCACCTTGGGTTTCTTTTTGGGCTTCTCCGGGGCTACGTTGATGTCTTTCAACTCGGGGGCGTCCTCGGCCACCTTCTTGGGCTCGGGCTTCTTCTTGGGTTTCGGCAGGGGCAGGCCCACCAGCAGGCGGATGGTGTTGCCGCTCTCCAGGACCACATTGCCTTCCTTCTCGAACGAGCCGTACTTTTCCGAGTGGACCTTGCGGGCTTTCACGTCGACCATCACCAGGTGGACGATGAACTTGGTGCCGTCGAATGACTTCTTCACATCACCGAATACTATCCACTTGGCGTTCTTCCCCGCGCCGATGTCGGCGATGCAACCCGGCTCCTCGTTGCAGAAAGCCAGCGACTCGGTCGGGGACATCATCAACTCCTCGCCGAGGTCGTCGGCGCTGATCAGCGAGTACTTTCCCGACCCCTCCAGGATCATGAATATCTCGGCGTTGATCAGAGGCAGATGCTCGGCCGCGGCCTCTTCGCCGCTCAGCTTGAAGATGATCATGGTTTCGGTTTCTTGACCCCGGACCGACGGGGCCAGGAGAGTCAACAGCGCGAAAAGGGCGACGATCTTCTTCATGGCTGCAGCACCCGGATACAGTGGTTCTGAGTGTCGGCGATGACCAGGCGGCCGTCCTCGAGAAAGGCCAATGAACTCGGTTGCTTGAAGCTGGCGCCCAGGGGCGGGCCGGCGTCCAGGCCCACCGCTCCGGAGCCCAGCCGGGTGGTGACCTGGTCGGAAGAAACCGCTCGCACCCGGTGGTTGCTGCGATCGGCGACCAACAGATCACCGGTGGTCGTGTCGACCAGGCACCCGGCCGGTTTCTTGAACTGCGATTGGGCCAAAGGCCCGTCGTGGTAACCGCCAGCGCCGGTGCCCGCCGAGGTGGTAACCGTCCCGCCGGGGGTAATCAGCCGCACTGCGTGGTTGGACTCCTCGGTAACCACCAGGGTTCCGTCGGCCATCAGCAGCAGATCGGTGGGCAGGTTGAAGCGCGCGTCTGTGCCGTTGCCGTCGACGAACCCGGGTTCCTCGCACTTGCCGGCGAAGGTGGTCACCTCGGCGTTTTCGATCTTGCGGATGCAGTGGTTGTAGGAATCCGCCACGTAGATGATCCCGTCGGAGGTCACCGCCACGCCGGTGGGCATGGCGAACTGCGCTTCGGCCGCCGGCCCGTCCTGGTAGTCGGCGAAGCCCGATCCCGCCACGGTGGTGACGGTGTCGTCGGGGTTGAGCCTGCGGATCTTGTGGTTCAGCCGGTCGGCGACCAGGAACGACCCGTCCGCCGCCACCGTTAACCCCGAGGGCTCGTAGAAGGTGGCGTCGGCCGCCGCCCCGTCGTTGCTGCCGTGGCTGCCGGTCCCCGCCAGTGTGTTGACCGTGCCGTCGGCCCGGACCCGGCGCAGCGAGTGGTTGCTCAGGTCGGCCACCACCACGCCGCCCTGCGGGTGGGCTACCAGCCCGCGGGGTTGGCTGAAGCGCGCGGTCTCCCCCGACCCGTCTTGAAAACCGCTGGAGCCGTTGCCGGCCAGAACGCACACGATGTTGTTGTCGGTCTGCCCGTCGCAGTCGTTGTCCACCCCGTCGCAGAGGTGCTCTTCGGGCTGGTATCCGGTGGTGCACACCCAGACCCCGTCAATGCACTCGGTGGCGACGTCCTCGCAGTCGGGGATGGACTTGCAGGGCGGCGGATCCTGATCGCAGGAGGTGGGCTGGTCCCCGCCGTCGTCCCCACCGTCGGGTAGCCCACCGTCGTCCCCGCCGTCGGTGCCCGCGTCGGGCAGCGGAAGCTTGCGGCACACCGGGCAGACATGCCCCGGCTGCCCGGGACACTCCTCGCGCACGCAGGCGTACCCCCCCTCGCAGGTTCCATCCTCTCCGCAGGGGAACCCGTCGAGAAACCCGCTGTCCACCATGCACCCGGTGCACAGGAGCACGGTTCCCACCAGTATCAGCAAGCAACGCCTCATGAGCCGTAGGATGCCACCGACCCGCGTGGTTGTAAAGTGCAGGATTTTGGTTGACCGGGTGGGGTGGATTCGTGAGAATGGGTGCATGGCCAAAAAGGGAAAGGGAGAGAAGTCCAAGAGTTTCGAGGTGTTGGTGGAGGAACTGGAGAAGATTGTGGGCCAGTTGGAGAGTGGGGATCTGCCTTTGGAGAAGTCGATCGAGTTGTTCGAGAAGGGGATGAAGCTGGCGGAGGAGGGGACTCGGAAACTGGATGCCGCCGAGAAGAAGGTGCAGATTCTGCTGGAAAAGGACGGCAAGGAGAAGAAGGTGCCGTTCGAAGAGCAAAAAGAGTGACTTCTTTCGACCTGGATCAATACCGACAGTTGTGGAAGCCGCGGATTGATGCGGTGCTTTCTCAGATCCTGGATGACATAGGAGAGGGGTGTCCGGACGTTTTGCGCGAGGCCATGCGGCACGCGCTTCTGGGCGGGGGCAAGCGCTTGCGGCCGATTCTTTGCATCGCGGCCGCCAGGGCTTGCGGGGGAGACGAGGAAGCCGCGCTGCGGCCGGGGTGCGCGCTGGAGATGATCCACGCCTACTCACTGGTGCACGACGATTTGCCGGCGATGGACGACGACGACGTGCGGCGGGGGCAGCCGGCCTGTCACAAGGCTTTCGGGGAGGCCGCCGCCATCCTGGCGGGGGATGCGCTGTTGACCCATGCATTCTACGTACTGGCCCAGACAGCTCCCGCGGCTGTTGCCTTGGTATCCGAGGCAGCGGGTCCGGCGGGGATGGTCGGGGGGCAGGCCGACGACGTGCGCGGGGGCGGGGAGGTCGAGTCGATTCATTTGAGAAAAACCGCCGCCATGTTCCAGGCCGCGGTGGGTCTGGGCGGAATGGTGGCCGGGGCTTCTCCCGCACAGCTGCAGGCGCTTGCCGGATACGGCAGAGCCCTGGGCCTGGCTTTCCAGTTGACCGACGACCTGCTGGACGGCGACCAGGGAGCCGATCCGGTGGTCTTGGGCGGGCTGATTCGACAAGCCGCGGACGCAATCGAGCCTCTGGGCGAGAAGACCGACGCCCTCCTGGCCATTCTGGATTTCGTTAAAAAGCGGGCCTGACGGGCTACATGCCGTTGGTGATCTCGATGGTGTAGTCCTCGTCGGTCACCGGGTTGCCGGCCAGGCGGAAGACGCGGATGTAGAAGGTGTGGTTTTCCTTGGCGCACATGTTGAAACCCTGGGTGTTGATCGGGCGGCATTCGCACTCGCCCAGCCGGTTGGCTCCGGCGCCGCTGGTGAAATTGGTCGAGTAGTTGTAGGTGGAGTAGCGTTCGGGGCAATTGGGATTGGTGGCCGCGCAGGAATCCAGGGCCACGGTCATGAAGACGCCCGCGGGCGCGGCGGGGTTGAACTTGATCTCCACGTTGTAGTTGTCGCACTGGTCGACGTCTTCGTCGTCGGCGGTGTTGTCGACCCCGGTGATGCGGTACCAGTCTTCATCCCCGGCGGGGACCAGGTTGCCGGTGACCGTCTCCCGGCCGCCGGGGTGGTCCACCACGTCCTGCAGGATGGCGGCGTCGGCGCAGGCGTCTCCCACCCCGTCCAACTCGACCTCGCAGCCGTCGGAATACTCCTGGTTCAAATCCCACCAGCCCTCTTCACAGTCGTTGGCCGGGTCGGCCACCACGCAGTGTCCCAGGATGCTGTTGCAGGTCCCCTCGATGACGTGGGCGGTCGGCGGGCACAGATCGACGCCCGGATCCTCCTCGTCGGTGCTCTGGTCGCAGTCGTCGTCGACGCCGTTGCACACCTCGTCGGCGCCGGGATACACGTTGGGGTCGTTGTCGTTGCAGTCGGTGCACTCGCTGTGGCCGTCGTTGTCCACATCGGGCATGCCCTCGTCGGTCTCACCGTCGCAGTCGTCGTCAAAGCCGTTACAGGATTCGGGTTCGGACATGTCGTTGCTGCCACCGGGGTTGCTGCTGCAGCTCGCTGTGCCCTGATCGATGCACTCGACCACTCCTTGACCACACATGCCGATTCCGGTGCACTGCTCGCCGATTTCCAGATCGTTGTATTTGAAATCCTCGTCGGCATCGCCGTCGCAGTCGTCATCCAGGCCGTTGCAGATCTCCGCGCGGTCCTCGGCTGCCGAGCCGCCTGGTTCGGTGCTGCAGCGGTATGACTTGGCGTCGGCGCACTCGTATACGCCCATGCCGCACTCGCCGATTCCGTCGCAGGTCTGGCCGATCATGAAGCCTTCGTCCACCAGGCCGTCGCAGTCGTTGTCCAGCCCGTCGCATTCCTCCGGCGCCGGCATGACGCCGTCGTTGCAGCCGGTCCATTCGCCGTCCTCGCAATGCTGCATGCCCATGGTGCACTCGCCG
>Ga0180432_10007137_pt1 | contig 14293 bp, 10 predicted proteins | sample SS_ome_10_FD_132414 | JGI IMG/M metagenome (GOLD analysis project Ga0180432, IMG submission 132414) | Hypersaline lake sediment archaeal communities from the Salton Sea, California, USA - SS_1_MS_2 metaG | ecosystem: Environmental > Aquatic > Non-marine Saline and Alkaline > Hypersaline >... | reverse complement strand
TTTGTGATGGACGTCGACGGCAATACCAGCGGGCTTTCGGCCGAGGGTGGCGACCATCGCGGCGCGGTATTCACGAACAACAAGCCCGTCACGGTCCACATCATGGTTCGTCGCGAGGGGCTCTTGGTGTCGGCCGACGGCAAGCGAATCTTCTTCGAGCGAGGCACCGAGGCCCTGCCGTCGGTGCCCAAGCAGTGGCGCGTCAGAGACCGGGAGAAACTCTTCCTCGGCTCTCACATGAGCAAGTACTACATACACAAGATCATGCTCAAACCGTACACGCGGAAGTAGCTTGCGAGGAAATCTCCGGCTGGTATTCGCGCGGGAAGATTCTCTTCTAGTGCCGTGAATCTCCCTAGGCTGTTCTCCCACGCGCATGTGGTTTGCGAGGCCATCGCCGCGCAAGACAAGTTGTCTCGCTTCTTGTCTGCGTTACAATAATAGCGATGCGCACGAAGGTCCCAACCGCTGGAGGATGCCCCCATGATTGTTGCCCCAGGGAGATTGAGTTGGTTGTTTGTTGGAGTCGTCTTCGCGGCGTTTCCCGCCTACGGCGGCATTGTCGATTTCACGGAGTGGGACAAGATTGTCGATCCGTTTGACGCCAATTTTTCCGGCTCGGTTGATACGGCCTCCCAGATAACTCTCAGCGCCTCGGGCGGTCCCGTGCCGCATGCCACGGATATCGGATACATAAGCGTGGATGGAAACACTGCCGCGAGTTCCACATCCGGCTACGCATTCGATCCGGCGGCTGATTTTTCCGTGGCGGTCGATTTTACGCTCAGTCTTGATTCCGCCGTGGGTGGACTGGGGATCGGGTTTGGAATCGGCGAGGATCGAGACGGGGCTAATTCCGCGGGCGTGGCCTTGTTGACCACGAACGGCTTTGCCCTGGCGCCATTCACCGCGGTCGCGAGAGTCAATGACGTCAACCAGCCCCTGGATACGGTTCTGGCGGCACAAACCAGCGGCCGCTTGATCGTCTCCTACACTGCCGCCGGCGGCGATGTCCAAGTCGGCGTGAGCACCGACGGCGATGAGGTGCCCGAGGGGATTTCGACCTTCGCCGGTATTCAGAACAGTTGGAACGACGAGCTTTTGATACCCTCGTTTTTCATGCGGAGCGACGGCACTTTGGGGTCCGCTTGGACCTCGGGAACCGCGGAGGCGGTCTTTTCGGACTTTCACGTGATCGAGGGGACGCCGGTCGTATTACCCGTGACGATTCCCGAGCCGTCGAGCCTGTGTCTGCTGGGCTTTGCCATGCCGATTCTGCTGTATCGCCGGTTTCGTGCTTGAATGGATGTAGTTTTGGGGGCGTGAGTTGGGACCGAAGTCGCAAGTTGTTTCCCGACGCACTTCTCCACGTCGACCGCCCCCCAAGTGATCAGGCGGTCAGGAAACCAGTAGACCAGGAGAACTGTAAAGTCTGCTCTCGGGTGGCTGGGGCTGAGATGCGAGGCACGAGCATCGGTGCCCCAGACCTGAATCACTGAGGCTTCACCACTCGTGCCTCGTGGTTCATCCCAAGCCACCCCCACCCGTACCACGGCCCGAAATCGACTTCGCGGTTCTCCTGACCAGAAAACGGGGCTGCTTGAACTTTCCTTCGCGTTGCGGTAAACTGGGGGGGTATTGGGGGAAGTGCTCCCGTCGAGGCGGCCGATGGCGGATCGCGCAAGAGCCGTACCTTGTGCCGCCTAAGTGCGTGGCTGGTTTATCTTTTCGGATATATCTTTTGAGAGGGAAGGTGTCGACAATGCCGTGTCGCGGAGTACGCGGGGCGACCACCGCCGAAGACAATAGTGCGGAAGAGATTCTCAAGGCAACCCGCCGGCTGCTGGCATTGATGATCCGCCAGAACCACATTGCCGAAGAGGACGTGGCCAGCGCGATCTTCACCACGACAACCGATCTCGACGCCGAGTTTCCGGCGCTTGCCGCTCGACAGTTGGGGTGGCTGGATGTCGCCCTGATGTGCGGCCACGAGCTGGACGTACCCGGCTCGCTGCGGCGTTGCGTTCGCGTTCTTCTGCATTGGAACACGGACAAGCGGCCGGAGGACATCGTGCATGTCTATGTCAAGGAAGCCGCCAAGCTGCGTCCCGACCGCCGCGATCTGCCGCCGGTCGACTGGGACGAGCTCGAGGGCTGGATCAACGATCATCTCAACGACGACGCGAAGCCCAGCCATCAGTAGAAGCTAACGTTCAAGAAGCTCTGTGAGATCGACCTTTTCCCTTGCCGCGTTTCTTCTTGGGCACCGCGTCGCTGATGGGCACGGCGATTACTTCGCTATCGGCTGTTTCACTATCGGCGTCGGACTCATCGTCATCCGTCGGCAAGTCCTTAACGGCTTTCTTGCCGCGGAAGAAGCGGCCCACCGGTCCGGCCAGCATTGCCGGCAGGAATATGAGGTCTCCCAGCAGAGCGACCGTAAGCATCGTCAACATCAGAACGCCGAAGCGTTGGGTGGGCGTGAAGGTGCTGAACGCGAAGGCCGAAAGCCCCAGCCCACCGATGAGCGTGGTCTGCGACATGGCGGTTCCGCAGCGTTCGTAGGCCAACAAGACGGCCCCCGTGCGGCCGAGTCCTTTGTCGATACCGCGGCGGAACCAAGCGAGGAAATGGACCGTATCGTCGACGGCCACGCCCAAGGCCACGCCGGCGGTCATCATCGTGCCCACGTCGATCAATATGCCCAACCATCCCATGGCGCCAAAGACGACCACCACCGGGAAGACGTTGGGAATCATCGATAGAATGCCGGCGGTGGGGCTGCGCAACACGACGATCATCACGATAGCAATCAGCGCAAAGGCCCACATCAGACTGCTACGGAGTCCGTTGAGCAACTCATGCTGTGCCTTGTAAACCAGCGGCACCAAACCGGTATAGACGACCTCGATACCTTCGATAGGCACGGCGCCAGCGGCCAGTTCTTCGTCACTTAGCTTGCGATACTTGGCGTCTAGGTCCTTCTCGACCACATCCTTGAGCGTGTCGATAAAGACGCTGTAGTCCAGATCGCCGAGGGCTTCCACCCGGGCACTAACTCGCCATAGTTCGATGCCGTGTTTGGTCCGCCAATCGACAATGGCCGCGCGAATCGTTTCCTCGCCGTCGGTGCCGACGCCTCTGATTGAGGCCAGATCGTCGCGGTCTTCGATCTTGATCAGCGAATCGAGCTTCGCCTTTTTCAGGCTACTCGCCAGTTGGCCTTCGATACCAAGTTGTTCTAGCGTGGCGTCTCGCTTCCTGGCGTCTGGGTCGTGTTCCTGTACGGAAGTCTGAAACCTCAGATAGTCTCCGAAGTCTTCTCGGTGCTTCTCTAGGAACTTGCTTGTAAGGTTATCACGGGTGCTGTATGCGAACCTACGTTTTGCCGATCTCGGCGTTCTTCCCACGTCGGGAGCGAAAGTGGCCACCGAAAGAGCGCCGCCCACGTCTTCCTTCAATTGGGTTTCGATAACCCGCTCCAGATCGCGGACCATTCTTATCCGCTTGACCATGTTCAGCTTGCACTTCTCGTTGTCGATCTTGATGACCACTTCCATGGGCACCAGCGGACCGATGTGCTCTTCCAACCACTCGTAATCCTTGATGATATCCGCGTTGGGGTCGAACAGTTTCATCAGCTTGATGGACGTCTCCACACGGGTCAAGCCGACGATAAAGAAAGCCATTATCAACAAGCAGGTGGCGGTAACCAGCTTGTTGCGGGCGATTACCACGTTTCCGACGCCTCGCCAGAAGGCGACGAATACCGATTCGCCCGACTCGCCGTGAGGATTTTTCCGCCCGCCGGGGACGTGGTCGATCGAAGGGAAGAACTGCAAACATGCCGGCAAGTAAAGGAACAAAAGCGATAGCGAAGCCATCACGCCCCAGGCCGAATAGATGCCAAACTTGGCGATCGGAACCAGCGGGCTCGCCAACAGGGAGCCCAGGCCCAAGGCCGTAGTGAAGGCGGCCAAGGCACATGGGACCGCGCCGTGACTCAGCGCCCGTTCGGGGGCGCCGTGCAAACCGTTTTCGCGAACCGCGTCGTGGTAGTAGTTGACTATATGTATGGCGCCCGAGATGGATAACACGTATACCAACGAAGGCATCGATAATAATATCGCGTCGCACGTGGCGTACGTATCCGCAATCTTATCCCAGCCGAACAACCGGGCCACCAACCCGCTGTAATATACCGAAGCCAGACTGATCCCCGCGCCGAGCAGGCCGATGAAGAACACCAGAAAAGTCAGTCGGAAGCTGCGGAAGCATAGCCAGGCAATGCTCAAACCAATCACCGCCGACAAACCCGACAGACGAACCAAGGTCTTCTCGCCTTCATGGTCGATGGCCACGTTATCTACCGGAGGGCCACCCATGTGCAGGTTTTCCTTGGGTATGCCTACCTGCACGGCTAGACTTTCCAGCTTCTTCAGCGTGGCTTTGAGGTTCTTGCCTTTGGCTTCCTCGGAGAGGGTCACGATAAGACATGTCTTGTCGTGGTCCTTGCCGATGAGCGAACCTTCCAGCCGACGCAGGACTTCCTCCTCGGATAGCTCCTCGTGTCGCTCTTGAAGCATTCGGACCAGGCTTTCGCCCGTTATCACGTCCTTGAAGAACCAAGGTTCGCCCGCCTTCCTCTCCTCTTCCGGCTGCTTCTCAAGTGCTTCGGCAAGCCGCTTCAGCCGCCAGTCGTCCAGCGTGCAACCTCGGTCGCCCGGCAAATCTCCCTTTGCCCAGCTTACCAAAGCGAACATCTCGAAAGGGAAGTGCTTGGTGAACCAGCGATGGCGATCCGTTTCCTCGTAGCTTTCGGGCAACCAGTCCTTGACGTCGTTTCGATTGCTTTCCAGCGTCAGACGCGTCCCTTTGAGAATAAAGGGCATCAAGAAAACAAACACGAATAGTATGAAAAACCCGCGGCGGGAAAAGAACGATTGATTCATTGAGCTGCACGGCTGCGAACTGGGACCACTTCGATCAAACAAGCACCTCAGCTTAACCGCAAACCGCTTGCAAGTCCATGCCGACATTGGCGTTTGCGACCCATTGTGACGTACGCCGACGTCGGCGAGATTCGGCCCCTGTAATATATCCGGGTTAGGAAGAATGGGTCTCGCGAATCGGCGACAGATCGCCTACCCGCGACAGCCGTGCAGCCCGAAAGAGTGGTTTCAGCATCCCACATGCAAAAATGCAAAAAGGACAGGCATAAATGCTTGGCCTATTGTTATGCCTGTCCTTTTCCGTTACAGCTTGACGCGCGAGTGCCCATTGAATAACGTTGCGGCAATGGGGCGGGGGTCGACATGTTGGGTGACACGATAGCGAAAGTCCTCGGGTAAGAGTCCACAATGTCCAGCGAAAAAGCCACCGCCATCGTGCTTAGAACGGTCGACTTCAGCGAGACCAGCCTAGTGGTGACGCTGTTCACTCGCGAATTCGGAAAGCTGGGCGCTATGGCGAAAGGAGCTAAACGTCCAAAGAACCCTTTCGAGTCTGCTCTTGACCTGTTGACCCTTTGTCGAATAGTCTTCCTCCACAAATCGTCCGAGGCGCTCGACCTGTTGACCGAAGCGAAGCTGATCAGGCGGTTTCGACCACCGACTTTCGCTCCGAATGCCGGTAACGGCGAAAGACAAATCGCCTCCGGCGGCAGAGGCCTATTCAGCCTATACGCCGGGTACTATGTCGCGGAGCTTCTCGGCGAACTTACCCACGACAACGATCCTCATCCACAACTTTTCGATTTGGCCGACGAAACGCTCGCGGCCTTGGCCTCCGGAGAACCCATTCCCAGGCGGATTGTAAGATTCGAGCTTGGTGCCCTGCGATTGTTGGGCCATGCCCCGTCTCTCGACACTTGCGTTGCTTGCGGCGCGATGGTCGAAGCAAAGGGCCGAGTAGCCTTCGGGCACCTCGACGGCGGCGTGTTGTGCGGAAACTGTAGAACGGGCAGACGCCACGTGGCCGCCGTGTCGGCCGGAACTTTGCGGACAATGGAACAACTGGCCGACCCCGGCGGAACCAATTGGAACCGCATGGAAATAAACCAACGCACTCTCGGCGAACTGCGCGGTGTGTTGAACCAATACCTGATACACCTGTTGGGAAAGAAACCACGCATGCACAAATACCTGGGCATGCTATGGAACTGATTGCAAACGGATAAGCCGTGAGCTATCAGCAGTGAGCCATGAGCCAAGCAGATGTGGCCCATTGCTCAATGCTCATCGTTCGATGATAAAGGCTAACAACAAGCAAGGACAAGGATGTCCCGCATGTCGACCAAAATAATATCTCTGGCGGTTCTCTGTGCGTTCATGTTCTGCGGCTGCGCGACCGTTCCACAGTCGCCCGTCGCAGCCGCACAGGCTAACTCCGAGGAAGATCCATACGAAGGCTGGCTCTTCAACCGCGTGACCGGCCGCGAACAGCCCGCGCCGACGCGGAATGCCAACAACCAAAGTACCCAACCGACCGGCGGCCAAGATACCTCGGGCGTTGTTCAGGCCTCCGCGGTACAGATGCTTCCTCCCGCCTCCGATCCGTCCTTCTCGCGCGAGTACGAGAAGATCGGTGAATCGATCGACGACGGCGAGGAGGATTCCGGATTTGACCTTTCAGACCTCGACCCGGCCAATATTTTCAAGAACATTCAGGCCGCCACCGGTTTCGGGCCGGACGAGGCTCTTGCCCGACAGCATCTCAAGGACGGCGAAAAGCTCTTCAAGGAAGCCACCGCACTGCACGGGCGGGCCGAGAAGATCCTGGAACGCGAAAGAGGGGCAAAGCTATTACTACCGGCCGAGGAGAAGAAAGCCGCCTTGGACATGAAAGCCCAAGCGGTCGAGAAGTTCAAGGAAGCCGAAAAGAGCTTGAAGGCGGCCGCCGGGCGTTGGCCCGACTCGCTGTTGGAAGAAGACGCCATGTTCTTGCGGGCGGAATGCCTGTTCTTCTCCGACCAATATGGCTCCGCCCAGGACCATTACGACAATTTGCTGAACAAGTACGACAATACCCGATACCTGGACACCGCCGTCAAGCGGTTGTTCTCCATCGGGCTTTACTGGGAAGGCTTGCATAAGGACGATCCTCGCTGGCCGGTGACGCCCAATCTGACAGACTCGACGCAGCCGATGTTCGATACCTTTGGCAACGCGCTTAAGGCTTACGAGAGCGTGCGATTGAAGGACCCCACCGGACCGCTGGCCGACGACAGCATAATGGCCACCGCCACCGCTTATTACAAGAAGGGGCGCTACGAGGACGCGGCCTATCACTACGACTTGTTGCGGGAAAAATATCCAAAGAGCGAACATCAGGAAAAGGCGCACGTATTGGGTTTGGACAGCAAGATGCACGTCTACCAGGGTGCCCAGTACGATCGCACGCCATTGGACGAGGCCAAGGAGATCGCCGATCAGGCCTTGCTTCAATTTCCGCGCAAGTTGGGCCCCAGCAAGGCCGGCATCGAGCAGGCCCGGGCGCGGATCGTGGCCGAGATGGCCTCCCGCGACATGGCCATGGCCCAATACTACGACAACCGCAAGTGCTACGGCGCCGCGAGTTTCTATTATAAGAACATCATCGCGGAATACCCCAACACGCCCCATGCCCAAACCGCCGCGGCTCGCATGGAAGAGATCAAAGACAAGCCGGCCGAGCCGCCCAATCGCTTCAAATGGCTAACAAACATTTTCCCCGACGGTTAGAAAGAAGGGGAGGAAAAGGGGGCTGGCTCCGAGCCCCAACAGACATAAACCCGTGGAAGAGGCCGACGGCTCGGTGCCTGTCCCCTTATTCCGTTGAGTTACGGACAGGAGGACATCGGGTGTCATGCTCCACGAAAAGCGTTGACATGCCGGATAAACGCGTTTTTGTATCGCACATGCCCACGCTTTTCGTGGGACATGGCACCCAGGACTTTCCACGCAACAAACCACCGCATCCAATGACCGCCAAACGCACCAACCCGCCGACGATCATCCCCGCGATGCTATGCATCGCGATGTCGCTGTGCGCGGCCGGTGGATGCGTGGGCTACAACTTCGGCAACCGCGGCCTCTACCCCACCGACGTGCAGACGGTCTTCGTACCCGTCTTCGAGTCGGTCAGTTTCCGCCGCAACTTGGGCGAGCAATTGACCGAAGCGGTGGCCAAGGAGATTGAGAACAAGACTCCGTACAAAGTCGTGGGCGCGGCCGAGGCCGACAGCGTGCTCTCCGGTCGCATCGTCAGCGAGACGAAACGTCTTGTCGTGGCCAACGCGGCCGACGAACCGCGCGAGGTGCAGGTCAACTTGCAAGTCCAGGTAGCTTGGGTCGACCGCCGCAGCAATACCATCCGCCGCACCGAAGCGATCCCCTTGCCACCCGAGTTCACCGACGTCAGCGCCTCCGGCGATGTCATGCCCGAAGTCGGCTCATCGGTTGCCTTGGCCCATCAAAAAGCCATTTCCCGGCTCGCCGAACAGATCGTCTCGCTGATGGAAGCACCGTGGTAGCGTTGCCTGATGAAAAGGGGACTGGCTCCACAACATTTGTGCTCTAGATCAGCCAAACACGCTGTTGGTTGTGGTGCCTGTCCCCTTTTCCATCACTCAAGAGGTAGGGCGTCTTCCATTCTCTGCACCCGCTTGGATCGGCTCTCGCGGAATGTCTCCTGTAAAAATGTCCGTCTCAATGATCGGATGGTACGGCATCATGCGACAAACGGTTGACATTCCCCGGCCCTAATCTATCTAGAAATAGCGTGTTACGGCATTGCGAGTGTTTCAGTTGCGGTCCATGACCGTCTCGCCGGCGGTAATTCACTCAATCCGGGGCAGCCGATGATTCATATAGTCCGACGCCGGAAAAGGCGTGCGCGCGGTGGGACGACCGTTGTCTTCTTCGCGGCCTGCTTGGTTCTCTGCTTCATTTGCATGGCTTTCGCCATGGACACGGGCATTCTTTGTCTGGTCCGCACCCAGGCTCAAGCCTGTGCCGACGCCGCCGCCTTGGCAGCCGCTTGGGAAATGGTCGAGCAGGAAGACGCGGGAAGAAGCAGCGGGGAGATATACGACGCCGCGCGGCAAACAGCCGTTACCTACGCTGGTCTGCACAATGTTAACGGTTCCGCCTTTGAATTGGACGACAACACCGACAACTCCCCCGATGGCGAGATCGTAATCGGCCGGCTCGACAGCCCCAGCGACCGCGGCGAGTCGATGGACTTCTCCGGAGAAGAACCGTACAACGCCGTGCAAGTGCGGATAAGCTGCACGCCGGAGAAGCAAAACACCGTGGCACTATTCTTTGCCGGTATTATGGGAATCAACACAGCCGGAGTCGATGCCCAAGCGACCGCCGTCTTCGACGACGAACACACTGTCGGATTTCGCGTTACGGAAAAGACGGGCAAGAGCAGCCTGATACCCTTTGCCGCATCCGTCGATGCCTGGAATAATTTTCTTTCCACGGAATACAACGGTTTCGAAGATCAGTGGAAGTACGACCCGGAAACGCAGACGGTGTTCGAGGGATTCGATGGCAAATGCGAGTTGAAGATATTTCCCGAAATCAAGGACAAGAGCGGAATCGTGCCCGGAAACTTCGGAACGGTGGACATTGGAACCGCCGCCAACTCGACCGCCGAACTCTGTCGACAAATACGACAAGGCCCGTCTGATGAGGACCTTGGGTACCACGGCGGGGAAATTGCTCTCGATGCCGACGGTACCCTCGCGCTCGGCGGCGATACGGGGCTGAGTGTCAGCATCAAGGACGCACTGAAGGAAATCGTCGGCCAGCCCAGAACCATCCTCCTTTACGATCAAGTAACCGGGCAGGGAAACACCGCATCGTTCCGGATCGTTGGTTTCGCCGGCATCCGCGTAGTCGACTTCGACTTAACCAGTGAAAACAAGTACATCCTCATCCAACCGACCATCGTCGCCGACGACACGGCCATATCCGACGACACCGCCGCCGACACCAGCTACGGAGTCGGCCCGCCGGTTCATCTTGTCCGCTGAACGCGGTTTGTCTTTCAGATCGCCGCAGGCCCGCCAAGGGCAGCATATCCAAACTTCGCTTGGGGCCACTGGCGCCCTTCTTTCCCTCCAACCGACATAACCGGCGAACGCGGGCTATGCGGATGGAAAACCAGCATGCCGAGATCCATGCTCGCGTCGCTACCCCGTAATAGACGGTTGACATTCTTTCACCCTAATCTATGTAAATAGTAGCGAAATACATCAAATTAACTGGGCCTGCGGCCGACAATAGGCACGCAAACGGTAATCCACGTAATTCGAGGGAAACCATGACTCCCGTCTGCCGATGCCAGAAAACAGACGCCCGCAAAGGCATGACCGTCGTTTTCTTTGCCGCCTGTTTGATACTCTGTTTCGTTTGCATGGCTTTCGCCATTGATACCGGTATTCTTTGTCTCGTGCGCACCCAGGCACAAGCTTGCGCCGATGCGGCCGCTTTGGCGGCGGCTTGGGAAATGGTCAAGGAAGAAGAAGCCGGCGAAAGCGAAGAAACGATTTGTTCCGCTGCCCGAGAAAAGGCATTCGAATACGCCGGTCTGCAGAGAGTCAACGGCAACTCGTTCACGCTGGACAGCAATGCCGCCAACAGCCCCGATGGCGAGATCGTAATCGGAAGGCTCGAAAACCCCAGCGACCGTAGCGAGTCCATGGACCTCTCGGGCGATGAACTCCCCAACGCCGTGCAGGTGCGGATCGGTTGCACTTCGGAAAAGAAGAATGCCGTCGCGCTCTTCTTCGCCGGACTGCTGGGAATCAACACGGCCGGAGTCGACGCCCAAGCGACCGCCGTCTTCGACGACGAGCACACCATCGGCTTCCGCGTTACGGACAAAACGGGCGAGTGCAGCCTGATGCCTTTCGCCGTATCCGTGGATGAATGGAACAACATGATGGCCGGCGACGGCGACGACCAGTGGACTTACGATTCCGAAACCGGAACCTTGGCCGAAGGTTCCGACGGGAAACGCGAAATCAAGATGTTTCCCGAAGGTGGAAGCGATGACGGAGATGATGATGAAGACGACGGGAAGAAAGACAAGAAGGACAAAAAAGACAAAAAGGGTATCGTCTCGGGAAACTTTGGTACTGTTGACATCGGCAGCGCTTCGAACGGTGCCCCGGACCTTTGGCGACAAATCCGCGAAGGCCCCTCGGCCGATGATCTGGCGGAATACGGCGGTGAACTTAGGCTCGACGGCATAACCAAGTCCTTCTCGCTCGGCGGCGACCCGGGAATGACAGTAAGCATGAAATCAGCTCTGGCCGACATTGTCGGACAACCTCGAACAATCTTCCTGTACAGCGAAGTAACAGGCCAGGGAAACAACGCAGTCTTCAAAATCGTCGGCTTCGCGGGCGTGAGAATCGTCGACTTCCAATTGACCGGCGGAGACAAGTATATCCGCATCCAACCGGCACTCGTTACCGACGATACGGCCATATCCGACGACAATGCGCCAGACACCAGTTACGGCATCGGCCCGCCCGTGCATCTGGTGCGATGAGCAAGGCACGGCCTCAAGGGTGACTCAAGCCGCCAAGTTCCGCTAGCAACCACTCAACCATCTCTCCCGTATGACCGGCGGTCAGGCTGATCCGCAAACAGGCTTCGCCGTCGGGGACGGTCGGCGGGCGAATGGCCGGAACGAGAACCCCCTTCTCGCACAGCGCGGCCGACAATTCCAATGCTATGGCCGACTCTCCCACGATCAAAGGTATTATCTGACTAGCCGAATCGCCGGTCGACCAACCTTGCGCCGCCAGCGATGCTCGCAAATCCCGAGATCGATCGAGCAACTGCCGCCCGGCTGCCGGATTCTCCTCGACCAAGTCCAGCGCCACAATCGCGGCCGTCGCCATGGCTGCCGGCGGGGCGGTTGAAAATACATAAGGCCGGGCCTTGTTCGCAAGCCACTGGATCAGCGATTTCGACCCGGCCACGAACCCGCCCATCGAACCGAGCGCCTTGCTTAGAGTGCCGACGCGCACGTGAACGCCACTCCCGATATCCGCCCCCTTGATGCCCGATGCCTCGGCAGCCGCCGCTTCCACCGTGCCGCGACCGCCGGGGCCGAATACGCCCGTGGCGTGGGCTTCGTCAACCAGCAGCATGGCCTCGTGATCTCGGGCGATTCGGGCAAGTTTCTCCAGCGGTGCCAGATCGCCGTCCATGCTGAACAGGCCGTCGGTTACGATCAAACGTCGCCGGTGGCTGTCTTTGGAAATGAGTTGCTTAAGATGCCGCCAGTCGCAATGGCGATAAGGCCGCACATCGGCACGAGAAAGGCGACACCCATCCATTAGGCTGGCGTGGTTCTTGCGGTCGCAGTAGACGACGTCGCCGGGTCCCGCCAGCGCGGCCACGGTGCCGGCGTTGGCGGCGAATCCGCTGGAGAATAGCAGAGCCGCTTCGGTCCCTTCAAACCGCGCCAAACGTTCTTCAAGCTTTCGATGCAAACGCCCCCGGCCGGTGACTAGCGGACTGGCGCCGGCGCCCCAGCCCTCTCGCTCAATCGCTTCGATTGCCGCCATGGCGAGTCGCTTGTCCGCGGCCAGACCCAGATAGTCGTTGGAACCGAAGTTGACGAGTTCTCGCCCGTCGATGCGGACAACGACTCCTTGCGCTGCTTCGCGCTCGGAAAGGCGACGCCGCAAACCTTCGCGGTCGAGAGCGTCCAGTTCGTGGTCAATCCAATCGAGAGGTTGCGGCTGGTGGTCTCTCATTTGCTTACTTGAACGTCTGTTCGTCGCCGGGGAATGTGCCGTCGCGGACTTCGTCGCGAAACTGGGCAACAGCCTGACCGGCGACGGTTTTCAGATCGGCGTAGGCTTTCACGTGGCGGGGAGCCGGGCCGGGGGTCATGCCTAGCAGATCGTCGATTACCAAGACCTGACCGTCACAGTCGCGGCCGGCGCCGATGCCGATGGTCGGGATGCTCAGTTCTTCGGTAACCCGTCGGGCGATGCCGCGGGGGATGCACTCCAGCACGATGGCGAACGCGCCGGCCTGCTGGGCCGCCTTGGAATCGGCCAGAAGTTGCTCCTCGTCGCGCTGCACGCGATAACCGCCCAACTGGTGCAGACTCTGCGGTCGCAGGCCGCAATGGGCCATGACGGGGATGCCGGCCGAAGTCAGGGCGGCGATGACTTCCGCCTGCTCGACACCGCCTTCGATCTTGACGGCTTCGCAGCGGCTCTCCTTGAGAACCCGGCCGGCATTTTCAATAGCCTTGTGGACGCCGGTCTGGAATGTCAGGAAGGGCATGTCCACGACGACCAGGGCGTGGTTGACGGCCCGGCCGACCATTTCGGCGTGATAGATCATGTCGTCGAGCGTGACGGCTAGCGTGTTTTCCCGGCCCTGAACGACCATTCCCAGACTGTCGCCGACCAGGATGGCTTCGATCCCGGTCGCGTCCAGCAGTGCGGCCGTCGGGTAGTCATATGCTGTCAATACGGTGATTTTCCGCCCGGCCTTCTTCATGGCCGTAAACCGCGGCACAGTGATTTTTCCTTCGCTCTTGTTCATAACGATTAATTCTAATGCAAGCGCGAGTCGCCGGACAGGGCCGCGGTTCACCTCAATCGCTCGCCACCCCCCCGCCGGGGACGACAAAGAACAGGCATTACATCGGCGGTGATTCAAAGATGAAAAAGGACAGGCATCTCTCACGGGCATCTCTGACGCCCCCCTGGCGGGTGTGGAATGGGAGAAAATGCCGCTATTAGAACTGTTCACATTTTGCCGGATAGGTTATGCTACCGGCCGTATCTGCTTGCGAAGGATACAATTCAACACATGAATAACCATCGGGGAGGGAACCATGGATATTACATTGCCATTGTTGCTGGGCCAAGCGGCGAAGGAGTCGGGGCTGACGGCGGGCCATTGGATCGGAATCGGCGTAGCGGCCACGATTGTCGGTATTCTGGCGGCCGTAATCGCCGTTAACTATCTCCCCATCTGGTTCCAGGCATACATGTCAGGCGCCAAAGTGAGCATGTACAGCCTGATCGGCATGAGCTTTCGCCAGGTCAACTCCCGGGTGATCGTGCAGGCGAAGATCATGGCCATGCAAGCGGGCATCGGCACCGAACGAGACACCGGAATCAGCACGCAGCGTCTTGAGGCCCACTATCTGGCCGGTGGAAACGTGCCGCGAGTGATTCGTGCCATCATCGCCGCGCATCGGGCGGATATCGATCTGGACTTCGACCGGGCCGCCGCAATCGACTTAGCTGGCCGCG
>Ga0180432_10007136_pt1 | contig 14294 bp, 19 predicted proteins | sample SS_ome_10_FD_132414 | JGI IMG/M metagenome (GOLD analysis project Ga0180432, IMG submission 132414) | Hypersaline lake sediment archaeal communities from the Salton Sea, California, USA - SS_1_MS_2 metaG | ecosystem: Environmental > Aquatic > Non-marine Saline and Alkaline > Hypersaline >... | reverse complement strand
CTGCTCAATACTTTCAGGCTGCTCGATTTCGATGAGACCGTGCTCAGGTTGGGCTTTGCGGATTTGCTTGCACGGATAGCCGGGTATGCCGTCGTACGTTTTTGGCGTTTTTTCCACGCGCATCACATAATGCAACGCCGGATGCGGCGGCACTTGGTGTAGTGTGCCGACGTAGTGCCTCTTTAACCAAGCTCCTTGGTCATTGTCGCGAACCTCTACCAGTTCGCCGTATTCAAATTGTTCCATCACTTGATGTTTTGATTGATGTATGAATTCAGATTGTCGAGCGCACGTTGCAACTCAAACAGGTAGTACTGCACTCCGTAAGCCACGGTCGGCTGTTCTTGCTTTTCTGCCCACAGGTAAAATTCGCGGGTATCGTCTTTCAGCTCTTCCATCACTTCAAGCCTTCGACGTCCAACCAATGATGAGTGACCGCGTTTCCGTCGGCGTCTTTGTTGAGTCGGGGAAAGTCTGCCCACGCAAGTACCGTCCACGTATCGGGCACACCCCACTTGTCCTTTTTGAACATTGCCCTGCGCGCCACGTTGTAGCCCACGTATTCACGGTCGGGGGTAAGAAACGCGATGATTACCTCGCGGTCGGTGTCGGGCATTCCGTTGTAAATCCAGTTCATGGTATCTGTTTTTGTTTGGTTGAACTTACGCAAAGATACACACGAAGGTTACATTTCCAAACTTCAGCGAAAAAAAAAGAGCCACCTCGTTAGGCAGCTCCTTTCAACCAAATAAACAGAATTCACTTCGACTTGCGTCCGTCCGAAGTTACAACGCCTCCTCGACTTTCCAATCAATTCTGTGATTGCTTCGGTTTCTTTTCGCCGTCAGCCACCACCCGCCCAAGGTTGGCGTGTTGAAGTTCTTCTCGACCGCCCAACCCGCAAAGCGGTCGCCGAGCTTCTTGTACGAACCCGTCCGCAAGTGATGGACGCGTTGTTGATATGCGTTGCCGCGCTCGGAAATTCTATCGACCACCACCGGCACGTGCCATTTCTGGTGGGTGTGACCTCGTACGATGACCGAGGCGTCGGGGAACTGCATCTGGTCGATGTCAACTCCTAGAACGCCCTTTGACCTTGGGGCGTTGCCGCCGTACCCGTGATGAAAATGAATTGCGCTCATGGCCTTAGAGTTGTCCCCCGACTTGATATGGCACATGAGCCAACCGCTGTAACCGCCGATGATGACGTTGCCGCCGTTTTGGTTGTGGATGGCCGCGAGGCGATCAAGCGGAGACGTATGCAACCGCTTCTCGATGTTCGTCTCGTGGTTGCCGCGACCGATGAACACGATTTGGTGCTTGTACTCTTCGAGAAATTTGGCACTGTCCTCGATTACGTCGTCCAAGTACGTGATGCTTTTGTACTCAGGTCGTAGGTCGGAGTAGTTCCCGCGCGGGTCGTACTTGCCTTGCATCAAATCAAACCAGTCTCCAAAAACAAACACCTTGGCTCCACGCTTTCGCGCTTCGTCAAGGTGCTTGCTAAGTAGTTCGCGGTCGCATTTCGTGGAGTCGTAGTGGACGTCGGAGATAAAAAGCATCTCCTGCCCGTTTTCGATGTCCACCCGAAACGCTGTTCGGTTGATGTAGCTTATCACCTCCGACGGCTTTTGCCCATCACTACGGCATCCAAAATGCGCTTGAGCACTTGGACTACGTTGTCGTCCTTTTCGCTCTCTGTGAGAGCTGTAATAGTGCCTGCAAGCGTAATAACCGCAAGAGCAATCTCTGCCCAGTTTTCTGTCAGAAATTCCATGTTCAATTTTCCGTTGGTAAGACGTTCAAGAATCCGTATTTAGTCGCCACCTCAAACGAAGGACAAGCCTTCGCCGAGTATTCGTTGTGTCCGTGAACCGGGAGATAGCCGAACACCATCCTAAGCCCGAAAACAATGTTCATCCACGCCACCTCCTGTTGTTGCGTCATCGTGTCCGCTGGTTTCCCGTTCCTCAGTCCCCCTATGTAGCATATCCCAATCGTGTCGGCGTTGTGCCCTTTGACGTGCGCCCCTACCTCGTCGATGGGTCGCCCCCTTTCGATGGTGCCGTCGAGACAGATAACGTAATGGTATCCGATGTCGCGCCACCCCCTGGCTTTGTGCCAGGTTCTGATGTCGGCAGCGTCGAAGTCTTTGCCTTCCTCGGTCGCAGAACAATGCAGTATGATTCGGGTGAGGTTACGCATTGGGACGGATGGAGTTGGTAGACACAAGCTCCTCGCGAAGTTTGGCGATGCTGCCTTGTATCGCGTCGTGTCGCTTGGTCTGTTTCGTTTCCATGTCGTCGAGACGTTTGCACACGGTGTCCTCGGCTTTTTCCAAGGCAGAAATACGCTGCTCGGTGGAGGCCATAAACCGAGTGATGGTAGTACCCCATTTCCAAAGCGCAGCGACGATAGGAATGGCTACCGAACCTGCTCCGACGATCAAGTCCCAATTCATTTTTTCTTCTTCTTTTTCTCCGCCTCCAGTTTCTTGAGGAAGACTTTTAGACGGCGTTCGTTTTCTTGTCGCGGTTGCCTCATTTCGTCGAGTAGATTTCGCTCACGAAGTGACCGCCCGAAATTTGAAAGCCTTGCGTGTAGCTCGGTCGCTTCGCCTTGATGCGGTTCTGCGTGTCGGTCAAATACTCAGGCACAAGCGCGTTGTTGTACGACAGCCACCGACACATCTGCTTGAGGTAAAACTCGGCTTTGTTCCGTGCGTCCTCGCGCAATCGGTGCAGCTCGTCGGGGCCGATGGAGATGGTGCCTTCGGGTGCGTTGATGACCAGCCCACCGTTGCGAAGTTGGACGTGCATCGTCGGCAGCAAATCGACGAGGACAAGCCACGCCAACGCCTTACGAACGTACGTGTTCACCAACGTCTCGTAACCGCCCGACAGCGTTCCTGCTTGCGCTTTGGTTTTGATCGCGTCCAACAAATCAGACCCCAACCATTGTTGCAGGTGAATGTCTTGCGCAGAGATTATAGCCGACTGCAGTTGGTCTTCTTGAACTTGCCCGTTTAGTTGCGTGATGCGCTTCAGGTAGTTCGTGTCAAGGAGTAGAATTTCGCTCATCGTGGTGTGGTGAAGTTGCGCGGCTCAAGGAAGCCACGGTTGGACATATCGCGCGGACGCTGCGCCACCTTCGGGTCGTTCTGCGGCAATCGCTCGCGCTGGCTTACCGGCATGGAGTTGATGATGCGCCGCGCCTCGTTCACGCTGATTTTCTTGTTGTTCTTCTTCAGGTACGTTTGCCGCATCCAAAAATGACGACACGAACCGCCGCCCTTGTACAGCCACAGGTCGTACGTCGCGGCTCCGCGTGGCCCCCAACCTGCATTTACTGCGCGATTAGACGCCGCCATGATGTCTTCCTTACGGTACACCTTACCCGCCTTGACCATCTTCGCGCAGAAGTCGCGGCTCTTCTCGTCGGCAATGTTAGGCGCGTACCGATACCGCGTTTTGATGATGTCGGTGTCTTGCTCGCTCTTCCCGTTCGGGTTAGAACTCGGAACTTTGGCAAACGTCCAAAGCGCGTCCAACGTTTCTTCGTTGTCGTAGTCCACTTCGCGTTCATCAATCAGTTCCCATTCTTCGCCCATTTCCTCGCCGCTGAGCAACTCAAACAACTCTTCGGGGGTCTTGGGTGCTTGATTCGATGAAAGGCTCGTATTGGCCTCGTAAAGCGGTTTTGACCCGCTTTCATTGTAAAGAGGGAACAACGCGTCTTTGATAATGCGCTGAAAGTGCTTGACGACTTGCGAATCGAACAACTCGCGGGCCACGTCAAGCTCCTGAGTGCTGCCAAGCTGTCCCGCCGTCTTCACTCCGAACATAGCAGGAGACACGACGCGGTGCCCAATCATAATCTTGTCCACGCACTCACGCGAAAGGAACTCGTATTGCTTGTCCGCGTCCGAAAGTTGGAACGTGTCAATCGACGGAGCGCGGTCGGGGTCGTCCGAGAACGTCACCCAAAAGTTTCCCGCGTTGCCTGCGCCCGCCGCCTCGCGTTGGATTTGGTTCTTAATATCCCGTTGCTCCTCCTCAGGTGGCACTCCGTTCTTGAAGTGAACCGCCATTGAAGTCATGAGGCCGTTGCGGATGTTGTTGATGTGAAACTTGCCTATCTCAGGCTCCAGCTCGATGTACGGCAACGCGCCGATGTAATCGGGCTTGGGGTAGTACGAAGAGCCAGGAGAGAACGGCTTTACGTACAAGAGCTGCACGGGTTCGTCGTTCTTCAACTTGGAATCGAAGCGAGGCAAACAAATCGGCTCGACGGTCTTGTCCGTCCAATCCACCGAGTAGTGGAACTCTTCTACCTGCTCCGTGTCGGGGTTGATTTCGCCGCAACGGACGTTTTCAAACGGCACGTGCGAAACGTTGGCGATAGCCGAGCGGTCGAGGCTCCAATTGATTTCAAGCGCGAAACCTCCTTGCAACTTTAAGTCGAGAGCCGCCTTGCGCAACTCGTCCTCCAAGTTCCATTTCTCGTACAATAAACGGCTGTCCAAGTCCGTCGGGACAAACCCGTCGCCGTAGATCATCCCCGCGATGGTCGTACACAAAGCGCGGTGCGTCGAAGAGCCGTTGTACAACTCCACCAAATACTGCGGGAAGAGGTTGTCCTCGCCGTACTTGATGTAGTCGCCGTTGGACTTTTCCGAATAGCTGCGCGGCTCGTACCCTGACAGGGCCACGCTCAATACTTTAGTTTCCATAGTAGACAAAGTTATCGCTCGCGCTGATGGTTGGGGTTGTGGTGATGTCCACACCGAAGACGTAGAGCAGCCCCTGCTCAATCAGCGCGGTAGCGTTGGCGGGGTCAAGGTTGCTCGATGAGCTTTGAACGTACACCGCGTACTCGTAATAGCCCGTCTCGGTCAACAAGACGTTGTTCGTGTCGTCGGTGTCGGTCACGATGTCCACCGCCGTATATCGTGGGTTATCTACGGACACGTCAGCAACAAAGAAATGCTCCGCGCCGCTCAAGCGGTGCGTGAGCTTAAACAGATAGTGCGTGTACTCGTAATCTCGCGCCGATTCTTGGAGCGTGAGGTACATCGTCTGCGTCGCAGAATGATTCGGAAGGAGTTGGAGCATTTGTCAATTAACGAACTGCCCGAAAAGTTAGGACACAAAAAAGGGGCAGCAACCGCCGCCCCTCTTTCGATGTCGTTCAAATTACGCTGCCTCCGTGAAGGTCACTTGCGCAGCTGTATCCTTCGTGAGCGAAGGAGCGGGAATAGGCTCCTCAGCCGTGAAAGTCAATTGGTAGCCGTTGACGTCGCCGTATGCCGTACCCGTTGAAGCCGTGCCGCCCGTCAGTTCAGCCGCCCGACGAACACCAACCAACCAGTAGTTGTCATTGTTGTCCAGGACGATGATGATGAGACGACCTTTGCCGAACTGCTGCAACTGCGCTTGGTCGGCTGCGGTCAACTTCGGGAAGGTCAAAGACACCTCCTGCGAGTAGAACACAGTGCCGTTCTCCACGGATGCCGTGATGGTCTCCGTGAAGTACGAGGTGTTTTTCAAGACCTCGAAGCCGTACACCGTGACAGCCGCTTCTGAGTTGCCAATTGCGCCGTTGGAAACGTCGCCCCAATCCGTAGCGTCGAACTCGCCGAAGTACACTTTCTTGACGCCTCCAATTGCGTCCTTGCAAGGGAGGCTCCGTCCTGCGATAGTTAAGGAACAAGCCATGATTGCAAGGAATTAAGAGGTACGACCTGCGAAAGAAACGGCTGCCGGGTCGATGATGGCAGTACCTGCGGTGAACGCAACCATGCCGCGCACCACGTCCTCCAACGTAGACTCATTCAAGTCAACAACACCCGCTTGCGTAGCGAAGTCGTTGCCGCTCAAGTCTGTACCGAAGACGAGGTTCCGAGCCGTCGTGAAGACGAACGTATCGGCAGCCATGCCGCGAGGCGTAACAATCGGAATTCCTGCGTAGCTGTTCACCACTTCACCCAACACCGGGCCGTGCGTTGCAGCCATTGCCGAGTAGTACAGCTGCTTCATGGCGGGGCTCATGTAGATGTACGCGTCGCTCTCTCCGAAAAGGTAAGACGGCGCACCACCCACCAACGCCTCCAAGCGGTCGAGGATGTTGTCCGCAGTCGTTGCGCCCGTGAGCGCGTCGTCGTTGGCGATGTCTCCACCTGCTGCGACAATCTTCGAGGTGAAGCCACCGAAGCCCGTGAGCGCGTTGCCGTCCGTGCCTTGGTCGGTGTAGTCGTAAAGACCTTGCCACAAGTTCTTCTCGACGTCTTGCGCTGCGATTTCGGCGATGTACTGCAACATCGCTTCTTTCGTGTCCGCAGGAGCGAACCGCGAGTCGTTCATGAGGTCAGCCTCCCAAGTGCCAGCCAAATCTTTTTGGCACAACTCCAACTTGATTTCGAGCTTCGTCGTGGCGAGGACGACCTCAGCCAAAGACGCGCCAGATTGACCTGTGAAGCCGCACGTACGAGCGCGGATTGCTGCGCCGTCAAAGTGACGCAAGACTTCAGAACCGACAACGTTGGGGCGGATGGCGCACCAGTTGTTGACGAGGGTGTCAGCCGCGAGAATTGCGGGCTTGACATAAGGAAGTGCGAGTTTACCCGCGTACGTTCCCGTTGCTGCTGTGATATTAGCCATGATTCAGGATTGATTTCAGTTAGACAATGCGCGGATGCGCTGACGGACGGACATTTGAGCGAGTTCGGCTTTGCTGTAAGTTTTAGCCTCTTTCACCCGTGACAACTTAGCGGCAGGCTGTGCGCTCAGTTGCTCGATTTGCTCGTTCTTCTGCGCGATTTCGGCGGACAATTTGGTCGTGGCTTCCTTGATGGCTGCCGCGATCATTCCTTGCACCTCCTCACGCGACAAAGCCGCTTCGACAGCAGGCTCTTCGGTGGGCTCTTCGCTGCTCATCTCCTCTTCTTTCGCTGCTTCTTCTACTTCCGCTGCGCCCATCGCTGAGACAATACCCTCGGCAACGGTGAACATCGTGCCGTCTTCGAGCGTGTAGTCGCCGTCGGGGAGCGGGATTTGTTCGCCTTCGTCGTTCACGACAAAGACGTCCACGCCCTCAGCGAAAGCTTCGGCAGTCGTTTGGATTTCCTGCCCGTTTTCGAGCATTGCGGAGGCCATTTTGACTTCCTCTTGGGTTTCGGCTTGCGCCTGTTCTTCGGCGAGTGCAACGGCGAGCTTGTGCGCCATTTCCGCCACGCGTTCCTTGATAGTCATGCGAGTGATTTTGAATTTAACGAATTTCCTTTTCCAGTTCTGACAAGGCTTGTTCCATCTCCCTGTACGAACGGCACACCGCGTACCGCTGTTTCGGGTCCGGGTACTCGCCTTCAAGCTCCGCCATACACCGCTCAATGTAGTCCGGGTCGCTCTCGGCAGGCTTTTGTTCTACGAGGTCGGCGGGTGCGCTTGCGCCGTCCACGCGCTGGGTGAACTTGCCTTCAATTGAGAACCCTTTGAGGCGTCCCGTCTTGACAAACTCGTCCCACACGGCGTCGTTGTCAACCTTCATGCTGACAATCCACGTCCCCTTGTCAACCTTGAGGTTGTACAACGCGCTTTTGTCCACCTGCGAATCCTCCACAATCCACGACTCAATCGTGGTCACGCCTGTGACCGCCATTTCGTGCTCCACGTTCGACATCTTCAAATGCCCTGCCTTCATGTATCCTTCGGCGGCTTTGCGGATGGTGTCCTCGCTGAAGTAGATGTAAAATTCCTCCTCGCCGTTCCGACGGAGAATCGGCTTGTTCGGGACAAGCGCAGCACCCATAACAATGCGCCGTTCGGTGTCGATGGCTTTCAACTTGACGTCAGACAACGCCACCCAATTCTCCTCAATCGCGGGTTCACTTACAAGCGAGATAGCTTGGATGCCGTCCTGCTCTTCCTCCAGTAGTAGTTCAATCAATTTCATCCGAGTAGTAGGCTTTGGTCTTTGACCTTTTGTGAGGCTTGTTGTGCTGTATTAACGTCCGAGGCGAGGACATACGACCGGAACGCGTCTTGGTTCGGGATTTGGAACGACGGTGCGCCCGTGTTCGCAGCGCTTGGGTTGCCCAAGTTGGGAGTAGATACTGACGGAACCGAAGCGCCACCGCCCGAGAACTTCTGCTGTGCGATGCCGGCAATTTGTGCAGCACCCGCAAGACCTGCCGCCGCTGCTGCTGCAAACCGCGAACCTGGAACGCCAGGAACAGCGTCTTTAGCGAGCGCATCCGCCACCGCTTGGTATGTCTTGATTGTGGCTTCGCTGATGCCGAGCGTCTTGCTTAGTTGAAACGACTTGCGTGCACGCTTCTCGTCGCCGTTATTGAACAGCTCCGCAAGCGCGTTCAAGGAGCTGAACACGTGAGCCTGCATCTGCCGTTTCGCGTCTTGCAGTTCCTTTTCGCGTTGCTTGTCTTTCTGCGCTTGGGCATCGTCGGCGGCATTCTTTTCTGCTCGCGCCTTGTCGTCCGCTGCCTTTTTCTCTTGCCGTGCTTGCTCCTGAATTGCCGCGATGTCGTCCAAGTACTGTTGCTCGACTTGCTTTTGCAGTTCAGCGTTTTCGACCGCCAACAACAAACGCCGCTCATACTCCTCTTCCGCTTCGCGAATGGCGCGCTCGGTGGCGGTCTCGTCGATGCGGTTTAGCTCCTCCTGCAGTTCCTGTTCTTTAGCGATGCGCTCGGCGTTCTCGGCGTTGATGCGATCTATCTCCGCTTGCGTTTCCGCTGCGCGCTTCTCGGCTTCCTCGGCACGTTTGGCGGCTGCTTCCTCATCCATCCGCACACCTTCCGCACGGAGCGTGTTCAGCTTGTTTTGGAGTGTCGTTTGCAGTTCGAGCGACTCGGCTTGGAGATTGTACACCTCGGCTTCCAACTCGGCCTCTGCTTGCAGGTCTTCCGCGCTGCTTTTGCTGAGTGCGTTCTGCTCTCGTCGAATGCGCAACGCCTCCTCCGCTTCCGCTTTCCTGCGCTCGAACAACTCACGCTCAATTTGCCCTGCGCGCTCTGCCGCTTGTATGCGGTCGGCTACGCTGCGCGTGGTGTCCTCGGCAATCAGATTCAACTGTTTGATTTCGGCGCGTTGTCGTGCCGTCTCCACCATCGTCTCCCGCTGCGCATCCGCCAACGCTTGCTCGGCTTCTTTCAACTCGATAGCCTTCTTCGCGGCTTCCTCAGCAGCCGACGCCGCCGCTCCAAATCCTTTGGCGATGTTGTACCCAACGCCTGTAATTGGATTCAGTGAAAGCGCGGAATCGGCCACCTTGCCGAATCCTTCCTTTGCGTCATCGAGCGCCCCCGACAAATCACCGCTGAACGCCTTCTTGATGGCTGAACCAAGCAACCCCAACCCGTCGAGGAGCTGGTCGATTTTGTCCATGACGAACGTCTTGAGCGTGTCGCCTAACTCCGTAATTGTCTTCTTCGGTTCAGTAAAGACGGACACAAAGAACTCACCAAGCGAGGACAGCGTATCCGTGAGGACGCCCATCACCGCCCCAAGTCCTGCCGTGGCTTGCTCAAGCAGCTCCGCGCCTTTCTTCGTTTTGGTGAAGTACGAGACGAGCGAACCGATGACCACCACGAGCGCACCGATACCCGTCCCAATGATTGCGACCTTGGTGAGGTTAAGCCCCTTGATGAGCTGTGTTATGCCCGCCTTTGCTTGAACAAAAGACGTAGCCATCCCGCCCGTGAACTTGTCGAGCTGACTGACCGCCGTTTGGTTCGTTTTGGATAGATTCTTGACCGCGTCCTCCGAGGCTTCGATGGCTTTCTCCAGCCCCGACGAGTCGCCGTCAATCTTAATAACTACGTCATTCTTTGCCATGTGTACAGGATAACCGCCCAAGTAATTACAATGCCGAACGCGAGGACGCGATCAACCGTCTTCAAATTAACCCGCGTCCGCTTCTTTTTGGGCATTAGCTCGATGGCGTCAAGGATGAATCGAAAGTCTTTGGTCTCTCTCAGTTTCATATCTCCAGGGGTGCGGGTTGGTAGCATTTCTTGGAAGTCGGGTCGTAAAGGAACCCGTACCGCTCGCAACACTTCTTGGTGAGCGAGGTGGGAGTGCCTTGTATCGTCCCGCGCGAACCCGTAGACGGTATCTGCTCGCAGTCCTGAATCGCTCCCAGAATCTTCACGAGCTTCACGCGCGTGAGGCCGTCTTTGGTCGCGTCGTAGTTCTGAATCTCAAGAATGCGCCAGTACTGATTGAAGATGTAGATTTTGTCGCTCCACTCCATCAGCGCGATGTCGGACGGCGTGAGGTAGAACGTAGCCGTCAGCATACGCGCGTCGGGTGAAAAGAGCTCATTCGCCCACGCGCTCCACCACCGATAATACAACGCGTTCAGCGGCGTCGTAAAGATGAAATGATACCCGGGAGGGTGTCCGTAAAATAGCGAGAGGTCGCCAAGCGTTGCCAAAAGGCTTTCATTCGCTGAATAATGCGGCAGCGGCTTGTTCGTTTGGCTCCCTCCGATGTTGTAGTAGACGCTTCCGCCTGCGAGTCCGTTGTAGAAGGCAAGGAAGGGTCGCGGCTTTTTAATCGGCTTTGGAGTCTCTTGATCGCGAGTCGATAGTTTAAGTGCAGCAATGCCCGTCGAACCAACGGGCGTAATAACAAACGGAGCGAATGGAGAACTAACCTTGAACTCCCCACTGGCGAAATCGTTAGAAGCATCCTCGACAATCTTTGCACCGTAAACTTCGCCAGTCTGCGCCTTTGCTTGGCTGTTAATGGTGTCCTCGCTTTCCGCCTGCGTCCACGTGTACCTTCGTTTTTGAAGGTCGGTTGTCGGCGAGATGGTGATGTCATTGTCCAGGTTTATTTTGTTCGTCCAATCCTTCTTACTTCCTGCGCTCATGTAGTCGCTCCACGGCTCGATGTAGAAGTGAGTGGGGCGGTTCTTGTCCGCGATGAAGACGAGGTTGAACGACTTCTGCAAGCCAGCCACAAAGTCGATTTGTTTGAGCTCCGGGAGGTTCCGGGCTACGTCGAGCGTGAACCCTTCCGTTTGAAAATATTGCACAAGAACCAACTCCGCGAGGATGTCAAACCCCGACGACGACTGCACCTGAAACTCGACCGTTTCCGCGTTTTCTAACAACACCTCAAACGTCAGTTGTCCCGCCTCGCTCAAGCCTGTGGCAGTGTACACCGTGCCGCTCGAAGACCCCACCACGCGCACGTCGAAACTCGAAGCCGTTGCGCTTAGGGTGAGTTGAAATTGATAGTAGCCCGTGGTCGGTACGGTGAACGTATCGGTAGCCCACGCCGTAAGGTCGTCGTAGTAGGGCGTCGTTTCGATCATATCTAACGCCGTCCACGTGCTCGCGGTGATGCTTTGCTCGGATGTCTGACCCACGAACAGGGCTTGCGTCTGAGCCTCTGCGAGGGTGTACAAACGCTCTCCTGCGAGTGCCATGAGGTACAAGTCGTCCTGCGCGTCGAAGAAGTCGGATTCGTACGATAATTCCGCCTCGTCGAAGATGGCATCAAGCAACTCCCGCACGCGCACAAACGGCGTGAACGATTCAGGCGTAAAGAACAGCGAACCGTCGTACGGGTTGGCACTATCCGAGAACCCGAAGGCGCGATCAACCACGCCCAAACGAACAACACCCGAAGACAACCCCGACGAGCTCAACCCGTCGCTTGTGTTGGTGGAATCAAGCGCGAAGTTGTACGAAGACAAGTCCAAGTCCTGGAGCATCGCGTCGCCTATATTGCGCGAAAGAGTTGCCACCTCGCCGAACACGACGAACTCCAAATCTTGATAGCTGCCGCGTTGAAAGTAGAACGTCTTCACCTGCCCAAAACCTTCCATGAGCGTCACCCCACCACGCGAAATGCGGGCGGGTATTTTCTCCTTGTAGTTTAAATCCGGCACGTGACCAAGCCCCACCACCCCGAACACGTCTTGGTTCGCTTTGGTCATCGGCACTCGGAACGTCTGCGAGTAGCTCGAAGCGGGCTTGTTGATTTCAGTGACCTCGGTGAACTTGTAGTTCACATTGACGGGTTCGTGGTCGTAGAGTTCGACCGTCTTCCACCCGTCGATGTTCACTTGAAGAATCAGCATAGCACCGTCTGAGCGAGTTCAACGGAGAACGAAACCTGATACATACGGTGCCCGCTTTCGCGTATTTGCAGCGAGCTTTCGGAGATGGTCACAGGCAACCAATTATCGAGGCGAATCATAGCCTTGCGCGACAGCAGCAGCGACCGAATAACCTGCATTTCCTCCTCGGTGCATACGGTCGTCAGTTGGTACGCCTGCGTCGCGGTCTTGTGGTAGTATTTGCTTTCACGATTCCACGACTTGAAGTTGTACGTGGCGGCATCCCAGTCGCCGAGCGCGGACTTGTACGGCTTGCTGTCGGTCGTGGTCGTATCGAGTCGCTTGCCGTTGAAGTTGAAATAGTCCCATCCCCCGCGTGAGTTTGTCCACGCGATCTGAGTGTGATTCTTCGACACGCAATCGCGAGTGACGCGGATGGACTTCGATTTCGCGGTGGTGTCGTTGGTCAGCGTGACCGTGTACGAAATCCAACCGCTCAACACGATGCCCACGGGCGACCCGCTTACACCATCGAGTGCTGTCATGCCGTCGATGTTTTCGGGCATGAGAGCCGCGTACTGGAGATAGCCGCCCAAGGTGGACGTAGACGGAACAAGACCGCCGTAAGTGGCTGAGATGGGCACATAAAAGGTTGTCGTGCCGCTTGACTTCGTGACGCTGTAACGGATGTGGTTGGCGTCGCTGTAAGTGTTCTTTGCAATGAACGCCACGCGACCTTCGTCCTCGTCCCGCGCTTTCATCTCAATGTACGTCCCCGCTGCGTAGTCGGTGAGCCATCCCGTGCGCGTGTTCGAGGTGGCGTAGAAATCGGAGAAGTCCGGGTTGAACCCGCTCGCTTTCTGTTCTGCTCCGCCGACAATCAGAAAGGTGGCGTTGTCGTCGTTCAGCGTTTCCGCCGTGCCGTTCCATTCCCCGACTCGGACTTGTATCTCGTGGATGCCCGTGGTGGAACGTGCGAGGAAGTTCGTGTCGTTGGCGTGAATGACTGCCCCTCCCGTGTGCGTAGCGTCGTCCGCTTCCACTCGGTCGCGGAGCAGCTCGCTCAGGTCGATGTGCGCGACGTCGTTTGCATTCGGAGCGAGGTAGTATTTGCCTATTTCTGTGGAATCCTCGAACACCTGCACCACGAACCGAAACGCGTCCGTGATGGTCGTGTCGGTCGAGAACGTACACACGAGCGGTTGGTTTACCACTCGCACACCTGTCGGGTTGCTGTCTATCGTTGCGCTCATTTCGGGGAGATGCTTGTGTTAGAAAGACGAGCGGAGATGATGCTTGCGACATCCGCCGCCACCGCTTCCTCCAAGATGCCTTTTTTCTTCTTGATGGCGTAGTTGTATCCTTTCTCAAAATAGAACACTCCAGGCACTCCGTTCCGCTTGATGCTCCGTGCGATGAGGAACGCCGCACTCCTAAGCTTCTTCGGTGTCTGCTTCACGAATCGCCCGTTCTCGTCACGCAATCGGACGGGCTTCGCCTTCATCCACTTCATAACTGCCGAGGTCGGGGGTTGTTTGTTGGTGTACGAGTACGGTGCGCCTCGTCGCTTGCGCGTTCCGTTTACGCCCCAATGGACGAAATTCGCGTATTTCGCCGATTTACCCGATGCGTACATCTCAATCGACGAGATACCGAACTTGCCGTATCGGATGCGGTACTTTAACGACTTCTGAAGCGTCCGCGTGGCTACGCCGTAGTTGCGATTCTTGCCTATCCTGCGTGTGCCGAGTTCGCGCTTTGATGCAGATAGAACTTCGTCGGCAAACGCAACGTACGCCTGTTGGACTTCCTTAGTTGGCATTCTCGTAGTCGTTGATTACGATGTGCCCCGCGATCAAAACGACAAGCCAGCCAAACATATCAGCACGTCTTTAATGTTGACAACCCCGTCTGTGTTCAGGTCGTAAATCGGATTGAACGGCGGTGGCGTTCCGGGCCCGTTTGCCATCGCGATGTAGTCCAACATGGCGTACAGGAATTCGGGCAGGTAGGTAATTGTCACGTCTGTAATCATGGCTCAGAATTTGGAAACCACCCAAGCCCCTCCATCTCCTCGAAGGTGCGCACGGTGGTCGTTGATGGTATGATGTTCCCAAAAGGAAACGATTGATTCGCGAAGATGTACGCCTGCAGGTTTATCCGCTCCGTGTCCGTCAGTTCCGGGAACAGCGACACAAGCCACT
>Ga0180432_10007135_pt1 | contig 14294 bp, 8 predicted proteins | sample SS_ome_10_FD_132414 | JGI IMG/M metagenome (GOLD analysis project Ga0180432, IMG submission 132414) | Hypersaline lake sediment archaeal communities from the Salton Sea, California, USA - SS_1_MS_2 metaG | ecosystem: Environmental > Aquatic > Non-marine Saline and Alkaline > Hypersaline >... | reverse complement strand
GCTGCTCATTGTGCACCTCCATGTTCTTGACGAGCTCATCGAGGTGTAACGATAGCAGCCACTACTAGTTAGCGCAATACAAGATCCCAATGCGCGCATTCCTCTGAAGAGGTGGGCCACCCTATGGGTGTTCTCATACTCCTACTGTTCAGCCTTTGCTACAGGCAGTTTAGCCTACAGCATCATGCCGCCCGACGGCCAACCTTCAGTGCAGCGGCACCCGGTCCTGACCGGATGTCCGTTCCAACACCACGTCGCCCTTGTCGAGCCGAACCGCGCGGAGCGGATTGGCCGGGTCGATCGGCTCGAGCACTGTCGCGAACGTCGTCCTCGTGCCCTTGCGTCGCAGGAGCAGCATCGGCATCTTCGCGCCGGGACTGTTGGTCAGCCCGTCGGCGACGATGACGGCCGTCGGCACGCCGTCCGTCGGCACGATCCAGATCCGAAGCTGTTTCGTCCCTGCCGAGAACGTCAGGGCGGCAACGGCGCTGGTCGTTCCTGTCTGACGCGGCTGAATGTGCTGGTAGCCGCACTTGTCGCCCAGTGCCCCGCTGGCCGACGCCAGTTTCACGCTGTTGTCGGACAGCTTGCCATCGATGTGCAAGACGTAGTCGAACTGGCGAGCCCGTGGACTGGCCGACGGCGCGGTCGGCTCGATGTCGAATACGTCCACCACACAACGGCCCTCCAGCCGCACAGCCCGTTTGAGCGTCAGCCCGTCGTAAGCGCTCGTGCAGTAAGCTGAACAGAACTTGCGCTGCGGGTCGAACCGTTCCAACTTGCCCAGCACCTTCGACCGCCCGTGATCGGCCGGCCAGCCGGGGTTCCGCTCGCCCGTCGGCTTCTGCGAGACCCCGTCGACCACGACGGTGTTGTGGCTGATCGTATGGCTCGTCCACTGGGCCTTCCACTTGCTCTCGTAGGGCATGCTGCCGAAATGGGGGATCCACTGCCGGCCTTGCGCGTAGACGACCATGCTGAGTTTGTCCGGATGACCGTGCCCGCCGCCGTAGGGACCGTAGCTGAGCGCAACGGCCGTGGCGGTCTCGTCCCTCGTGAAATCGCCCGCCGTCTGCCGCAGTACCGCCAGGCCGCTCGATGGGAACAGCGAACAACCGTTCTTGAACACGCCCGTGTTGGCGAACGTTCCATCTCGCCACAACGCCGCATCGGCGGCGCCGCCCCGTCCGTCCGCGGCCTGCGGCGCGTCGTAGATCAGCCACTGCCAACCGGGGGTGGCACTGTAAATGTCGGGTCGGGTGGTCACGAGCTTGCCGTCCTGGCTCAGCTTGACCTGCTCGCCCGCGACCGCCAGTCGGTGCCGGTAGGGGCGGTCGAGGTCTGGCACATACGACGGCAGCGCGAACGTCTTTCGATGGTCCGGATTCCTGGCGTCCACATGGAAGACGACCCAGGCGCGGTCGTCCTTGGGCGGTTTGGCCAGCCGCGTCATCGTCCACTCGAGCACGAAATCGCCCAGGTCGGCGTCGTTGAGCAGATAGCGATCCGGCTGCCTCGCGCCGCCGTCGTTTGCGAGCAGGGCATTGCCTTGTTGTTCATACGTCGCGTCGCAGCGTCCCCACGTCACGGGTCGGCCGTTCAACCGGATGTCCTCGTAGCGATAGTTGTAGTGGTAATAGTGCAAGAACCCGACGCGGCCGCGGTTCACGAGGCCTTGGGAGATGGGCACGTCCCGGCGCAGCAGCCATGCCGGCTCGGGGTCGCGATACCGATGGTACGCGATCAGGTACCGGGAACCCGCACGCAGCGGGCCCCGGCTACTGTCCCCCATGGCGATGTAGGTCCGGTCGGGGAACATCGCGTAGAAGGGCGCTTCGAACATGAAACGGAACGACTTGGGTTTGTCGCTCGTGTCAGTGACGTAGTGGCAGTCCTCGTCCTTCGACCGGTCGTTGGGCACCGACAGGTGGTACAGATCGACGCCGCAGTGCATCATCGCCTCGGTAAACGGCAGCAGCGCGGAGATGACGAAATGGTGGTAGCCGATCGACCGCTCCCAGAACAGCCCGTCATCGCGGATGTCGTGGGCGACGAGGTGCCTGAACCCGTACGGGCTGTTGACGGCGTATTCCACCAGGTCCAGGTCCCGGACGGCCAGGCCCGCCAGACCGATCGCGGACAGGTGCCACGCCTGGAAATTGTAGCAGCGGTAGTGCAGGTCCTTGATGCGGTCGTCCTTGTCGAAATCCTCGATCACGAAACACACCATCGCCGCCCGCAGCAGGTCGTCCTCCACGTGCCGTCGCTGCTCGTCGGTGAACGCGTCGCTGTCGGCTACCAGGTCGTAGGCCTGCACGAGCGGCACGAACCAGGTCGCCTTTATCAGCGGCGAGGCCGACAGCATCTTGCATCGCTTCCGCCACAGCGGCAGGGACGGGTAGACGTCGGCGTAGGCGATCAGGCCGTCGCGAACCCACTCCGCGTAGCGCCGATCGCCCGTCAGCGCGTGCGCCACGCCGATCGTGAACATCCGACTGGACAGGCTGCGATGTCCCCAATCGCCCTGCTTGGGCAGCTTGCCGAACGGCTTGGCGACCACGCCGTTCGCCTCGTCGACGAGCCGCTTCATCGCCCGTTGGGCCCAGGGGAACTTGGCCGCCCGTTCCTTCGCCCGCGCGATGTCCTGCCGCGTCAGGGCCAGATACGGATGCCGTTCCGGCAGACAAAGCGCCGACACCACCGAACCAGGCGCGGCTGGTTTCGCACCGGCTGCATGACACACGCCAGATGCCAGACCAGCGGATCCCATCGCCACGGCCAACGCCGCGGCGAATGGTGTCCCGCCGCCTTGCCTTGTTGCTGAATCCATCGATGTGATCCCCGTCACCTGGGCGTCCTGCGCTGCCCGATCACGCGCAGCCGACCGTCATTGCCCACCAGCAGGACCTCGCCCGTCGCGTCGCCGTCGACGTCGGCGATGATAGGCATGCCCGTCGTCGCGAGCGGCAGCGACCAGGCCACACGTCCGCCCTGTACGTCGCGCTTGCCGCGAAGTGCGTACAGTGTACGGTCCGGCCCGACGAAGATGAACTCGCCGGACCCGTCACCGTCGACGTCGGCCGCCACCACGTGCGAACAGCCGCCCGCTGGCAGCGTGTGCTCCCATAGCACCTTGCCGTCCGACCCCCGATAGCAGCGGAACCGACCGTCGATGTGCGACGCGCCGATCTCGACACGACCGTCGCCATCGACGTCCGCCACGGCCTGGTAGCTGCCGCACCCGGTCGGGTTATCATGCCAGTGAACGTACTTCGGCCGGCCGTCCAATCCGATCGCCGCCACGCCGCCGGCCGTGCTCGACGCGGTGTTCAGGAACACGTCCAGCTTCGCATCGCCGTCCAGATCCACCAGCGTCGGCGCGAAATACGCCAGCCACCGCCCAAACCGCTTCTTGTGGATCAACCACAGCGGACCGATCACATGCTTGCCGTCGCTGCCTCGCGTGACCGTATAGACCTCGTAGGGGCACATGCCGATCTCGTCGATGCCGTCGGCGTCGACGTCGGCAATGAATGGAAACGCGCGGCCGAAACACCGCGCGACCTTGCCGCCCTGCCCGGTATCGGCCTTGGCCGTCTTGATGTTCCACACCTCGCGCCCGTCCCGGCAGTTCAACACGTAGCTCTCGCTGCTGTTCTTGCTGCCGCGATGCACCGACACCCAGAGGTCCAGCCCCTTACCGCTGCCGAACCGGCCGACCGACCACAGATCAACGCCCGCCTCCAGTCCACCCACCGGCATTCGGTCGAACGCGTGCTCCCACAACAGCGATCCGTCCCGGCGCAACACCCGAATCGTGCCGTCGCCGGCCCGCGTGTGGTGCGAACAGACGATCTCGTCCCGCCCGTCGCCGTCGATGTCCGCCGCCACGACGCCGCGGTTCGCGTTCGAATAGCCCGGCGATTGCGTCATGCCACGGCCCGGGGACCGCCAGATTTCCGATGGCCGGCCGCGGTCGCGGTGTCGTAACGCGACGATCTGCCCCGCGCTGTTGGGCACGACGATCGAATTCACCCCACCGCCCAGGTCCGCCACGATCGGTACGGCCACGAACCCCGGCGACGTGTCCGGCTCGCGCTTGCCCATCGGCTTGAGATTCCGGTCCAGCACGATCCGCCAACCGCCGATGACGTCGCGAACCGTCATTCTCGACGTGCTGTCCTGGCCGGCCAGCGACAATACGTTCAGGTCCGCGCCCTTCGCCACGTATCTAGCGCGTTCGACGAGCCGGCCGTCGGCCAGTTCCAGCGCCACGACGGCGCTACCGTGTTGACCATCACTCGACCGAATCGCGAACAACCGTCGTCCCGACAGCAGCAATCCCCGCGAGCCGTCGTCCACGTTGCTAGCCACGTGCAGCGGCGGGACCTTGTGTGTCAGCACGGGCCGCGCGCGGTCCAGCTCGGCCAGACATCGGACCCGTCGGTCGCGGTACTTCAACACGGCCATCCGCCCAAACGCGCCCGGACGCTGCCGGTCGCACCGCATGGCGACGATCTCGATCCGGCCGTCACCATCCAGGTCCTCCCCGCCGCACAGATACCATCCCGCCTGATCGCACCGGACTTCGCCCGTGCGGGCGTCCAGAATATGCAGGTGCCATTGGCCGTCCTTGGTGTAGTTGAACAGGTTGAACCAGACCTCCCACGTGCCGTCGCCGTCGAGATCGGCCAGCGCGTTCAGGCCCGCGTGGATGTACACCTGCCGCGCGCCGTGGAACTGCGTGCCGGGAATGAAGCGCTTCGACCATCTGTGCTCCGTCCGACCGCCTGGTGACACGTCGATCAGGTCGACGTGCAGCACGAAATCGCAGATCACCAACAGCTCGCGGCAGCCGTCGCCGTCGACGTCCTCGGCCGCGAACAACCCGTAGTTCCTGCCGACGTCCCATTTGACCGTATGTTTGATCTTGCCCGTGACGGCGTCCAGGATCAGCACCCGATAGTGCGGGGCCAGGCAGAACTCCATCCGGCCGTCACCGTCGACGTCGGCCACGATGCCCTCCGGACCGTGCATGCCGGTCAGGTTTTTGGTCTGCCAGACGGTCCGGCCGCGATCGGCCCCGGCCTCGAACGAAAAACACCACGCGTAGCCCTCACCCGTGTCCATCCGCGCGCTGGCCGCCAAGATCTGCAACCCCTTGGACCCCGGCAACACGCGAGCGACCTTGTAGCAGTGCGGCGAGATCCCCGTGTTGTTGGGGATGGTATAGGACCACAGCCTGCGACCCGATGTGTCGCTGACTGCCACCGTGCGTCCTCCGACGTGCACACGCTCCGGCCGGCCATCGCCGTCCAGGTCGTGAAGCGTGAACGCGTCGGCCGCGTCGGTGCCGGCCCGACTCACACGCGGCGGTCCGAGGTAGTGTTCCCACCACACCTGCGGTTTGGTGATCTGGCCGCGCAGATCCGTCGCCCCGGTATTCCGCGTGTCGTGCCGCTCCATGGGCCACGTGCCGTCGGCTCCGGCTGAAGGCAACACGCACGCGCTCACCAATAGGGCCGATCCTGCCAAGCGCCCCACCGTCCGCGCCAGTGCCGTTTTCGGTAGGAGAGTTTCGTGTTGTGTCCGCGGGTGGCATGGGCAGGCTGAGCGATGCACGAGCGAAGTTTGCCCGTGCGATAGCGTGTCATCGTGCGAACACGGGTAAACTCTGACCCTCACGGGTCGGAGCCTACCCATGCCACCCAGCGGCGCGCGAAACGGTCTGACTGAAAACGGCACTAGATCGCTACCTCGTCTCATCCGGCTCATTCTCCCTGTGCCCCCCGCGCCCCTGCGCCCGAACCCCCGCACGATCCCAGAAAACGCCGACAAATCAAGACCGCCGACCGTTCTCATGCGCGCGACCCCCGCATCCGCAGGGCACGGTGGAGCGCAGCGACACCTGCCGTTACGATGCCATATAGGGTCTCAGCGAGTCCGGGTCGAGGACCCGCGCTGGCCCGCGCGGCAGGCGAGATGGGCAACGAAACACCGAAGCAACTCGTCAACTACATCGCGCCCGGCGCCCCGGCCACGCGCCGGCCGGCCACGGGCGACGAACCGTTTCTTCGACCGGAGATTGGTTTCACGCCCGCGTGGTACCATCACGCCGTCGGCGTCGATTTCGGGGAGCGGTGGCATACCGAGCCGGCCTATCGACGCGACGCCGTCATCGCCATGGCGCACGAACTGAAGCGACGCTTCAGCGCCGTCAACGTCGGCTGGATCGACGATGCCGACGAGCCGGCCGACCTGCTGACGGGCACGTTCGGCGCCTGCTGCGTCGCGGCCATATACGGACTGCGCATCGTCTATGCCGAGACCGGCTGGCCCACCACCGAACACCATTACTTGACGCCCCCAGAGGTCGACACGCTCGAGCCGCCCGACCTCGACGCCAACCCGTTCTTCGCCGACCTGATGGCGCAGGTCGAGTGGATCGCCCGCCGCAACGGTCAGGTGCACGGCTATGTCAACTGGCAGGGCGTGCTCAACAACGCGTATCGGCTGTGCGGCGAGGACCTGTTTGCCGATATGCTCCTCGAACCCGCGCGCGCGCAGCACCTGTTCGACTGCGTCGCCCAAACGATGACCGACGCCGCCACGCGACTCTACGAACGCCAGCGCAACACCGGCGTCGACGTCCGGCACTTCACCATAAGTAACTGCCTGGTCAACATGGTCAGCCCCGAGACGTACGCCGAGATGCTGCTCCCGTTCGATCGGCGCTTCGCCGAGACCTTTGGGGTCCTCGGCGTGCACAACTGTGCATGGAACGCCGACCCCTACGTCCCGCACTACGCCCGCCTGCCCGACGTCGGCTACATCGACATGGGGTTGGACTCGGATCTGGCTGCGGCGAGAAGCGCCTTCCCGCGCGCCCGCCGCGCGGTCATGGTTACACCGATGGACCTGACCCACAAGGACCTGGCCGAACTCGGGCGGGACCTCGAGCGATGCGCGCGGGACTACGGTCCCTGCGACGTCGTCTTCGCCGACATCGACACCGACACCCCGGACGATCGCGTGCTCAGCGTCGTTGAGGCCTGCGCGGAGATCTCCCGTCAGTTCGACTGATCGGTTCGGTTGCAGCGCTCTTACAGACCCGATTGTCTGCCTGCCAATGGCAGGCGTCGGGCCCATCCGTGGTTTGTCGGGGGGACCTTTGCGTTATGGGACCCGCGTGCGTACAATAGAGATGTAGCCGATGCCTTTCGCATCCACGGGACTACGGGGGACGGTCCAGAACGCGAACACGGCTTCCTTTTTCGGCAGGCAAGCTTGAATCGGCCGGGTGGCGTGAATAGACTCTCCAAACCGCCGACGAGTCAAGTGGGGGAAAGACAGATGACGACTGGCGCGCGACCGACCACGATCGTCACTGTTCTAGGTGCGATAATAGCCGGTCTTGCCGGCCTGGGGTGCGGGGCGACCGAAGGCGTCCCCGTCCTGGACACACCCGTAGCCGGCTACGTCAGTCCCGCCTCGGGCGCCTGCCAGACTCCCCAGAACGACGAGGAGATGGTCGGCGAGATCGTCCGTCTAGTCAACGAAGTGCGGACCGGCGAAGGCCTGGATCCCGTTACGGTCGATCCGCTGCTGGCGACCATGGCCGGCGACTACGCCTGCACGATGATCCACGACGAGTACTTCGGCCACTATCACCCGGACACCGGCGAGGGTCCGGGCCAGCGCGCAACCGACGTCGGCTACAGCTACCGGGCCGTGGGCGAGAACCTCGCCGCCGGCCAGAAGACCCCCGACGAGGTCATGAGGGACTGGATGAACTCGACGGAGGGCCACCGGGAGAACATCCTCAACCCCATGTGGGTGCACATCGGCGTAGGCATCCGGACCGGTGGTCCCTATGGCGTCTACTGGGTCCAGGAGTTCGGCGCGCCCTGGCGGTCTATCCTTCCTTAGAACACCGCAGACGTTTTGCTGCCGTGACCGCTTGGGATGACGTTATGCGCACGGGAAGACACGCTGCCAGTGTTCGTGTGGCATGCCCCACGCTTGCGGGGGCATGCTTGTTGGCCCGCGCCTCCCAGACGGGATTCATCACCCCCGGCCGCGTCGTTTGCCCACCACGGCCAGGTAGATGACGAACTCGTCTCGCCCGTCCACACCGATCAGTTGATTCATCGCGTCGTCGTCGACCGCGCCGATCGCGCAGCAGCTCAGCCCCAGCGCCTCGCAGGCCAGGTACAGGTTCTGGCATGCGTGACCCGCGTCAAGGTAGATGTATCGGTAACCCCGCTGCTGGTATTTCCATCGGGCGCGATCGATGACGGCCGTCCACACGAACGTGGCCCCGCACAGCGCCACCATCTGTTGTTGCAGACATGCGGCCGCCGCACGATCGGCCAGGCGCGAATCCTCGCGTATGGCCACAAGGCGGTGCTCGACGGGTTGATAGCGGTACAGTCCGGGCTCGAGCGTGTCGACCCGATTCACGATCACGTACGTTTCCAACGGATGCCGCGCACCGGCCGACGGCACCGTCCGCATCGTGTGGCCCTCGACGACCCGCAGCACGCCCTGGGTGGCCCACAGCAGCGTGGCCAGCTCGTCCAACCCGAGCGGCGTTCGGGCGAAGTTGCGCCGCGAGCGACGCGATTCGACCAGCCGCCAAAACGGTTCGGCCCGTTCACCGCCGCCGGCGGTCCGCGGTAGGTCGAGCACGGCGGCGTCAGACCGTGCGGCCTTTTGGACCGGCGGGACGGGACGGCCCAGCATCATGTCGCTGGGTGTCGTGACGTACGGGTACTTGGTGTGCTCCTGAAACTGCTCGCCGATGTTGTCCGGGTTGGCGTCGATGCGAGACATGGTCGGCTCCGTGGATCGGGACGCGTGTCGAACCTGCCCACCAGTACAGCGCAAGACTGCCGAGCTGACAAGGGCGGGATGATCGTTTTGCACGGCGGCGATGCAGACCATTGCGACTGACAAACAGGGAATTGACAGTGTCGCAACCGGCTCATAGAATTTTGGCAGGAGCAGGCGAGGAGTGCAGCCGCTTGTGGCCTCATGTCTGCGGGGCGTAGGATGAATGTTATCGACCACTAACCGGGCGGGTTAGTATCACTGCCGCGCCCCACACGCGTGTGGTGTAAGGACAGCGACGTGGCTACCCTAAGCGTTCTTCAGGGCCCGGACAGGGGACGGGTCTTCCGGACCGGCCAGGGGCCGGCCCTGATCGGCCGGTCCAGCAACGTCATCCCCCTGACCGACCGCACGGTCTCCCGCCGGCACGCCGAGCTCCAGCCTGAAAACGGCCGGTGGCAGTTGGTCGACCTCAACAGCGTCAACGGCACGTTCCTCAACGGCCAACAGGTCACCGAACCGGTGTTGCTCAAGCACGGCGATCAGATCCGCCTGGGCAGCACGCTGCTGGTCTACGGCGGCGAAGAGACCACCGGCGAGCCGGACGTCGCGTTTTTCCAGCGCGACGGCGTGGACATGGACATCTCGCAGCTCGACGCCTCGATTCTCAGCCGCGCGCCCAGCAGCGAGGACAGCGTCATCATCGCCGACCCGCACACGGCCGGCGCGGCCCGGGCGTGGCGGGTAATGCATGGGCTCATCCAGGCCGTCGGGTCGATCGTGTCGACCGACCAGTTGCTCGAACGCGTGATGGACACCATCTTCGAGGAGATGCGGGTCGATCACGGGTTCATCCTGATGCGCGACGAGGAGTCGGGCGAGTTCCTGCCCAACGTGGTGCGGTGTCGCACCAAGACCGGCACGACCCACCGCAGTCAGATCACCACCAGTGAGACGATCGTCAGGCACGTCGTCGGGCACAAGGAAGGCATTCTGTGCAGCAACGCACAAACAGACCAGCGCTTCGCCGCGTCGAAGGACAGCAGCATTCACAACTACGGGCTCCGCTCGGTCATTTGCGTGCCCATCGCCGTTCGGGACGAGGTGCTGGGCGTGATCCACATCGATTCGTCCGCGAGCGACAGTCAGTTCTCCGAAGAGCAGCTCCGGCTGATGATCGCCATCGGCCGGCAGACGGGCATGGCTTTGGAGAACCTCAAGCTCCTGTCCGCGCGGATGCAGACCGAACGGCTGGCCGCCACCGGCGAGACCGTCGCCTATCTGTCCCACTACATCAAGAACATCCTACACGGCATGCGGGCGGGGTCCGACATGATCGACCACGGCCTGGCACGCGACACCATCACCACCGTCGGCAAGGGCTGGCCCATCGTCCAACGAAACCTGGATAAGATCTACAACCTGACGACCAACATGCTCGCCTTCAGCAAGGACCGTCAGCCCAGCCGGCAGATGGTTCAGCTCAGCCAGATCGTCACCGACGTCGTCGAGCTGGTCCAGCGACACGCCGACGACCGCAGCGTCATGCTCCTGCCCGAAACCGACGACGACCACCCGCCGATCCCCGTCGATCCGGACGGCATCCATCAGGTGATCCTGAACCTGGTCAACAACGCCATCGACGCCGTGGAGCCCAACAGCGGCGTGATCAACGTTCGGATGGCGTTCGATGAGGAGACGCAGGAGGCGACCCTCACCGTGGCCGACAACGGGCGGGGCATCGACAGCGAAGACCTGCCCCACATCTTCGACGCGTTTCATTCCTCCAAGGGGCAGGGCGGCACGGGTCTGGGCCTGGCCGTCGCCCGGAAGATCGTCCACGAGCACAACGGTCGGATCGACGTCAGCAGCATGCCCGGCGAGGGTACCATCTTCCGCGTCCGGCTGCCCATCACCGAGGCTGCACCCGCCGAGAGCGAGGAGACCTTCGGGCCGCAGCGGTAACCCCGTCTATCCAGCAGCATATGTCGAGCAGATGTCCCACCGCCCGATGCGCGAGCGCGATCGGAGCCGCGACCGTTAGGGAGCGATCGACAAGCACGCCCACGCGAGCGTGGCGCATGCCACCCGAGGGCGTACGATCAGGTTTGCGTGTCGTGTCGCTGGCGGTCCCACATGGCCAACATCATGAGCGTCCAGACGCGTCGCGCCCAGCGGGCCGGGTCCAGGCCGATACGACCGCGGACCAGATCGGCGATCGCGGCTGCGTCGAATCGTTCGGCCATCAGACCGGTCGGGCTCAGCAGCAACGCGTTGCGCAGATCGCGCAGGTCGTGCTCGAGCCAACGCGCCAACGGTACCTCGAACCCCCGTTTGGGCGCGTCGGCGATGTCGGCTGGCAGATACCGACGGGCCAGGTTGCGGAGGATCGGTTTGGTGGTCATACCGTCGAGCTTCACGGCGCCCGGCAGGCGGGCGGCCGTCTCGAACAACACGTGGTCGAGCAACGGGCTGCGGGCTTCCAGCCCGTGTGCCATCGTGGCGATGTCCATCTTGACCAACAGGTCGTCGGGCAGGAGCGTCTGCGCATCGATCCACATCTGTCGATCAAGGGCGGTGGGCGATTCGAGGCCCTCCGCCGAGAGGTCCGCAACGCGTTGCCACGTCGGCGTGCATGCATCAAGCCATCCGCCATGCCGTCCCGCCAGCCGACGCTTCTCCCGCTCGTCGAACCCGTCGTTGCCCCACGCGAGGATGCGTTGCGGTTCGGGCAGGGCCATTCCACGGATCAGTCGGCGGACGAAGGCGTAACCGGTGCGGAACCCGCGCGGGCGGGCGAGGATGGCGTGCCCCCACCGCCACAACGGTCGTGCGGCGTTCCAGCCGAGGGGCCCGAGCCGGTCCGCGAGCCGGGCGGCGACGTATCGGCGGTAGCCGGCCAAGGCCTCGTCGCCGCCGTCCCCGTTGAGGACGACCCTGAGATGCCCCTGGGCCAACGCTGCCAGGCAGTACGACGGGATGGCCGATGAATCGGCGTAGGGCTGGTCGTACGCGGCCACGAGCTGGGGCAGCATCCCTACGGGGTCGGGCTTGACGACGAGCTCGTGATGGTCCGTGCCGTACCGTTCGGCCACCCGTCGGGCCAACGCCCGTTCGTCAAAGGCAGCGTCCTCGAACCCCACCGACAGCGTCGTGATCGGGCGATCTAGGTGCCTGGCCGCCATGGCCACGATCAACCCACTGTCGATCCCGCCCGACAGAAACGCCCCGACCGGCACGTCCGCCCGCAGCCGGAGCCGAACCGCGTCGTTCAGATGCGCCTCGATCAGATCAGTGGCTTCGTTCCGGTCGACCGAAAGCGGCGAGCCGTGCGGCAGCCGCCAATACCGTTGCACGTCCACTCGCCCCGGGCGGTCCGACGCGAGTCGGCAGCCCGGCGGCAACACGCGGATCTGTCGGTAGATCGTCTCGGGCGCGGGCACGTGGCCGAACGTCAGGTAGTCCGACAACGCCTGATCGTCCACCGTCAGCGGATCGACGCCCATCGCGAGCAGGCCCTTGATCTCGGAGGCGAACATCAGCCGGTCATCGTGGGCGGCGTAGTAGAGCGGCTTGACGCCCAGGCGGTCGCGGGCCAGCAGCAGGCGTTCGCGGCCCTGATCCCAGATCGCTAACGCGAACATCCCCCGTAGCGGCTCGAGCAGATCGTCTCCGCGCTCCTCGTACAGGTGGGCGAGCACCTCGGTGTCGGTCTGTGTGGCGAAGACATGGCCTCGGGCGGTCAGCTCCTCGCGAAGCTCGATGTAGTTGTAGATCTCACCGTTGAAGACGACGGCGACGGTGCGGTCTTCATTGAAGAGGGGTTGAGCACCGCCGGGCAGGTCGATGACGGCCAGTCGGGTATGGGCCAGTCCGATCCGCCGTGCGGGATCGATCCATGCGCGGCGGCCGTCGGGCCCCCGGTGGCCCAGGCGTTGCATGGCCCGTTGGAGCGCGTGCTCGTCCGGTCGGCCCCAGATACCCGCAATCCCGCACATGCCGGCTCCTTCGGGCTTGGGAGGGCGAGTCTAGCGCGGCCTGTGAGGTCCGTCAAGCGAACGCGCCCGGTGCGTCTTGATCCGTTCTGAAGCGTATACAGGGACGATGGCCCGAGCCGCGACGTTCACGTCGCGCGGCAGCCCGCCCCGCGCGGGATGAACCCCGCGGCGCTTGGCTGGGGACGGGCGGTATGGTACGAGTATCCAGGGTCGGGACGGCGGACTCGCACGACTCAAGGAGATTCTTCCATGACTCGACGCAATCTATGGTCCTTCCTGACGATCACGACGGTGTGTTTGGCAGCGGTCCAGGCCCCGGGCGAGACCAAGCCGCCGGTCAAGAAGGCATCCGCGAAGAAGACACAAAAGAAGCAGGCCGCTCCACGCCGTCCCAAGAGGCCGCCCTGGGCGAAACTGGCCACCGAAAAGCGGGGCCTGGACAAGCGAATCCAGGCCGTCGATCGGCAGCTCGCCAAGGATGCCGAATTGAACGCCAACCGCAAGGTCCTCCGGGACGTCATCACCAAGAAGGCCAAGGCCAAGTACAAGGACTACGCGAAGCGCCAGGCAGAGCTGGCGGCCCTCCGCAAGAAGATCCGCGACGTGCAAGCCACGATCGCCAAGATGGAAGCGGAGGTGGCTCGAGATCCGGCCGTTGCCAAGCTGCAACGCGAGGTGAACAAGCTCGTCGTCGCCAAAGGCAACAAGATCGACGGCAACTACGGCAAGTGGATCGCGCGGCGGGACGAGGTGCAGCGCAAGATCAGCAAAATGCAGCAGGAGGCGAAACGCAAGGCGCCTGCGTCGCCCCCGCGAAAGGCACCGCGCAAGAAGGCAAGCCCCAAGACACCCACGAAACGGAAGTAGCCCCGGGTCTCGTGTCGTCTTCGGTCGGACCGCTTCGCGTGACGACCAATGGCAACCCTTCGGATGGGGCGACGCTGCGCGCTAAGAAACACCCGCGGGAGGTGCTCCCGCGGGTGTCTTGCAAATTCCGGGATTGGCCGCTTGGCGGTTTACTCGAAAGCGGCCTGCAACTGGACGCGGAACATGTTGATCTCGTCGTTCTGGTTGACGTTGATCCATGTGGAGTCGACCGACGCCTCGGAGATCCGCGTGAAGTCGGCCTGGATCTTGAGGTTGTGTGAGCTGAACGGGTAGTAGTTCACGCCGAAGGTGTACTCCCAGGTGTTGTCGTCGCTGTTGTCCCAGATGCCGCCCATCCGGGCCGCCACCTCCACCTTCTTGGGAATGATGAAGTAACCGGCCTGGATGTACCCGCCCTGGACGTGGGTGGCATCGTCGCGCCCCGTCAGGAGTTCCCACTGGGAGAATTCGCTGTCGCCGTCGACGGTCCTGAGGAACCACTCGGCCGTGGCCGAGAAGCCGCGGTACCGGAACGCGACGTCCGTCCCGAACCCGAAGTAATCGGTGCCGGTGGCATCGGCAGTCGCATTGCCGCCG
>Ga0180432_10007134_pt1 | contig 14296 bp, 15 predicted proteins | sample SS_ome_10_FD_132414 | JGI IMG/M metagenome (GOLD analysis project Ga0180432, IMG submission 132414) | Hypersaline lake sediment archaeal communities from the Salton Sea, California, USA - SS_1_MS_2 metaG | ecosystem: Environmental > Aquatic > Non-marine Saline and Alkaline > Hypersaline >... | reverse complement strand
GCGAGCGCAAGGTGCGCTTCCGGATCCCGAGCGGGGTGGTCGCGGGCCAACGGATCCGCCTCGCGGGTTACGGCGGCCCCGGCGCCAACGGCGGGCCGGACGGCGACCTCTTCCTGCAGGTGCGGCTCGAGCGCCATCCCGACTTTCGCACCGACGGCCATGACCTCTACTACGACCTGCAGCTCGCCCCATGGGAGGCGGTCCTCGGGGCGGTGGCGCCGGTGCGGTCGCTTTACGGCGAGGTGCGGTTGAAGATCCCGCCCGGCACCGAGGCCGGCACCAGCCTGCGCATCCGCGGCAAGGGTTTGCCCACCGGCGAAGGCGACAAGAAGGGCGACCTCTACGCGGTGGTCCGCATCGCCGTCCCGGGGAGCGTCAACGACGAGGAACGCCGCCTCTGGAGCGAACTGGCCTCCCGGTCGTCGTTCGACCCGCGCGGGTGAGTCGTCAATACTCCCTATCCAGTAAGTACCGTGCCAGCGCTTCGAGGCGGGGGGCGTCGCGGGGGAGGGATTCCAGGGCGGCGAGGGCGTGGCGGGTAAGACGGCGAGCCTCGGCGCGCGATTTCTGCAGGCCGACGATGGCGGGGAAAGTGGCCTTGCGGGCGGCGGCGTCCTTGCCGGCGGTCTTGCCAAGCGTTTCGGAGGACTGCGTGACGTCGAGAAGGTCGTCGATGACCTGGAAGGCGAGACCGAGGTGGCGCCCGAAATCGGTCAGGGCGTCCATGACGGCGGGAGCGGCGCCGGCCGCCATGCCGCCCAGCCGCAGGGCGGCCGTCAGGAGGGCGGCCGTCTTGGCCTCGTGGATGCGCACCAACCGCGCCCGGGTGAGGGTTGCGCCCTCCGCTTCGAGATCCATCACCTGGCCGCCGATGAGGCGGCGGCTGTCGGCGGCACGGGCCAACTCGGCCACGAAGTCGCCGGGACGGTGGCGGCGCCCGCCCGGCGTCCGGGCAATGATCGCGAAGGCCTCCGTCAGCAGGGCGTCGCCCGCCAGCACCGCCACCGCCTCCCCGAAGACCTTGTGGCTGGTCGGGCGCCCGCGGCGGAGGTCGTCGTCGTCCATGCACGGCAGATCGTCGTGGATCAGCGAGTAGGTGTGAACCAACTCGACCGCGCAGGCCGGACGGAGAGCCTCCTCGGCCTCGCCCCCGCACGCCTCCGCCGCCGCAAGGCACAAGACCGGCCGCAGACGTTTCCCGCCCGCAAAGACCGAGTAGCGCATCGCCTCATGAATCGTGGCGGGCCGCCGGCCGGCGCGCGGCAACCACCGCCGCAGGCCGGAATTGATCAGGCGCTGCCGGCTCCGAAGGTACGCCTCCAGCTCGTCCATCGGCGCCGAGTGTCAAAAGTCGAACCGGGCGTGTCGAGCGCCGAGTCGTCTCACAGCAACTCCGCGATCTGGACGGCATTGAGGGCGGCGCCTTTGCGCACCTGGTCGCCGACCACCCACAGGGCAAGGGCGTTTTCGAGAACATGGTCCCGGCGGAGGCGGCCCACGAAACACTCGTCGCGGCCGGTGGCTTCAAGGGGGGTCGGGTAAACGGCCTCCCGCGGGTCGTCGAGCAGACGGACGCCCGGCGCCCCGTCGTAGGCAGCGCGCGCCTCGGCGACGCTCACCGGGCGCTCGAACCCGGCCGTGACCGAGACCGAGTGCGAGCGGTAGACGGGCACCCGCACGCAGGTGCAGGTGACTTCGAGACCGGGTCGGCCGAGGATCTTGCGGCCTTCGTTGCACATCTTGAGTTCCTCCCTTGTGTATCCGTCGTCGAGGAAGCGGTCCACGTGCGGGAGCACGTTGAAGGCGATCTGGTGCGGGTAGACGTTTTTCTCGATCGGGCGGCCTTCCGCGAGGGCGCGGGTTTGCGCTTCGAGTTCCACGATCCCCCGGGCGCCGCTCCCCGAGACGGCCTGGTAGCTGGAAGCGATGACGGCCCGCAGCCCGAACTTCCGGTGCAGCGGATAAAGGCCCATGAGCGTCATGATGGTGGTGCAGTTCGGGTTGGCGATGATGCCCCGCGGATGACTCCGCGCCGCCCCGGCGTTGATCTCGGGGACCACCAGCGGAACGTCCTCCTCCATCCGGAACGCCGAGGAGTTGTCGATCACCACCGCCCCGGCCCGCGCCGCCGACGGGGCAAATTCCTCGGATGTCGACCCCCCGGCGCTGAAGAGGGCCACCTCGACCCCCGCGAACGAATCGTGCCGCAGTTCCCGGACCGGGATCTCCTCGCCCCGGAACGGAAGCCGCCGGCCCTCGGAGCGCGCCGACGCCAGCAGCGTCAGCTCCCCGACCGGGTAATCCCGCTCTTCGAGGCACTTCAACATTTCAAGGCCCACCGCGCCGGTGGCGCCGGCGATCGCTACATGTCGGTCAGTCGGCATGGGAAATTCCAGATTTGAAACCCGGGATTTGAGATCTCAGGCGCGGCGAAGACTGAAAGCGGAATGTTCCGGATTCAAGCTTGATCGGAAGTTGGCCCGGCATATGCTCCGCCCGATCCGGCGATGAGCGCCTGATTCCGAAATCAACATCATGCCATGAAGAAGTTTACGAAAGCCATTATCGGCCTGTTGGGCGTCGCGGGGATCGCGGCGAGCATCGCAGGTTGCGCCCAGCAACAGCAACTCCCCGCCCCGGCACCGCCGCCGCCCTACGTGTCCCCCGCAAAATAGCGGTTGAAGAATCGCATGATCGGACAGACTCTCCGCTTGTCTTCGGACAAACTGGAACAACAACAGAAACACTGAAATATGAAACTAGCCAACATCGTCGCCGTTCTGGCCGCCGTGGCGGGCCTCGCGCTGGCCGCATGCTCCCAGCAACAGCAGGCGCCCCCGCCGCCTCCGCCTCCGACCGCACCTCCGGTCTCGGTCGGCAAGTAAGACAAAATCCATTTTCGGAGAGCGCCCGGGGCGGCAAGTGGCGGCCCCGGGCGCATTTTTGTGGTCTTTTGTCTTGTGGTGGGCGGAACCCTGCCGTGACATGTCGCTCCGCAACACACCACGATGATGACTGTGCTTCGATTTCTGGCCGCCGGCGCCGTGGCTGTCCTGACCGCCCTGAGCTTCTCTTCCTGCGGATGCTGCACCGGCGAGGCGTCGCCTCCCCCGCTGAAGCCCCTCCCGCCGTTCAAGGAGATCCCCGTGATCCACTCCGGCAAGTAGGCCAACGCCTCCCCCCCCGCCGCTGATGGCTGAAAAGCCACGGCAGGAACTGCTCCCATCCGGCAGCGGCCCGGATGCCCCTTGACGCGGGCTTTTTCGACCCGCGGCGCCGATGATCAATTGGTCTCATCGGCGAAATCCGTGGTCTCAAATTGAAGGCGCTTCCCTGAAGCGCGCCCCAGGAAACGGGTTTTTTTCTTGAGTGGCGCGCCGCTTCGACCGAGATTCCGGCCGTAGTATACCTTAGGATATGCGATTCGACGGCGGCAAGCGGGACAAGTTCCGGGGCGGCGTGCGCTACTACCACCGGCATCGCGAGGCGATCGCGCCGGGTGAAGAGCGCCAGCGCGACCGGCGTTCCCGAAAGAATCGCGAACGCCGCGAGCGGTTCATGATTGTGGCGCTGTTCGTCCTCCTCCTGATCATCGTGATCGGGACCTTTGTCCTGATGGCGGGGTGAGGAGGTCACGAGGCGATTGATTCCGCGGCACAATTAGGATTTCCTCGGTGCCGGGGACGGGGCAAGTCCCCGTTGGGATCATGAACCGGAAACTGATTTTTCACATATGCGTGCTGGGAGCGCTGATTTGCCTCGTGGCGATCATCTGGACCAGCGGGGAGCCCGGAAGGCACGACTTCACGGAGGCGGAGATCGATGCGGCGCTCGTTTCGGGCGAAGCGGAGGAGGACCCGGTGACGGGAGACATCGTCTTCGACGACGGGACGCGGATCTCGCGGGAATCCGGCTGGGACTGGCGGATGATCCTCATGATCCTGATGCTGGTGGTGATCGCGGGGTATTCCGCCATCCTCTTCATCGTCTACGTTCTGCCGGCCGGAGTGCAACGATTCGCGGCCGAGATGCTGGGCTCCGAGGAGCAACTCGAAGAAGACGCCATGCACGACGCGCGCGCGCTTTTCGCGCAGGGCGATTTCCATGGCGCCGTCGAGGCCTATCGCGATGTGGCGCGGCTCCAGCCGGAGAACCGCTTTCCCTGGATCGAGATCGCCAAGATTCAGCGCGACAAGCTGGAAGACCCGGACGCCGCCATCCGGACCCTCCGGGACGCGCTCGAAAGCTACGAATGGCGAATCAACGACGCAGCCTTCTTCATGTTCCGCCTCGCCGAGTTGTACGAGCAGGACAAGCAGGACCTCGACACCACCGTCACCATTCTCAAGCAAGTCGTCGAGATGTTCCCCGACACCCGCCACTCCGCCAACGCCACCCACCGCCTCCGCGAACTCTCCGCCCTCTGAGAACACCGGGAAGAAAAAAGACGAGAAATCCTTTCGAAGCGCGGTGGCAAGCGCAGCAGCTTGCCCGCCGCCCCCGCCGGCCTTCGCGACCGCCTCCGCGGGCCTCCGGGCCTCGCCCTGCCCCCGCGCCTTCCACGCCAACCGCCCCGGCGTCTGCCAGTCCTCCGCCCGCGCCCGCCTGCGCAGCGTCGCGACGGTCACCCCGAAGAGCGTGGCGATCTCCTCCCACCTCACGCCCTCGACGGCGAGGGCCTCGGCCTCCCGCCACTGGTCGGGGGTCAGGCGTCGGGCAGTCCTCGGGGGCCGGAAGAATCTCAGCGCGACCGGCATGACGACTGTCCCGCTCTCGGACCGGATCAAGGCTCTCAGGTCCTCCCTGGCCACCCTCGACCGGGCCCAGACCGCCCGAGTCGACATCGGCGCCGAGGCCGCCCGCCTGAACGCCGCCTGTGCCGCCTTCCGGAAATCCTACGCCAAGGGTTGACCTGCCATGGACCCGCTATCCGACCCGCGCATCAGGGCGTTCGGCGACTACGTCAGGGAAGCCCACGGACTATGGCATCAGTTCGACCGGGCATTCGCTGCTGAAATCGAGGCCATCGACACGGACCGGCGGCTCGCCAATCCCGAGAAGGAATTCAACGTCGAATACCTCCAGGAATTTCGCGCCAAACTCGGCGACATCCTTGTCATCCGTAGCCGTCAAGCAGCGGCCAAGCTGCGGTTCCAGCGTCACCATAGCAAGGGCCGGGCGATCAAGGAAGCCGCCCTCAACGCCGTCCGAGAAATCCTCCTCGATGCGGTAGGCGGAGAAGCGTGCCTCACGACCTGTCCCATCGGTCCGTTCGCCCAGCACTACCTCGACGAGATTCAACAGGCCCGTACATGGCCACCAGCTGGGGCCTCGCCCCAGGAGATCCATCGCCACCTCAGCGAGGTCTGGAAATCCATCGAAACCGCCATCGGTGAGTCTGACCTCATCCGCCGCGAGCGGGAGGACCCGGCATCCTACGTAGTCGAGGCCTTCGAGGCAAGACAGCGACGCGAACGGTTGACTGCAAGACTCTACCCCCAGAAGCACCCATTCTCGTCCTCATCGACCACCGCGAGGAACTCCTCGAAAAAGAGAGCCTCCGGGTGTGGCGGGTAGCCGTGCCACTTCAGGTCAGCCCGTTGCCAGTAGATCTTCCAACGGTGCGACTTCCGCACGTAGGTCGCCTTCGCCACCATTCCCTCAATCTTGTGTGACGGATCCCGCCAAGAAGGTCGAATGTCGTAGATGATCACGCTCTGCCCCTCGATCCGATAGGCCAGATCGACTTTTTCACGGATTTCGACCCGCGGCCGGAGCTTCTTCATGAAGTCCGTCATTGCGGCCTCAATGTCAGCAGTTTCTTTTTCGGTGAGTGCCATGCCTTCTGCCGCGTCTTTGCCCTCGATCCGTCAGTATGGCGACGGCCAGATGCCTTCTCGATCCAGACGGACGAGAACTGCCTTGCGGTGAACTCCGAAGTCGGGAGCCAGAATCTCAGCGGTCCTGCTTCGCAAATTCTCGTCGTGGATCCATGAATGCCGCCCGAACTGTGCGTCAAACGCCGGCTGCATCCGGTCAAATCGTTCCTGCAACACCTCGACAGGCACTAGGAGCCGCCCTGCAAACTCGTTTGCTTCCCGCTCGATCTGATACTTCCGCCCATCATGCTCGTTGAGCCATGCGAGGTAGTGCTCGGTGTCTTGAATGCCCGTCTCCTCGAACACTTCCCGGTGGAGATACAGGTGGCCGAGTTCATGAGCCAGCGAGAAGCGAAGACGGTTTAACTTCCACTCCGGAGCCCGGTCCATGAGCTCGTAGGTTTCGCTGTCGACATAGATGCCGGTGAAGTCCGACATGATCGCGGCATCCGCGCCGAAGTCTCGCAGGACTCCGTCATCCGGAATGATGTCGAGACGCAGTTCAAGCTCCACAAAGGTGATCAGGTCGAGCGGTAGATGGTCGGCGCGAAGGCAAGGGAACTGCTGGCGCAATTCCTCCACCCTGTGCCAGATCTCGCGGTCGGTCGGCATGCTGGCAGCGGCTTACGGCTGGTGGAGTTTCTTGACGCCCTCGATGAGCTTCTCGACATCCTCGGTAGTGTATTCCTGACCGCGGATCGCCCGGAAGAACGCCGGCAGCTTCGCCTGGATTTCCTCGCTCTGCAGATCGGCCGGCAGCTGCCCGCGGGCCAGGGCGGCCAGGTCCGCGAGTTCGACGCGATCATCCGCCTCAAGCCCGAGCGCCACCGCGATCCGATCGAGGGGTTCCGGCTCTTGAGGCGGTGGTATCACCCCGCGTTCGATCTTGCTCCAGTTGCTGGCGTCGAAGCCAGCTTCGCGGCAGAAGCTCCGCAGCGTCAGCCCGGCCTCGATGCGGTGGTCTTTGACGAATTCTCCAAATTTCATGGCTGGGTGTGGTTGATTTCAAACCACAATCTCTCCGCTGTGGTTGGTTGACAACCACAATTTTCAGAAAATTCCCCGCCCCGCTCTTCGGCTCTCCAGCCAACCGGAGCCGCTCGGGAGGTAATCTCTACTTCAGGCGGGGCAATCCAGTTGATGTCGCACCCCATCTCCATAGCCACAAAGAATGGCAACAGGTTGATATTCGGCTGGCCCCGGCTTGCCCGTCACTGATCGTCGGCAGGCATTTTTCGGAAAGATGGATTGCCGGGTTTGGTTTTTCCATGCTTCCGGCAATACCCTGTGAGAGCCAGACATGAGCCACCCGCCCCGGAATCCGAGCGAAAACGATTCGCAACTCGTCTTCACCCGTCTGTTCGTCGCCAACGAGCGGGCGCTGTACGGGTTTCTGCTGTCGCTGGTGCAGGACCATGGGGTGGTCGATGACCTCCTGCAGGAGCTTGCCGGGCGCTTGTGGAAGAAGTTCGACCAATACGACGACTCGCGGCCTTTTGTGGCGTGGGGCATCGGCTTCGCCAGGTTGCTTGCCTTCGAGTGGCGGCGCAAGCAGCAGAAGTTGCCGGTGCCGATGGATGACGCCACCCTCAACGCGCTGGCCGATGGTGCCGCCGATCACGCCGGGCAATACGACGAGCGCCGTGATCTGTTGCGCGTGTGCATGCGGGACCTCACCGATCGCCAGAAGCAGGCGTTGCATGCCCGCTACTACGAGGAGCGCCCCGTCGGGGAAATTGCCGGGCTGTGGAAACGCACAGAAATGGCCGTCTACAAGTTGCTGAAACGAGCCCATGAGGCGCTGCTGGAGTGCATGCAGAAGGCAATGAATCCCAGCCAGGAGGAGGCGGGAAAACCATGAGCGAACGTGATTCCAGATCCGTTGATGCCATCGACGAACTGGCCCCCCGGGTCCTGCTCGGCGTGCCGGAGTCCGGCGATGGCGAGAAGCTCGGTCGTCTGTTGGCGGACTGCCCCGAGGCGCGCGAACGTTTTCTCGATCACGCGACGATCCAGAGCTTCCTGGCGGAGGAGGGCAAGGCGGGGAGCTTTGCACCGGATCCGGCCGGCTTGTTCAAGGTCCTTGAAGGAGGAGGGGAACGCAGGCGCGCTCGACACCCGTGGCGCTGGGCTTCGGCTGCGGCGGCCGCAGTCACGATCGGGTTGCTGGGCCTCTTCCTGCTGAATCTTCCCGGCCGTGCCGATGCCGCGATGAAATCGCTTGAGCAGGTTATCGCGGCGTTCAGTCGTCTCGAGGACCGCAGCTACCTGATCCATGTCGATGGCGAACGGGGCAGCCAACGAAATCAAAAGCCGCGCGACCGGGGCCGAGGAGCGGGTCGCTTTCACCCGGCGGCCCACCTCGACGGCGCCCGGCTGTTCCTGCGAGGCGGGGATCAGTTCGTGTTGAAGCAGTCTTTGCCGAACGGCGAGGAGCGGGTCATGGGCGGCAACAGCAGGATGAGTTGGAGCATGCGCGGGGACGGCCCGGTTCGGATCAGCGATGACCCGCAGCGCTTCCGTGGCGGCGTGCCGGGAGGTCGCCAGCACCTGACCTTTCTCGACCTGCGCTCCCAACTCGACGAACTGAAGAGCCTCTACCAACTCGAGGTGATCAAGCCGGTTCCAGACGAGACCCACACTCTGTGCGGCCTGCGGGGATCGCGTCACTCGGCGGAGCAGGGTGGCCCGAAGTGGGTCGAGATCTGGTTCGATGCCGACCGCGGCACGATCCAACGAATGGTGCTCGACGGGCTGCCACGAAACAACGGCGGCCCGAGGCGCATCGAGTTGGAGTTGGTGTCCACCGATCGGCTCGCCCCGGATTTCTTCACCCACGACGCCCACCATGCACCCGGGCGCCCGATCGAACCCGAACCCGAACGAATCCGATGAAGACCCTCCTTGTTCTTCCGGGCTTGCTGCTGGGCGCCTGCTCCATCACCGGACTTGCCGCCGAGCGGCCGAATATCATTCTCATGCTGTCCGACGACCAGGGCTGGGACGGATTATCCGTGGCCATGGACGATGGAAATCCGCTTTCGAAGAGCGATTTCCACCAAACCCCGAACCTCGAGAAATTGGCGGCCTCCGGGATGCGCTTCGCCCGGGCCTACGCCCCGGCACCGGTGTGCTCACCAACTCGGATGAGCCTGCAGACCGGGCTCAATCCGGCCCACACCGGCTGGACCAAGGCCGCGCCCGTGTTCACCGCGGCCGACGGCTGCAAGTTGATCCCGCCAGCCAGCCGCAAGGACATCCGCGCCGATGAAACAACCATTGCCGAACTGCTGCGCAGTGCCGGCTACGCCACCGCCCACTACGGCAAGTGGCATCTCCGGGGCGGCGGCCCGGAAGCCCACGGATACGATGAAAGCGACGGCGACACCGGCAACCAGGACGCCGAGCCATTCACCGACCCCAACCCGGTGGATATCTTCGGCATGGGAGAACGCGCCGTGAAGTTCATGGAGAAGTGCAAAGGGGAGAAGAAGCCGTTCTTCATCCAGCTCTCCTATCACGCTCTGCACTACCCGGGAAATGCGCTCAGGGAAACCATCGACAAGTATTCCAAGATGCCCGCCGGCCGGCGGCACCACGATGTCGAGCGCGCCGCCATGACCGAGAACCTCGACACCGGAGTGGGCCGGATCATCGGGGCGGTCGACCGGCTCGGGTTGGGAGACACCACCTACGTGGTTTACATGTCCGACAATGGCAGTGGTGGACGCGGACAGCGTGGCGGCATCTCTGGCGGCAAAGGGTCTCTGCGTGAAGGCGGGATCCGCGTGCCCATGATCGTCCGCGGTCCGGGTATCAAGCCGGGATCCGTCTGCAAAACACCGGTATCAGGCACCGATCTGTTCGTAACCTGGTGCGCGCTGGCCGGTGTGAAAGCGGAACTCCCGGAGGGAATCGAGGGCGGCAATCTCGCCCCCTTGTGGAATGGAGAGGCAGCTTCTCCAAGGCGACCGGAACAAGGGCTCGTGTTCCACTTTCCCCACTACCAGGCCGCCGACGGCCCGTCCTCCGCCTTGGTCGACGGCAACCACAAGTTGCTCAAGCTCTATGAGACCGGAGAGACGATGCTCTTTGACCTTGATGCCGATCCGGGGGAGCGCAACGACCTGTCAGCGATGAAGCCGGACCTGGCGAAGACCCTGGCTGGGCGGCTTGAACGACGCCTGCAGGAAATGGGTGCCATGCTGCCAAAGCCGAATCCGCAGTATGACCCTGCAAAGGCCGCGGAGGCCCGGGAGAAGAAGGGCGGGAAAAAGGACAAGAGTGGCGGCAAACCCAGGCGGACCGATCGCAAGCGTTCGGCTGGAAAGCCGGGCCGCTGATTCTCGTTGGCACCCTTCCGCAGACGCCACGCGGAAGCGCCGTCGGTCGGATTATTGTCAGGTGCCGGGTTTGTTTTCTCAGCCGTCACGACAATACCCGTTGAAAGGCTGCAATGAACTTCCTTCCCCAACTGTGTGCCCTCCTCCTGTTGGCTCCTCTTGCCGCCGGAAAGCCGAACTTCCTCGTCATCCTCGTCGATGACATGGGCTGGCGCGACGTCGGGTTCGCCGGCAACGAGTTCATCGACACGCCCCACATCGATTCCCTGGCCCGGGACGGAACGGTCTTCAGCCAGGCCTATGCCAGCGCCCCGAACTGCGCCCCCACCCGCGCCAGCCTGATGACCGGCCAATACCCGCCGCGTCACGGGATATTCACCGTGGTCGACGAGCGCCACAAACCGGGCTCCCCCCATCACCGGATCATGGCCTCCGAAAGCCTGGCGGAGCTGGCCACCGAATCGGTCACGATTGCGGAGGTCATGCGCGATGGCGGTTATGCCACGGCAATGATCGGGATGTGGAATCTCGGCCGCGGCCGGAAGGGCCCGTGCACCCCGACCGGACAGGGATTCGACCTCGACCGGCAGCCGAAGCAGCTCGGCTTTGAGAAGGATGCCTATCACGACGAGTCGGGACGCTTCCTGACAGACGCTTTCGCCGAGGAGGCCATGTCGTTCATCGAACGGAATCTGGAGCAGCCGTGGTTTCTCTACCTCGCACCGCACGCGGTGCACGCGCCCTTCGATCCGCCTCCCGCCCTGCTGGAGAAATACCGGGAGAAAGCCGGGGCGAATCGTCATCTCGATCCCGCCCACGCCGCCACCGTCGAGGCGCTCGACACCGCCATCGGTCATCTCCTGGCAAAAATCGAAGAAGCCGGCCTCTCCGACGAGACCATGGTGATCTTCACCTCCGACAACGGTGGCACGCGCCAATACGTGGCCCCGCTCCGGGGCGGCAAGGGCTCGCTCTACGAAGGTGGTCTGCAGGTTCCCATGGCGGTCCGGGGACCGGGGGTGAAGGCCGGCGCCACCTGTGCCACACCAGTCCTGTCGATGGACATCTACCCGACCCTCGCCGCCGCCGCCGGGCTCAACCCACCCCCACACCACGTGCCCGACGGCGAGAACCTACTGCCTCTCCTTTCTGGTGCCGGACGCCTGCACCGCGACACCGTGTTCTGGCACTTCCCGTCCTACGTCGGACGCAACGGGCCCGCCAGCGCCATTCGGCACGGCAATCTCAAGTTGATCGAGCATTTCGAGTCGGGCACCACCGAGCTCTTCGACCTCTCCAAGGATCCCGGCGAGACCCGCGATCTCGCAGACCGGCGCAAGGACGAGGCCAAGCACCTGCTTGAACGACTCCACGCCTGGCAGAAGGCGACTGGCGCACCCCGACCGACGGCTCCCAATCCCAATTTCGACCCGAGCTACGATCCCCCCCGCGGCCGCGACCAACGCGGCAAGGGCGGAGAACGAAAGAACAAACGAAACAGCAACGCCCAACCGAAAGAACGATGAAGACGACCCTCCTGATCCTGCTGGCCGCTTGGATGGCCACTCCGACGACATTCGCCCAGCGGCCCGACCGCGACCACCGCCGGAATCCAAACCGTGAACGCAGGGAACCTCGCGACGACCGCCGGCCGAAGGGAGGACAGCGATACTCGATCGAGCAAGCCGTGTCCGACCGCGGCCAGCTGCACACCATCGCCTTCAGCGGCGTGGCGTTCCTCACCGGCGACTTCGGCGCCTCGACCTTCATCCCGCCTGGCAAGGTCTGTGACTACTTCGGCTTTCAATACATGCGCGACATCGATGCGGCGGAAAAGGGGCACAACCCGATGTTTCTCAACCGGGTCGCCGGCAACGTCCTGCACATCCTGAACGAGGAACAGAAGAAGCGGTTCGCCGACCTCGCCGAGGAACAGGCCCCGCAACTCGAGGAACTCGCACGGATGCGCCTCCCGCTGATCAAGGCCTTCCACATCGAGCGGGATCGTGACGAGCCCGGTCTGAGCAAGGAGGCCGTGGTCACGGCGGTCGCCGACATTTTCGAGAAGGACGCGGCGCTCAGCATCCGCCGCGCCGAAGTCATGGCACAGGTTCACGCGTCACTCGACGACGACCAGCAAGCCTACCTCGGCAAGATGAAGTTCGGTGATTTCAACTCCTGGCCGGCGATCGACGAGCGCGACAAACTCAGGCGCGGACGCGGCCGTTCGAAGCTCTTCAACGTCGCCTACATGACCTACGCCAGCGAGTTCTTCAGTTGGACCGCGGGCAACGTCGAGGCCGACACCTACTTCTGCCCGGAGCGCCACGGCACTTACTTCGGGGGCTTCTACATGAAAGACATGCCGGCAATGGGCAAACGAGACTTCGACATCAGCACCTCGGTCACCGGCGAAAGCGGCCGCATTCTCGTGGAAGAACTCCTGGAACCCGAGCAGGCCGCCCATATCACGGCGATCCCGGATCTGCAGCGGAAACTCCTGATGGAAACGATCGACGTCCGCCGGGCGTTCTCGACCGAGCTGCGCAGGTTTCTCGATGGCAAGACGCCCGATCGCAAAAGGCTGCTCGCCCTCGGCCGCCGCTACGGCGAATTGGACGGAGAGATGTCGTGGCTTTACACGACCGCCTTTGCAAGGGTCAATCGCACCCTCACTGACAAGCAACGCGCCGAATTGGTGAAGCTCCGCAACCTGCCCGGCTACAAGAGCGCCCCCTACTACATCTATTCGCGGGGCCAAGAGGATCAACCGGAGCTTGGCGATGTGAAGGGCAAGTTCTTCAAGTAGGGCCAACAGATTATCCCCTGCAGCAACTCGCCCCACCTCCCAGGCGGAAACCATGACAGTCGGTGAGGGCCCATCGGTGACGGAAGCCGAAAGTCACGTTCGGCCCGCCACCCGGGGCCCAGGTTCCAGACGCAGCAACCAGTGAGATCAGGTGACTGCGGTAGAATTCGACCAGTGCGTGCGGCGGAGAAGCACCTCACGGGTAACGGAAGGAGGCCTTGAGTCAGGACGGGCGGTTCCGTGCCGAGCGATCTGATCTTGAAATCACCTTGGCGACAGGCAGCCTGATGATGAGAACCGCCCGATGACCACCATGCTTGAGGCCCCGACCCAGCCCCCACCAGCCCGGGAGTGGCGTGCGAGTTTAGATTCCATGAACCCGCGACCGAAACTGGTCCGATTTCCAACGTATTTCCAACAAATTGGCCGTCAACGGTGCGCATCTATGCGAGACACCCGGAAACCAGAGACGCACAGAGTCCCATGAGTCAGCAAGAAGCAGCAATACCTGTCCGAAATGGACAGATGGCGGACAGGGTGGGATTGCCGGTCAAGACCGGCTCTGCGGAATCGCTCGCTTTGCTCGCGCGCTGCGGACTCGCCTCGCTCCCCCGCCTGCGGCGGGCTCGTTCGGCGGGGGCAGTCAAACCCGCTCGCTTCGCTCGGAAGCCTTCTCGGCCCGCCCAGGACGCCATGACCCCGCCCCCGCCGAACGGGGGCGGGGTCATGGCGGACAGGGTGGGATTCGAACCCACGGTACCGTTTCCGGCACACGCGCTTTCCAGGCGCGCCCAATCGACCACTCTGGCACCTGTCCGGTTCGAAGCGGGGGGCGGGACCCTACCGGGGGGAGGGGGGATTGACAACGTGAATGTTGGTGGGGGTCGTCGCTAGTACGACAGCGTCACGCCGACATGGGCTCGGGGTCCGCGGGCCTCGCGGAGCGGGATGCCGAGGTCGGCACGGGCGCTGAGGGTGTCGCCGATCCGGAGGCGGGCGCCGGTCCCGGTTCCGAGGAAGGTCCGGCGGGAGTCGACGGCGTCGACGGCTTCGTCGCGCCAACCGCGGCCGTGGTCGAGGAAGGCGAGGAGCTGGAGCCGGGCGCCGGACGATCCGGGGAGGGGCAGTTCGTATGCCGGGGTGCGCAGTTCGGCCGAGAGGGCGTATCCGGAGTCGGCGAGGTAATCGCGCTCTTGGTATCCGCGAACGGCATCGTATCCCCCGAGTCCCAGTTGTTCGGTCGGGAGGAGGGCGTCATCGGCGAG
>Ga0180432_10007133_pt1 | contig 14298 bp, 27 predicted proteins | sample SS_ome_10_FD_132414 | JGI IMG/M metagenome (GOLD analysis project Ga0180432, IMG submission 132414) | Hypersaline lake sediment archaeal communities from the Salton Sea, California, USA - SS_1_MS_2 metaG | ecosystem: Environmental > Aquatic > Non-marine Saline and Alkaline > Hypersaline >... | reverse complement strand
TCTCATCCAGTATTATTGTCTCGCCATAATCATCTTCTGCCCTAACGACCCTCCCAGCCATCTGTATGATAGAGCTTACAGCCTTATGACAATACCAGTGGTTACCATCACTACTCCCATACACACGTCTCTGTATTTGTGGGTCCCCAAGATCAGGATATGGTACTTTAGCTATGACGTTTACTCTACACTCATCATAAGGTAAATCGACACCTCTATCCATCGATGGAGACACCAATACTAACGGTTTACTTGATGTTTTGAATGTGTTTAAGACGCGTGTTCTATCAGAAGTATTATGAGTTATCAGCCTCCTCGACTTAATCACTTGCATGATGAAGCTACAGAGCTTATTGTTAACAGTGTGAACTAATATCCTCTCATTTGGATATTCATCCATGATGTGTTCAATCTCTTTTGCTACAGCAGGCCAAGCAACAGCTTTGTTCTTATTGATAACCGATGCAACCGGTCTGAAGTTGATTGGTCTGTTCTCTTTGGGGAATGGACAATCTAGTTTTCTATATACCATGTTCCTGTTATTGAGCGTGAGTCCTGTATTCAGAGAGATTTGGTTGGGATCGAGTATTGTAGCACTCATACCAACTACTTTACTCGCATACTGCCAAAGTTTATAATGAGCATATTTGGATACCCATACAGGCTTGAATGTCCATTGGTCCTTGCCTGCTACCCATACCCAAGTATCGTCAACTGAATTGATGAAGAAGTTAAGTTTGGTATACAGCCTCTCGAGAGCTTTCTTCTTCCTTATCTCAGCATATGTTTCCATATGCCACTCACTCATCGTTATTTTATCAAGTTCGTCGATCTCATTCCTTACCTGTATTCTAGCCTGAACTGCCCAATCCTTCCAGGCTTCAAACTTTGTCTTGAATTTAGGCGGATCAAGACCAAGCTTATTCAACTGCTTAGATGTTATTGTGAGTTCGATAAACGACATGAGCTGACTCTCGATCGTATCAAACTCGTCGATGATAAGAGTTGACCTGCCTCTTATCTTTGACTTTTCTACATAATTGACTTCAGAAAGATAATATGCAGAATTGAGTACTGCGATAGGAGAATTCTCGGCTTCAGTCTTCGCAATAAGATACGGACATTTGCTCTTAAGCTTACACTGCTTGCCACCATTCGATTCTATGCAGAGTTCTGCATTGATTGCAGGGAACCTGTCTGGAAAGAGTAAACATGGGTAGTTGCTTCTACCTTTGAGCACCTTCGCATACGGGAAGTCATTTATCATCTGGTCTTGCAGCTGCTTGGTTGTACATATATATACAACTTGGTCATCTATCAACCGCTGGACTGTTGCCCCGATAAGTGTCTTACCGATACCGGTTGGGGCATCTAACAAGAACGCATAGTCTGATATACCAGCAGCCATTGCAGCCATCGGAAACTGACTACCTCTAAATGAGGTGAATTTTGACGGTAGGTCGTAATCTTTTGGTGTTAGCATATATCCTTCTTGCTCTGTTTATTATCCTACTACTTATTGACCTCGGCATCAGATCCATACCTACCGAACCCATATCTTCATAAGCTAATAAGCCTAGGTTCCAGATAGTAATGATTTCAGACTCGCTGATGTTTTTCTCATTCAGCGTGCAGGTAATATGCTCTAATGCACGCTCAAATTCGACATCTTGGTCTGTATTGCCGGGAATATCATGCTCAGTAACCCCTGGAGGTAGATTACTATACATAACCTTTACCTCCACACGCAATACACACATTGAACTGCTTTCCGTTATTCGACTGTACCGGAAATACCGCAGCACCACGGCAGTTGACGCATGGGTCTTTGAACTCAAAAGATGAGCATGGTGTGCTTCCATCATCATATGTTCCTGGATAGTATGGGCATACAGATTGATTTATATGCTTACAGTTATCACACGTGCCAATAAGTTCATCAAATCTGGACAGCATCGCAAATGGGTCATTCGCCTGCGTGAGTTTTATATACTCAGATGCTAGCATCCCGGATCTCTCGACACACTTATCACATATATACCTGACAAGCTCAACACGGACTGAATGTGGCCCAACCTGTTTCATGATATTGACATTAATTGTTGATTTGTATTCAGGCTGTCCAGGTATATCGAGTTCTTCTCTCCCCCCACAGTATGAACAAAGTATCCTCATTTTATATATCCTCCTTCTCTTGATATTGATCTTTGTCTTTCATCAGTATTGACTATTACCACTGGTTAGAGCCTTGACATCAGCCGCTTTATCCACCATCTTCATCATAGCTGGATCGCTCTTCATAAGAAGACTCCTAACGTTCGATAGATTAGCAAGCTTACTCATGACGACAGACCTATGCCAGTCGTCATTAATATCTGTTGCAGTAGATATGAATTTCCTCAACTGATCCATTGCTCTATCTGGATAACCATTCCTTATAAGAGCCTCCAACCCATTGTTAAGTTTATCTATACGCATGTTTGTTCTCTCGAGGAAACCTATATCTTCAGCTAATACTTCCATTTTATGCTCAGCATACCAGTCCCGAGACTTGAATCTAAGGTGCAGAATCTTCAACCCAATGTAAATACAGTCGAGTACAATATCAGATGATGTTTGATAAGGTGAACCAGTTCTTTCTCTGATTACCCTTAATTCTCTCTCCATCCATCTAGGTACTCTTGCACCGAGTGTTGGTCTAGGTCCTTCTCCTTCTTCTGGCTCACATTTGAATGGGCTTGCATTGACGAGATCCTCAACAGTAAGAGAGTCGAGCTCTTGGGTCTCAAGCCTCCAGTCATTCTCGGATATAGCTTTGGTATGAACACCAGCTTGCTTCTTGTTGCCTTTTGAGTTCATTTTACAACTTTTTATAGATTTACATAACAGCGTGCTAGCAATTCGTTCAACCCTTTAATCTTAAAGCACCGCGCTAGCACAAAAAGCCCATTTTTGGACAAAAATTTATACATTTTTTGCTTGCAACACAACCAATCCTATATTCATAAAGGGCCGCGCTAGCAGTTAAGTTTACATAAAAGATAAATTCTATAATATTTTTATATGCATTCATCGCTAGTCATCTATCGTATAGCTTAGTGCTAGCAGCTAGCAGCACATGTTGTGTATGCACTAATAACATACGTGATAATGCATTTGTCTTTGCAATTGCCAATGTTAATGTTTTCATTTATATGCGTTTATTATTTCAATAAGTTTTTAGCGATATGTGTATCAGTATGTGCATCCAGCGTACAAAGTAAGTTTTTATACTGAGTGTTTGCCTCTATGCTTATTTAGCTTTATTCAGTGTGTATCGTGTTGCCTATCTGGCAAAAACTTCCAATTTTATGCTTCCTGATGCGTGCATTCATTGCTCTGACCAGTAATTTTTTACATACCGTAGAATTTCTTGATCAGATTGTACCGTTTCTAGCACCCGAGCGATCACATTCCCACAAGAGGTATATGGATGACCATCTGTCGTGAATGATGTTTCCTGACATTTTATTGGCTTCAGGTGTTTAATGTATGTATTTACATCTACTCCTGATCTCAACCCTAACGAGATTGAGATAGACAAGGCATCAATTTGGGCTGCTGTGCATTTACCTGACTTACCTAAATACGCGAACACCTCAATAGGTTTAATGTCACGACTAAATGTCACAACAACATACATCTTACCACAGTTTATTTCTACGCATCTTGTTACAGATGGTAGAGAGTCAGGCCTCTGCTGCAATGTTCACCAACCTTGCCATATATGTCTTTTGATTCACCATGCCGTAAAATTCTGTGCTGCCCTCCGATGTGTATATTGCACCCTTTAATTTTGAGTATAGCTCTGATATATGCCTCTCTACAGTCTTCTGCTCAATCTGCATAATTTCATGTATCATGCTATTACTGAACCCATCTGTAATCAGAATCAGAGTCTCATATTCACGAAGAGTCAAAGAACTCAGGAATATACCAGCGATGAGATACTCTTTATTCGTCGGTTTTAACAGGCTGACTCGCGGCGTTATAGACTGCTTCACAGTATCCACATACCTCACAATCTTTAGATGCACATAAATAACCAGATGAGATAAAGTGTTCATATAAGTACATCTCATCGAGAGCCTTACACGAGATAAATGCTGAGTCTTTGGGCTCAATAGTATCCGCAATCGGTGCGATTGTAGGCCAGAGGTCAAGAAGATTACCTTTATAATCACCTTCCATATATGCAACAAGGATTGGTATAATAATATCCATGGAAGACGTACGGCCTGTTACCTTAAAATTGTGTATACCAATGTCTGACTCATATCTCTTCATCCACTGAGGTAATATCATTCTTGCCTTTATCCACTCAGATGGATTTACAATACGCTCAACATTACATCTATTGAATGGGTAGTTACGAAATGGACCGATATCTGAATTATGGGAAGACAAATTATAACATTCGCGACGGTATGGACATTTCCATAAACACGCCTCATTTGCTAGGAGTGTAACTTCAATATTATGCCTGTTCGAATACTTGAATATGTCATATAGTGTGGTGAGGTCACGGTTGATCATTATCGATACATTCACACCATTTACACCAAGATCGAGCCACCTATCGAGTTCTGCGACAGATGAGACTTCTGCGATTGTGCTTATCTCTATAAATCTATCAGCAGGTGAAGGCAATATTGAGTTGAGTAATGTTGCCAGCAATGGTGATGCAACAGTGTATTCGTGTATACCGATATCCCATAGTGTACGGATTGTGTTATAGTATTCCGGCCATACACACGATTCGAAATCTTGCATACTACCTATACAGGATTCATTGAGTGTCCAGCGAATATTGATGTTATTCTTCTTTGCCTTCCTAACATAATCGCGAACGTAGTCTATATCGTATGAAGGTACACGGCTATCACATCTTGCCGACGCTGTAAAGTTATGAAGTGAGCCGTATAGTGATGTAATCTGGACGTCTTTATCCTCGTACATGCGATTCAACTCGATGACTCTATTGAGGAATTCATGTTTCCAGAGATTACCAGCATTTAATCTTATCATAATCAGTCTCCTTCAAGAAAGTTATACTCTAAATAAGTGAAATGTGGGCCCTTACGTCTATATCTGAGTCCCTGTTTATAGCCATCTCGGCATCAATAAGCATCTCTGCTGCCTGCTGATTATCTATATTCACGGATGTATGTAGTTCTCCTGTAAATGTGATAAACTCTTTATCTAGAGTCTTTCTGTCGAGCTTAGTAAGTATGACTTCACATCTCATAATACAACCCCTAAACATGATACCTCATGAATGAGTCTGTCAATCAAATCATCTATATGAGTATGTGTTGCTGTGTCGGTTTTACACGCATTTTTGAGCTCCATCCACTCATAACAGCACTCACCATCACGAGCTGATTGACTCAATGGACATTGAGGACATTTCCACTGATGCCCATTTATAGATGACGCCAGTCTGCATAATGGATGAACACCATCACCAAGAATCCCAAAGAACCACACACGCTGAGGATGAAAATCATAAGAGGGTGGTATGAGGTTATCAAATACGTTGATGTTGTGCTGTATCGTATCAATAGCCTCTATCAGCGGCTCGACGAATAGCTGCTCATTTATGTGTACCAAAGTATTTTACTCCTCCCCATTCGCTATTCCAAGCAGATATGATAGAACCATCTTCAAGCTCAATGACGATGTCAGGGAGTCTTTCGGCTTTTCCTCCGTACAGATACGCATCTGCTTCTCTATGACCTACGTATTCTGTAATGTCATCCTCATCTATAGCATACCTGATGCTTTTGATCTTCTTGCCAGTAATCATACCACCTATATATGAAGGATCTTGATCTAACATCTCAGCTCTACGCTCTGACATAACGCTCTCCTTATCGAGTAGCACGGGGTGGACTTGAACCACCGACCTTGGGATTATGAAGCCCACGCTCTAACCAACTGAGCTACCGTGCCGCAGTGTAACTATATAGTCATCATCCACACTTATAATGAGGCGATTCAAAAGGGTGCAGGGCCTTCTGAATACCACAGCCTTTCGAATTCAGTCTCGCTCTCAAAAGGGGCGGCTTTTGAATTCGCTTCCGGTGATTTACTGGAAACGCCATCTGGGGACGCTGGATGTGGTTCTCTCCCGAAATAGACAAACCTCTGCTCATCGATGTTGTACCCATGAGAGATGGCCATGTTTTCTATATCGTCCTTGAGGGCTATCCTTGGATCATCAGGCACTAAGTCGGTGTTTGTCATAACATAATTCACCATGTGCCTAAAATCAGCCATCGATATTTCGTAATCACCAATGCGAACATCAGGGAGCCCCTTAATTCCATACGTCTTCACCTCCAACCCTCTTGGATCAGTTCCTAAATCAAGACTTAAAGACATCTCAATACCCCATTAACTTTTTCTTGGCGTTCTAATGTCCCACATCGGCGGACCTACGGGTCGGCTGGACGTGGTTATTAGCAGGCACTAACCTGAACTCGTGATACCATACTTTTTGAAATGGCCTAAACCCAGCTATTGGGTGTATTCTCTTCCATATCGCAACAAACCCCTCCGGCGAACTGAATCCCTCATGTTTGAAGTGATATTGTTTCACATCACCTAACTGCATAAGATTAACAGACACGATTTCAAATACTTCACCAAATGCATCAAACGTATCCCCAACATCACCGAATTTACGAGTTCGGCTTGTGCCTGTCTTTTGCCCACTTAACATCCGTTCTCTGAACTCTGGATAGAAGGGTAATCTAATTTTCATCTCAATAACTCCTATTATGAATACCTGCTAATGCTCTGTGTAACCCGCTTGGCAACGGTGGGTTGGGAAAGCAATTTCCATAATTTTAGCTAGTGCCCAAGATTAACGAGAGGGCGGGTTGCAAAGTCGAGTTTACCCAGTTATTAGGTTTGCGGACCCGCAACTTCAGGTTTAAGCTCTGGATGATTTCCCATCCATTCATCAAACTTGCGCCTACCTTCAACGCATTCGGGATAGTCACGGACCACCATGATTGATCCCAATCCCATGTACTCATGGGTTTCATTCCAATACTGCTTAAGTACAGGTATCCATTCTTCTTTGATGTTGCATTTTGGTGGTGCGTCAACTCTGTTTTCACTTTCGTCGTATTGGAGTAATTGATATGGGGTACCGCATCTGTTACACATTCCCTCCCCATGTTGGTCAGACCAATTAAATCCCTCGGATTTACCGCATACCACGCATACAAATTGCCCTTTTACCGCTTCGTTTGCCATTAAGCCATGTTTTTGCATTTTGCCCCCTCTAAATCATTTTGGTCTGACTATCAATAAGACGTAAGGATCTATATCCACAACCTTAGATACTCTTTCGCCGAACATCATGTTCAGGAAGTCGGCACTCATACTACATGCATTATATCTAACAAGCTGATCACAGTAACTTGCTCGCCATTGTTTATTTAATGGCATGTATTCAACAATCACTAGGTAATTATTTGTGAATGATGCCATTACCTCCATAGGGTCTTCAAGACAATGTAAGAATTCAGACATCACTATGATATCAGTAGTACTGATGCTATCTGCTATTCTTCTTCGGTCTGTGTGTTTTTCCAGATCAGCAATAACCGACGTGCATCCCCATGGTCGCTTGTCTACAGTTATGACAGGAGTCATACCACGCCTTGCTGCTATACCATTAGACAGCCAAGCAAGTCCTGAACCAAATTCTATTATTCTGTCGAATTCGAGGTCATCAAGTTCTTGGTATATAGTGTCGATGAGGTACGTATCCCCATAATACTTAAGATAGCGCAGAAGCGCAGGGTAGTCACCATCACCTAACAAGTGTGAAGATAAGCCGCTCACTGCGTCTGCCGCCTCTGGATTTTCCTCATTCGAGAGTAAGCGTAGGAAATGGTATACATGATCAATTATATCTTTTTCTTCCATGTTATTCTCCTGCAAGTACGAGTATAATGATCACAGTAAATATATACAGGATAAACATAGCTAGGTACACAAGTGAGAAGGATGTATTAATCTGTTTACCTAAAGGCTTCGGTCTCGACATCCCCACACAATCTACACACTCAATCTTCAACGTACCATCCATGTGTAATGGTGTGATTACATAAGGAAAGAACTTCACATCACCTTCAACCATCCTGTTTATACCATGCTGTAGGCAATATATATCGCCGTTCTTAGCATGTAGGTAAACTGGAACTCTGATGAGATTATTTTTCGGCGGGATTGACTGCTCATGATATTTATAATGAGTATCTTCCATAATTCAACCTCAGTTCATAATTTTGCATGTATGATAAGCCCATAAATTCCGAAAAGGCTATATACCATTGAGTTAAGTCTTTCGATCCTGAATGGTGGTAAGCACCAAAGTGCGGAAGTTCAAGTGTAGGTATTGATGGGTGATGCATGCTGATTATCCTGTGTGCCTTTGCAGCTACTTTTCCCATCAGGAGTATTCTCTTTGGTCTGATGTGATTAATTTCATTCAAGAGTTGCTGATCATCATTTTCATTTGGCTTGCGGTCATCACGTCTCCCAGCTTTGACATAATTTGTGATAGCAACATCACCTAATGGTATATTCAGCTTGTCTAGCATATCAGCCATCATCGATCCAGTAGGACCTGTTTCAAATGGAAGATAATTCATATTGTTTGGGCCGATACGCTCAGCGACGATTAATATTTCAGGCTGGACTAAATCCCCTGTTGCGAAAGAGTGAGTGCTGTACATGTCGTGCCACCATCTTGAGCTCATCACCCGGTATTGATGCTCTGCTGCGAGCTCATAGAGGAGTGATGGTTCATCAGGATGATATACAGTATGCTCTACCAATCCGGAAAGCCGATTTTTAGGATAATATAAGGACCTCTGTTCGTAATCATACTCAACATATCTGATATGATGAGAATCAAGATAATCTCGATAAAGAGATAAACACTCTATCCATTTATCAAAAGGAAGATAGTCATCATCGTATTTATCGATATCTGGTTCATGTGTGCACAAGATTATGATTGGGTTGTGTGCAAGGATAAGATGGATTAGGTTATGTGTTTGTCTGAGCGTGAACCTAGGCTTACGCTTCAACACTTTTGAGTATGGGTATTCACAAAATATATGCCTGTCAAATATCTTCACATCATATATTGGAGTATCGTCGGTATTCATTCCAACGATAGTAGGTAGCGTGTGTGTTAAGAAGTCGGTATAGTTTGTGTGCTGAGTGAAGTGCACGAAGCCAGGAAACCCTCCATCAGCTGCCAATTTAGCAGCAAGAGTTGTCTTTCCTGTATGATCAGGACCAAGCATTATTATCATTATGGCATCCTTCTATGTGCGTCGAGATGTGATGCCCAGTGAAGGAGGCAACAATCACCAGGCATCACATCTACAAACTCGATTTAGACGATCTGTCGTCCCAAGAGTAGTCACCTTTCTTTGCTTTCTGCCATCTCTGCTTATTGATCGCCCACTTCTTGATATAGTGTGTCCTTAGAGTTTCTATATCAATACCGGAAGCAGCTATGAACTCAGCGTATAGTATGAATACAATGGCAAAATGCTTCAACTGTACTTCACGAGGAAGAGGCTCAGGCCTCCAGCTCTTAAACCCTATAGAGTTCATATACACCATAATGCGATTTGTGAGTGCATTGATGATTAAACTCATTCGGGCTACTGATTCCTCACGAGTCTTTGGGCTGATAACTGTATATGAGTCTACGAGGTCTTCAAGTGTTGATTTCCCTGTGATATTCTCGACATATTGCATTACATTGTATGCTGAAAAATCGTTAAATATCATGATTTCGAGCATGAAGAATAGTGTGTCTGCAAATTCCTCTTTGATATGACGGTCAATAAGAGCCTTAGTGTGGATATGGTTTCCCGCTAGGGTTGCTGTGCGATCAACACTCCAAGACTCAAAGCCAATAGTATCAAGATACTCGTGGAGTTCCTCTATCAACCCCATACATGCAATGACTGTAGGTACTGCAGGAGATGGGATATTATGACCATGAGGTATATATGATAGCAGCTCATTCTGGAGCGTTATCATACCATCTAAATCAAAGCTTTTTGTTGTCATATGATGACTCCTTTGTCATATGATGACTATTTAAGATAAAAACTCCTGCAAGTCAGTTATGAAATCTGACCCATATTGGATACACTGTATCCCATGTCGTGGTAGATATTCTTTTGCAGCAGGCCACGTTGAATAAGGCTGTGCGTAATATACCCTATCAATACCCGCATTGATTATCATATTACAACAAGAAAAACATGGAGAAAAAACGGTATACATGACGCTGTGCTTGATGGCAATACCATTCAATGCAGCAGATATAATCGCGTTTGACTCAGCATGTAATCCTTCTGCTCTGCATGTCATACCCGTCTCTTTTGCACAGTTGCCTACATCTTCGCAGTCTATAGACGAGTGTTGTGGGGCCCCGTTATACCCGGTTGCAACAACTCTATCATTCACTACAATCACAGCCCCCGCATTACGGTGTAAGCATGAAGAGCGATATGACGCGATGAATGCAATACTCATATAATATTCGTGTTTTGAAATCCTTGCCATTACAGTTCCTTTTAAGATGAATAATGATCGAGAGTATCAGTGATCGAGAGTATCAGTGATCGAGAGTATCAATTGTTGAAAGTATTAGTGATTGAGAGAGTTAATCCAAGGTAATATTATTCCCCTCGAGTAGTTTAATAGGTGGATTCTCAATCTCGTCTGCGCATTGTTCATAGGCATGAGCCTGAAGATAACTTGACGCGATAATGTCACTATCACCGTCGCTCAATATATCCCCAACATCCCTTAAGACTCTAGCACGTTCTCTCCACAGCTTAATAGTTCTTCTGACATCTTCTGATAATTCACTTCTTGCCATGGACCGTACTCCTACTATGTGTTATACTTTTGCTCAGATATCTTCTATTCTCTAGAAACTCCTGTAGGGCTCTCCTAAAGATAAGCGTATCAACTCTGGTATTTTTACCATACTGTTCACCTTTATACTTATAAAAAGCCTCCTCGAGTTCTGGAGTTAGGTATATCTGGAATAAATGCTGTCCCATATTTGCTACTTTCTAGTGTTTACATGTATATTATAGTATAAAGTTTTATATTTGTAAACAACTAAAATAGGCGCATCTAAGACATATACAAACTGAAGCCTAGATTCACAGATACATGTAAATGGTATATGTGTTTGCATTCAATTTGATAAACTATCAAGATGGTATTTACCTACCCATGTTGCGGAGTAATCTTGTTCTGAGATCATCTATCCTCATGACATCAGGACAGTTCTTGTTTAGGCTTCTTGCTCTTTCGAGTATACTCTTGCTATCTTTGTGCTCTTCTGCCTCTGCTAGCATCTTCTTTGTACCTATAGGTACAGCATGAGGCCAACGGTATCTTTGGCACCCGGATGTGTTGCATACTGCAACTTCACACACCTCATTCCACTCAAGTATTATCAAGTCTTCACCACAATCTGGGCATGGACCGGGTATTTTATCGAGCGACGGCATGTCATCTACCATCATGTGTTCAAAAAAGTGAGATATAGTATCATCGGGTATAGGTATTCTCTGCTGAGCTACACCAAATATCTCACCATCCGTCTCTACTATATGATCATCATCATACCCGGGTATTTTTATGTGGTCAGACATATTATTCTCCTTTAAGTCTCTTTCTTAATTCGTCCAGCTTAGACTGCGTCTCATCTTTTTGGACAGGAGTATCAGTAATGATCTTCTTACTGGCAGTCTTCTTATTGGTATTACTGCCAGCCTTCCCATTAGTAGCCTTCCTCTTCTTCACAACCTCGACAAGCGCTTCTCTGTTCTGCCTATCGAGTATCGCTGCGTTTAGGAGGAATGCTCTCATCCTTGCAACAGCTTTGTCATAAAGAGCTTGTATCGGTGTTGTGATTTGGAGATGGATATGGTTATCATGAGGAGTAGTCATATATTCACCGACTGCTAAGCCATCGCCAGGCTTCCAATCGAGATGTCCTTCAGTATCTCTAACTATACCGAACTGTTGAGAGTCCGAGTTCTCACACACGAGGGTAATTTTGGGCTGGATTGTGACATCAGATGCAAGAGACATCGCTTTGAAGAATGACAATGCCTCGCGAATATGAGGATCATCTGGGTGCTGGATATCATTAGCAATCAGGTCATATGCATGCGAAGGCGTGAATCCTGCGTTTAGGTCTATATCCATGTATTTACCTCCTCAATTCACTCAAGAAACCGCTATTTCTCAGTATTCTCCACCTTTTCCTGGCTTCGTCTTCATACATCCAGCGGTTTATATACCAGATCTTACATTCAGGACACCCTATATATGTGTCAATAGGACTGTGTATTATGTAGAATGTACCCTCAATACTAAACCCGATGATTTTATCTCGATCGAATGTATAAATACTTTCGTTGGTATCGAGCAGTACGATAGTTGATGCGTTAATGTCTACCCGGTATATGTCAACATATAAGAGGCAGGAATCTCTACCTAATATGATACAAAATTTGATAGAACCTATCTTATCTGGGGACTGGGGGATGCTTTCTTTCGCATCTTTCAGTACCTCTGCTTCATAGAGGTCATCGTGATAGTCACATTCCTTTTCTTTATAGGATCTGTTCCGATGTCTTTTCATTCGGGTAAGTATATTCACTTCTCCTCCTCTTTAGTGAGTATGATATGTAGTATCTCGGGCACAGTCAACAAGCGTCGATGGCTAATACACACGCCATACTTGCGATTTAGCTCATCTAAAGAAAGCATGTTATGCCCACAGATATCATTGACTATATCTATTATCTGGCTCTTTGTGAACATTCCTCCTCCTTATCCGTAGTGAACTACGCCATTTTTATCAAGATAACCCCCACATAGTGGACACGGGCGTGGTGCTTCCACACAAGTATGATCATGTGTTGGTTCCGTTGCTCTGAACACCAGTATATAACTATACCAGTCTGGGTCATGAGCAATAGGTAGCCTAGGAGTTATTGATAATAACTCAAAGCCTTGACTACCCATTCTGTCAAGATACTCTGCAAGTTTGGATAGTGGTTCACGCTTGCTGAGGATAAATTCCTCAGCGGTATGTTTAGCCACCAGTGTACCCCCTAACATACAATTTATCGTTTTGGTCATCCTTCAGCATCTATTAACCTCCTTCGGTATATCGCAAGAGATTCTCCAACCTGCGCTCTCACTTCCTCTTTTTTGTGAACACAATCAACAATCACAATGGTATCCCTATCTGGAACATACCTCTTCATCGCGACATCAATAGACTTTAATGCAGTAAGAGGTGATGTTCCTGCTGCAGTATCATCACCATCAATGAGATCAACGTGCCACGTTACATTATTTGCTCTTTTACCGAGCCTATCGATTTCATCTTTTATCTGATTATAGTGGTTGTCTGTTATGATATGCCATTTCCATATTCTCATAGTTATGCCCTCCGTGTGGGTGCAAGAACTCTTAATCTTTATACCCACACACACATACGTATTTGTCGACAACGATTACATGGTTAGAAAGAGGATATGGATATGGATATGGGGCCTCTAGCCTTTTTGTGCCTATCTTCCTCATCCTTTTGCCACATTTTGGGCATTTAGGTGCTGACATCTTGTGCCTCCTTGTATAAAAGACTATTCCTCTAAGAACACTCTCAGTATACAGTCTGATTCGTTTTTAATCTCCTCAACAGCTTTCATCAAATCCAGGTGAGATAAGATGTCGATATTTATCTTCTCCATCTCTTCCAAATCATCAAACTCTCTACCGAACATCTCAGCTGATTTCCGCTCCCATAAGCGCTCCACACAGTACCTGACAAATTCAGGCCACGGGAGCTGTGCAGGATCAGGTAAATCATCGGGATACTTTCTATCCCATTTTCTAAACAGCAGTTCGTCGTACATTGAATCTCTGCTTGCGACACTGCAGGTAGACAGGAGTGCAGAAAGTGTGTGGTATATGCGTTGATTCATCTTAGTCCTCATACGCAGCTATCCTCAAAGAATAACTTTTGATAGCTTCAGCAACATGACTCCCATAGACCGAGTTATGCTGATTACATGCAACAAGCCTTGCCCAGGCAGTGGCAAGCTCATCCATGTTCATCTTGCTGATCTTCTTGTGTTTAGTTGCCTTCAACTTTCACCTCGG
>Ga0180432_10007132_pt1 | contig 14298 bp, 13 predicted proteins | sample SS_ome_10_FD_132414 | JGI IMG/M metagenome (GOLD analysis project Ga0180432, IMG submission 132414) | Hypersaline lake sediment archaeal communities from the Salton Sea, California, USA - SS_1_MS_2 metaG | ecosystem: Environmental > Aquatic > Non-marine Saline and Alkaline > Hypersaline >... | reverse complement strand
GTTCCGGGTCCTGTCCGCCGATCCGGGGAAACGAGAAACGGTTGTTCCGGATCAGACCGTCGGACAGGCTCCCGGCCTCGATCGCCGTGTTCCACCCAGCAACGCTCTGGACGTCGTTGTTCTCGAAGGTGAACCGGATGAGCGACTCGGCGTCCAGCAGGGGGCCTGTCCCGTACGTCAGGCTCGAATTGCGGATGGTCACGCTCTCCGTCCGCCCCTCCACGCGGAAAACGGCCGCCGCGTTCTCGCCGGCAATGCACAGCCCGTCGAAGTCGACCCCCCGCACGGGTCCGCCCAGGCTGGAGGTCCCGAGAAAGACGGCATCCCCGCCCGCCGACGGGATCAGGCGGCAATCGCGCACGGTCACGTCCATGGAGAAGCCGATCCCGTAGAAGTTGGCCGAGCCGGCTCCCCCGCGGTTACAGAGCGAGCAGGCGATCATCCGGAACTCGGTCGTGCTGTACAGGTTTCGCGGCGTGCCCCGGTAGGGTGAGGTCACGCCCGCGAAATTCTCGTGGGTCCAGACCACGTTGTGGCCGCCGGGCGCCGTGTTGACAAAGGTGCAGCCTGTGAACCGGTTCAGCTCCGACGTCAGGTCGTAGACATTCGCGACCGTGAAGTAGCCTTCGATCGTCACGCGGTCGAACCGGTGCTCCTGGGCGGCCCAGCCGTCGCTGCGCCGCGCCAGGAGCAGGCCCACGTTCGGCGCTTCCGCCACCGCGATCGTGCCGGTCCGGGCGTCGATGCTCAGGTCCTGCAGGAAGCAGTGACTGGCGCCCGTCAGATCGATGGCGGGCTGCCCGTGCGTCTTGGGAACGATCCGGCTGGCCTTGCCGGCGCCCGTCAGCTTGATTCCGCCGCCGTACCCCGAGTCCAGCGTCAAGTCGAGCGTGGCGTTCAGGACATAGGTTCCTTCGGGCAGGTACACTTCGCCCATGCGGCTCGGCAGCGCATCCACGGCCGCCTGTAGCGTGGGGTAGTCCGTGGCTACGACGCGCTGGCCTGACACGGTTCCCGGCAGGGCGCCGAGGAGACACATCCCCACCAGCCAGGCGCGCGTCGTGACGGATCTCATAGCCGAAAGGCTCAATTCATGTACACCCAGTTGGTTCCGTTGAAGACGGCCAGGCCCGGCTCGCCGCTCGTCGTGCCGGTCCCGTCGTCCAGCGCCATGTCGCCGCGGATCATTCCCGTCAGGCTGCCGGTATCGACCGGTTTCAGGTTCAGCACGACCCCGCTGTCCGCCGAGCCGAGATCCGCGCGCCGCCCTCCCGGGTCGTCCCGCGCCGCCACCAGCGTCGCGCGGACGGTTTCGTAGTCGAACTGGTCCCGCCCCCCGACCTCGACATAGGACCGGGCGGCCAGACTGCCCCGTGCCACGCACGCGGGCCCGGCCTGCGGATTCGTGCCGCCCTCGTTGTCGAACACGTAGCGGCAGTCCGCGATCCGGCTGTCGTACAGGGCCTGGACCCGCAGGGCGGTCTTCCACCCCCGCACGTTGCGGACCTCGTTGTTCTTGAAGGCGAGGAACCGGACCGCATCGCCCATCAGGGCCGTGCCTTCTCCGTAGACGATCGTGCTGCACGCGACGGTCAGCCGTTCGGCCCGGCCCTGCACGCGCAGGGCATGCGCGGCTTCCTCGGCCCGGATGAGCAGCCCGTACAGCTCGGTGCTGCAGACGGGCGCGCTGCTCGATGCGCCGAGATAGACCGCGTACCCGCCGGCAGGCGCCTGCAGCTCGCAGTCGCGTACGGTGCTCTGGTACACCGAGCCGGCCAGCCGGAGGTTGGAGGCCCGGGAGCCGCCGCCCGAGTGGCGGAAGGTGCAGCCGATCACGCGCAGCTCGGCGGCGCCGGAGACGTCCGCGATCGTTCCGCGGCAGGGTGACGCGACGCCGGCGAAATTCTCCGACGACCACACCAGGTTATGTGCGCCGGGGGCGGAGTTGTCGAACCGGCACCCGATGAAGCGGCTGTTGTCCGATCCCACGTTGTAGACGTTCGCGACCGTGCAGGCGCCCTCCAGGTTTACGTTTACGAAGGCGTGTTCCTGAAGGGCCGCCTCGTCCGTTTGCCGGGCCAGCAGGATCCCGACGTTCGGCGCGTCCCCGTCGCTCACGAGGCACGCTCCCGAGGCGAGGGTCAGATCCCGCAGCGTGCAGTGGAACGCGCCGGTCAGATCTACGGCGGGCAGCCCCCGGGTCCGGGCGACGATGCGGGTGGCAGTCCCCGCCCCCGCGAGCACCAGTCCGGAGCCGTCGTCCGCCGAAGGGGGGCGGGTGAGATCCAACGTATTGGTCAGGACGTAAGCCCCGGCCGGCAGGTACACGGTGCCCGTGCGGTTGGAAAGCGCGTCCACGGCGGCCTGCAGGCTCGGGTAGTCGGTGGCTACCACGGTCACGCCCATGCGCGGGTCGGCCGAGACGCTGCACGCGCCGCAGACCGCCGCGATCAGGATCAGCATGAATCTCTTCATCGCAGCGCCTCAGACCCGGCGACCACGTCCAGCAGCTCGGTGGTAATCAGGTCCTGGCGCGCCGACTGGAATTCCTTGGTCAGCGCCTCGGCCCGGTCCTCGATGTTGCCCGAGGCGGCGGTCATGGCCAGCAGGCGGGCCCCGTTTTCGCTGCAGTGGCTCTCGAACAGCGCGCGGTGCAACTGAATGAAAAAGTACTCTTCAATCAGGTCGCCCAGCAGCTCAGCGGGCGGCGCGGTCAGGATCGGCTCGTAGCGGAACGCGTCTTTGCGGCCCGGTCCCAGCCGGTCGAGACGCGGCGGGAGCACGGTCTGCGTCTGCTCGCGAAACCTTCCCATGTTCTCGTAGGCGTTATAGACGAAGACCATGCGGGTGGCGGCCCGGCCGGTATAGGCCTCGAAGATGTCGGCGGCCAGCTCGGCTGCCTGCGCGCGGATGCCCTCCAGGCTGGTCGGCGCGCGGGCCGCGAGGACCGGCTGCACTCCCGCCGCCGCAAGCAGGCCGGCCGCGCGTCGGCCCACGGTTGCGAAGTCTACCGGAACGGCGCCGCTTTCCCGGAAGGCCAGTGCCGCGCGCACGACGCGTTCGTTGTAGGCGCCGCACAGTCCCTGCTCGCCGGCGAACACCACGGCCAGACAATGCGGCGCGCGCTCGGGCGCGGTGCGGGTTCGTCCGGACCGCTCGAGGACGATCCGCAGCGCGGTCTCGACGATCTCCGTGTAGGGGCGGATGGCGTCCAGGGCCGCCTCGGCACGGCGCACGTAGGCGGCGGCGAGGTTGCGCATGGCGTGGACGACCTCGGAGATGTCCCGGACGTTATCCAGCTTTCGTCTCAGTTCGCGCAGCTCGGGCATGATCCGATCCGTTTTCCTCGGGGGGCGCCTCCCCGTCGGCGGGCGCCGCCTCGGCCGGTTGGTCCGGCCCGTTCTTGCCGCGGGCGAACCGTTTCTTGACGTCGCCCGCCAGGGCCGTGACGCGGCCGGCATTCTCCTCGCTGATTTCTTCCCCCTTCTCGATCGCCGCCAGCAGCTCGGCGAGCTCGTGACGCGCGGCTTCGCGGAACCGGCGTTCAAATTCGCGCACGTCGCCGAGCGGGATATCGTCCGCGACGTCACCGGCGGCCAGGTGCAGCACACACGCCTGTTCCCCGAGCGGGACGGGCGCATGGGCGGCCTGCTTGAGGAGCTCGCGCACACGGCGCCCGTGGTCCAGCGAGGCGCGGGTCTCGGGGTCCATGGTGGTGCCGAATTTCGTGAACTGCTCGAGCTCGAGGAACTGGGTATACGCCAGCCGCACCTGTTGGGCGAGTCGCTTCATGGCCGGGATTTGCGTCTTGCCGCCCACGCGGCTGACGCTCAATCCGACGTCCACCGCGGGCAGGAACCCCGACTGGAACAGACGGGGACTCAGGTAGATCTGCCCATCGGTGATGGAGATCAGATTGGTGGGAACATAGGCGGCGATGTCCTGGGCCTGGGTCTCGATGATGGGCAGGGCCGTCTGGGAGCCGCCCCCGTGCCGCTCATCGAGCTGGGTGGCGCGCTCCAGCAGCCGCGAATGGATGAAGAAGATGTCGCCGGGATACGCCTCGCGCCCGGGCGGACGCCGCAGCAGCAGGCTGATTTCGCGGTAGGTCTGCGCGTGCTTCGTGAGGTCGTCGTAGACGATCAGGGTGTCGCGCCCCTGCTCCATGAAGAACTCGCTCATCGCGCAGCCGGCATAGGGCGCGATGAACCGCAGGCCGGCCGGCGAATCGGCGTCGGCCACCACCACGACCGTGTGTGGCAGCGCGCCGCGGGACTCGAGGGCGTCCACGAAGCGGGCGACGGAGGATGCGCGCTGGCCGATGGCGACGTAGACGCACAGCACGCCGCTCGCGGCCTGGTTAATGATGGCGTCAACGGCCAGCGTGGTCTTGCCCGTGCTCCGATCGCCCACGATCAGCTCGCGCTGGCCGCGGCCGATCGGGATCATGGAATCAATGGACTTGATCCCGGTGGCCAGCGGCTCGACCACGGGCGACCGCGAGGGGATTGTGGGTGCGTCGCGCTCCACGGGGTCGAATCGTTCGGGCCGGATCCGGGGCCCGTTGTCCAGGGGACGGCCAAGCGGGTCCACGACGCGTCCGAGCAGCTCCTGCCCGACGGGCGTCTGCACCACCTCGCCGGTGCGCCCCACCGTGTCGCCCGCGAAGATGCGCGTGTCGTCCCCCAGGATCACGCAACCGATTTCGTCCTCGTCCACGTTGAAGGCGATCCCCCTCAGCCCGTTTGGGAAGGCGAGCAGTTCCTGGGCGCGGGCGCCGGGCAGGCCCGAGACCCGGGCGATGCCGTCGCCCGCACTCAGCACGCGGCCGATCTCGCGGCGCCGGGGCTCGACGCGCAACTTCGCGGCGGCCCGTTGAAGGCCGGTCAGCGCTGCCTGGGCCGCTTCGCGCGCATTCACGGATCCTGGTCCTCCTTGCGGCCGGGATCGGCTTCTTCGGCGGCGTGCTCTCCCACGGCCGCGAGCAGGTCGGACAGGGTCGCGTCCACGGCCGTATCGGCGAACTCGAGCCGGGCCCCGGCCCCCAAGGCCTCGTCGGTCTCGAACGCGATCTCGGCTGCGTCGCCGGCGACGGCCCGGATGCTCTTTTCGAGCGCCTTTCGTCGCGACGCGTCGGGGTCACGCGCGCTGACCACCCGGACGCGCGCGGTGTTCCGGCCGGCCGGCGTGTGCGTTTCCGAGGCGAGCGCCTCCAGCTCGGCGAGCAGCTTCTCGTGGAGCTTGGCATCCAGATCCGCGCCGGCCGCCTGATCGAGCACGCGTTGCGCCAGGCCGGTCACGGTCTGCGCGACCTCACGCTGCAGGTCGCGGAGCGCGTCCCGCCGCTCCTGTTCGTAGGCCTGCTTCAGCCTGGCGCTCTCGCGTTCGGCCTCGGATTTTGCCCGCTCGAGCGACTCGCGGCGCGCCTGCTCGGCGGCCTCGCGCGCCTCGGCCACGACACGGCGGGCCTCGTCCTCGGCCTCCGCCAGTTTCGCCTCGTATTCCGCCTGCTTTCGCTTCGCGTTATCGAGTCCTTTCTCCGCGTCCTTGCGTGCCTGCGCCAGCGACTGCCGCCGCTTGTCGAGCACCGCGAGCAGCGGCCGGTGCAGGAACCGGTAGAGCAGCGCGGCCAGGATCAGGAAGTTGATCACCGCGAACACGAACGACTGCCACGTGAATTCCAGCATGGTGCCGATCCCCCCGCGGCCCGTTACGAAACGAACAGGATGATGAACGCCATGACGAGGCAGTAGATGGCCGTGGATTCGACCATTGCCAGGCCCACGAAGAGCGTGCGCGAGATCGTGCCGCTGGCGTCCGGCTGCCTCGCGATCGCCTCGAGCGCCTGGGCCAGCGCACGGCCTTCGGCGAACGCCGGGCCGATCGATCCGATCGCGATCGTTGCGCCGGCCACGATCAGGCGAACCATCTGCAGGAGCGTCTGGTCATCCATCGTTTTCTCCTTCCGTTTCGTTCGATTTCTTCAGCAGCCGCAGGGGTCCGGCGTTCGGCGTCTCGCGCGTGTCCGGTCCGGCTTCGGCCGCGGCCGGCGCCCCGTGCGTCCGCGCCGGGCGGTCCCGGCGCTCCACGGCCGCCCCGATGTATACGAGCGACAGGATGGTGAAGATGTAGGCCTGGATCACGGCCGTGATCAGGCTCAGGACCGAAAGAAACAGCGTGAGCGCGAACGCCGCCGGCAGGAACACGCGCGCGTAGCCGTGCAGGACCGTTGTCACCACCCCGATCACCACCAGCAGCAGGAACTCGCCGCTCATGATGTTCCCGAACAGCCGCACGGCGAGGGAAAGGGTCCGGGTGATCTCGCCGAGGACGTTGAACGGCAGCATGAACGCGTTGGGCTCGAGGTACGTCCGGAGATAGCGCCGCGCGCCGCGCGCGCGGATGCCGTAGAAAGGGACCGAGCAGAACACCACGACCGCCAAGGCCGCGGTAACGCCCAGGTCGGACGTCGGGCTGCTCAGGCCCGGGATCATGCCCACCAGGTTCGAGGCAAAGACGAACAGGAACAGGGTCGCGGTCAATGGGACGTAGGGCGCGGGGTCCCGGCGCACGATCTCGCGGATCAGGCTGCACAACTGTTCCATGAAAAGCTCGAACGTGTTCTGTAGCCGGCCGGGCGCGTCCTCCCGGAGTCGCCGGTACAGCACCAGGGCCAGCAGCACCAGGGCGGCCATGACCCCCCACGTTGTGGCCGCGCTCTTGGGAATCACCGTTCGCCCTCCTGCCGACCCGTGTCCGTCGACCCGCCTCTCACCTTGCGCGCGACGAGCAAGCGCGCGACCAGCGCGCCGACCGTACCCGCCAGCATGGCGGCCGGCACCTTGTGGCCCGGCAGCTTGAGGGCGACGACCACCAGCACGGCCCCCACCAGGATCAGCCGCGCGTACAGGGCGGCCGGCAGCAGCCAGAGCGGGCCCTGTTTCTTCAGCACGTACTCGACCTGCAGCTTGATCGAGAGGAAGAAAATTCCGCCCAACACGAATCCGGCTGCCAGCGACAGCAGCCAGCCCGCCGGTCCCATTCCCATCAGTCCGTTCATAGCTTCTCCGAGATCAACCGCCAGGCCGTGAAGCACCCGATCCCCAGTCCCACCAGCATGAAGAACACCATGAAAATGTGCGCGGAGTCCAGCCGGCCGTCCAGCCACCGGCCCAGGAGCACGCCCAGCGCCGTGGGAAGCGAAACCGACCAGCCGATTGTGCCCATCATGCCCACGGAACTCCAGAACGAGGGATCCCCCTCGCGCTCGTAAATCCGGCGCCGTTCCCGCCTGCGCCGGACGGCCGCCAGGAATCCGCCCGACCGCTTGCCGCTTGCCGCCGCAGCCGTCATCCCGCCTCCGCCCGGTCGAATTCCAGCACCCCCTTCATGAACTGTGCCCGCATCTTCTCGAACGCCGCACGGTTGGTCCGGGCGTCGGCGGCGTCCCGTTCGAACCCGGCCACGACGGTACGGTCAAGATGGTCGAGATCCCCGCCCGTCACGGCGCGCCGTGAGACGATCTCCACGCGCCGGCCGTCCACCAGCAGGACGCCGCCGTTCACCGCCGCGTATTCTTCGCCGCCGTCCGCGCGCCGCACGATCACGATCCCCGGCACCAGCGCCGTCACGAGCGGCGCGTGGCCGGGCCGGATGCCCAGCGACCCGGTTGCATCCTCGACCGTGACGTGCGCCGCCTCCTCGTCGAGGACGATCTCCGTGGGGGTCATGAGGCGCACGTTCAACGGGCCGGACCCTCCGTCTTGTCCGGCGCGTGCCCGGCCGCAGCCGGGGCGGGCTCCGGCTCGCCTTTCCGGGCCCGGCCGCCGGCCTCGCCGATGCCGCCGATCATGTAGAGGGCCGACTCCGGCGTGCCGTCGAAGTCGCCCCGCAGCAGGGCCTCGCAGCCGTCGAGCGTCTCTTCGATCGGCACCGATTTTCCCGGCCGGCCCGTAAACGCCTCGGTCACGAAGAACGGCTGCGTCAAAAACCGGATCAGCCGCCGCGCCCGATGGACGACGCGTTGATCTTCGGCCGAAAGCTCCTCCAGGCCCAGCATACTGATGATGTCCTCCAGGCTGCGGTAGTGGGCGATGGTCTCGCGCACCTGCCGGGCCACGGTGTAGTGGCGTTCGCCGACGATTTCGGCGTCGAGCAGCTTGCTGGTGGAGTTGAGCGGATCCACGGCGGGGTACAGCCCGCTGCCCGCCATCTGGCGGCTGAGCGTGATCGTCGAGTCCAGGTGTGAGAAAGTCGCCGCGGCGGCGGGGTCGGTGAAGTCGTCGGCGGGTACGTACACGGCCTGGATGGAGGTCACCGCCCCGGCCCGCGTGGACGTGATCCGCTCCTGTACTTCGGCGACCTCGCTGCCGAGGGTCGGCTGGTACCCCACGCGCGACGGGATGCGGCCGAGCAGTCCGGACACCTCGGAGCCCGCCTGCACGAAGCGGAAGACATTGTCGATCAGCAGCAGCACGTCCTTGTGCTGCTCGTCGCGGAAGTATTCGGCAACGGCCAGCGCGGTCAGCGCCACCCGGAACCGGGCGCCCGGCGCCGCGTTCATCTGGCCGAACACCAGAACGGTCTTGCCGATGACGTCCGCCTCGGTCATCTCGCGCCACAGGTCGTTTCCCTCGCGGGAACGCTCGCCGACCCCGGCAAAGACCGAGAGGCCCGAGTGCTTTTCCACGGTATTGCGGATGAGCTCCATGATGAGTACGGTCTTGCCCACACCGGCCCCGCCGAACATGCCGGCCTTGCCCCCCTTGGCGAGCGGCGCGAGCAGATCCACGACCTTCATGCCGGTCGCGAAGACTTCACGCGTCGTGACCTGTTCCGAGACCGGGGGGCCGTCCGCGTGGATCGGGCGCCGTTCCACGCCGGCCGCGCCGTCGGGCGCGGCGATGGGCCCGGCCTCGTCCATGGGCTCGCCGGTCACGTCCATCATGCGGCCCAGCACCGCGTCCCCCACGGGCACCGTAATCGGCCCGCCGGTCGCGCGCGCCTCGGCGCGGCGGGCGAGGCCGGCGGTGAAGGTCATGGCAATGCCGCGCACGCGCGTGCGGGAAAGGTGCAGCTGCACCTCCACCACGATCCGGCCGGCCGGTCCCTCGACGTGGACTGCCTCGTGAATGGCCGGCAGGCGGAGGGGAAACTCGAGATCCACGACTGAGCCGCGCACGGCGACGACGTGTCCGATCCTCTCTCGGGTTGGTTCATCCATGACGGCGCGCGGCAAGCTCGAATGCTACGGGAGCAGGATAGCGCGGAAGCCGCGAATTACAAGGGTCTTCTGCCGTGTGGGACGACCTCGCTGGTATGATTCCTGCTACCCTATTTGCCGATCCGCGGGGCGCCCGATGCTGTTTAATTCCTTCCAATTCTTCGTCTTCTTCGCGGTCGTGACGGCCGTCCATTTCTCGCTGCCGCAGCGCTGGCGATGGGTGCTGCTGCTGGCGGCCAGCTACTACTTCTACATGTGCTGGAAGCCGGAGTACGTGGTGCTGATCCTCTTTGCGACGGGGGTCAACTATGCCCTCGCCATCGCGATCGAGCGACAGGACCGGCCCGCGGCGCGCAGGCTGCTGCTTTCGCTGTCCCTGACGGCCACCCTAGGCGTGTTGTTGGCGTTCAAGTACTTCAACTTCGTGAACGAATCCGTACGGGGCTGGCTGGCGGCGTTCAACATTGTGCACGTCGTTCCCTACTTCAACATCCTGTTGCCGGTAGGGATCTCGTTCTACACGTTTCAAACGCTGAGCTACACCATCGACGTATACTGGAAGAAACGGCCGGCCGAGCGGCACCTGGGAATCTTCGCGCTGTATGTCTCCTTCTTTCCCCAACTCGTTGCGGGTCCGATCGAGCGAAGCACCCGGTTGCTGCCGCAGTTCCGCCGCCCACACGCGTTTGATGCGCGGGGGGTTGCCGACGGGCTCACGCGGATGCTGTGGGGTCTGTTCAAGAAGACCGTGATCGCGGATCGCGCCGCCGTCGTCGTGGACGCGGTCTACGGCGATCCGTCCGGCCACGCGGGGTTGCCGCTCATCGTCGGCACACTCGCTTTCGCCTACCAGATCTACTGCGATTTCTCCGGCTACTCGGACATCGCCGTGGGCGCGGCCAGGGTGCTCGGCTACGATCTCATGCAGAATTTCGATCGGCCGTACCGGGCGCGGAGCATCGGCGATTTCTGGCGGCGTTGGCACATCTCGCTCTCGACGTGGTTTCGCGACTATCTGTACATCCCGCTGGGCGGCAACCGGGTGCCGGGCGGGCGGTGGGCCCTGAACATCCTGGTCGTGTTCCTGCTCAGCGGGCTATGGCACGGCGCGGCCTGGACCTTCCTGCTGTGGGGGGGATTGCACGGGGTCCTTCTGATGACCGGCGCCTGTACGGGGCCGGTTCGCGCACGGGTCGCGTCCTGGCTTGGACTCGGGCGTGTTCCGCGGATCAGGAACGGGCTGGCCGTGGCCGCCACGTTCGCGCTCGTCTGCCTGGGCTGGGTTCTGTTCCGCGCCGACAGCATCCGCGATGCCGCGTACATCTACACGCACCTCTTCACGGGAGCGGCATCCGGCCTGGCGGGCTGGTGGGGAAGCGCGAGGTTGCACGTGGGCGCGGCAGACTGGCTCATCCTGTTGGGGTCGGTCTGCCTCCTGGAAACGGTGGAATGGCTCGAGAAGAAACAGCCGCTGCGGGCATACCTCGCGGCGGCGCCGGTCGCGTTCCGCTGGGCCGCCTACCAGGGCCTGGTCTGGCTCATCTTCTTCTGTGGACAGTTCGGCCGGCAGGCGTTCATCTACTTCCAATTCTGAACATGAAGCGTTTTCTCAAGAGCTCGTTCGGGTTCCTGGCGCCGCTGATGCTCGTCGGCGTGCTGTTCGAATGGCAGGCGCGGCGGATGTACACGGCCGAGACGAATCTGGCGTACCAGGCCCGTCACTTCCGGGAACGCTGTCCGTCCGTCCGCCTCCTCGTGTTGGGCAACTCCCACGGAGACAAGGCCGTGAACCCGGAGGATCTATGCGTTCCGGCTTTCAACATGGCGTTTGCAAGCCAGGATTCGTACTACGACGCACAGATCCTGGCGCGCAGCCTGGCATCCATGCCCCGTCTCCGCTATCTGGTGCTGGTGCTCAGCCCCTTTTCCTTCGGGTGGGATGAAGCATCGATTTCGCCCTTCCTGCTGGTCGACTACCACCGGCGGCTCGGCATTCCGCCACGGGACGGGGTGAACGCGGAGCTCCTCTTCAATCACTCTCTTCTGTTCCGGCACCGCGCCACGTTTTTGGGCGACTGGTTCAAGGGCAAGCGGCCGCGTGGAAAGACGGCGGTTGCAGACTCGGCGGCCGGCGCACCGCCCTCGTGGGAGGGGGAGCTGCTTACGGCGAAGGGGTACCGGCTGGCCCAGGGGTCGCTGACCGGTGTCGCTTTGCAGGCGCATGCCGTGGACCGGGCACGGCTGCACCAGCAGACGTGCTTTGATGGGACGCGGGTCGAGGAGAACCTCGATCTCCTGGCGCACGCAGTGCAGCGGGCGCTCAACCGGAAGGTCCGCGTGCTCCTTCTGTTGCCTCCCTACACGCCGGCGTATCTCAGCGCGCTCGAACCTTCCTTCCTGGCGCGGTACTACGAGACCGCCGCCCGCCTGGCCGCCTGGTTCGACTCCGCAGAGGTCACGCTGCTCGATCTGACGCGCTCACCGGAATTCACGGACGAGGACTTCTTCAACTCCGATCACCTCAACGTACACGGCGCCGTCAAGATCGCCACCGTCCTGAACGGGTGGATCGAGGACGGATCCGTCCCGGTCGGAGTAGAGGTCTCGTGCACCGATCACCGGTGACCGATCACCGATCGCTCGCCCACTTCGGGCCGCGCCACGTGGGCTCGGCGGCTCTTGCATCACGGTTCAGAATCCGCCATTCTCGACTGGGACGGGTCGGAACGGGGAAGCACCATGGAATACAGGACACTCGGCAACACGGGCCTGCAGGTGTCCGTACTGGGGTTCGGCGGCTCTTCACTGGGCTCGCCGTTCCGGCCGATCGACGAGAACGAGGGCATCCGGGCCGTGCGCGTTGCCCTGGATCACGGGATCAACCTGATCGATACCTCGCCGTTCTACGGGCTGACGAGGGCTGAAACCGTGCTGGGCAAGGCGCTGAAAGGGATTTCCCGGGACCGCTACTACCTGGCCACCAAGGCCGGGCGCTACGGCTACAAGGTCCGGGACTGCGACTTCTCGGCCGCGCGCGTGACGCGCAGCGTGGAGGAAAGCCTGGACCGGCTGGGGGTCGAGTACGTGGATTTCATCCAGGTCCACGACATGGAGTTCGGCGACCTCCGGCAGATCGTCGAGGAAACCATCCCGGCTCTGCAGAAGGTCAAGGAGCAGGGCAAAGCCCGGTTCGTCGGCGTCACGGGCCTGCCGCTGCGCCTGTTCCGGCACGTGGTGGACCGCGTCCCGGTCGACCAGATCCAGTCCTACTGCCACTACTGCCTGAACGACACCGCCCTGGCCGACCTGCTGCCGTACCTGCGGGAGAAAGGCGTGGGGATCTTCAGCTCGGCGCCGCTGGCCATGCGCCTGCTGACGGTGGCCGGTCCGCCCGACTGGCATCCGGCCCCCAAAGAGGTGCGCGACTGTTGCCGGCAGGCCGCGCGCTTCTGCGCGGACCGCGGCGCCGACCTGGCCAAGCTGGCCCTGCAGTTCTCGGTGGCCCACCCGGGCATCCACACGACTCTTGTGGGAACGGCCAGCCCGGAGCGAATCGCGGTGAACCTCCGCCAGATCGAGGAGCCGATGGACGCGGAGCTGTTGCGCCAGGTCCAGGCGATCCTCGAGCCGGTCCACAACGTGACGTGGCCGCAGGGCCGGCCGGAAAACAACTGAGCCCCGCTTCACGGGGTGTGCGGCGGAACCCCTTCCCCCCCGGCCGCCGTCGGCGCGTTCGCCGCGCGCGCCGGTTCTGCTTCCCCGTACAGCGAAAGGATCGAGGTCGCTGCGCCGAAGGTTACGGCGCTGATCACGACCGAATGCCAGTCCATGAACACGGGGATCGTTACGGCCATCATCAGGTAACCGACCGCGCTGAGTGTGAATCCCAGCACAGCCGACTGCAGAAAGGGGTCCCCGACCCGGCGCCAGTTCCTCAGACCCCGGCGTAGAAAGGCGATCCAGAACCAGAGCAGGGGAACGAGGCCTGCCACGCCGGTCTTGACCAGGATCCATAGATAACCGTTGTGGATATACCCCTGCAGCGGATCCTCGCCGTTGCTCCAGTACAGCAGGTTCGACCGGTACCGGCTTCCGAGGCCGATTCCGAGCAGGGGGTGTTCGCGAATTCGCTGCAAAGCAAACCCGTTCTCGATTTTGCGCATTTCCAGCGAACTGCTCTCGAGCAGCTCCCTCCCCGCGAACAGGGAAGCGAAACGCTGGGACATCGCCGTGACGGCGGCGTTGAGCTTGCCGCCGCTGCCGACCGCAATCAGGACGGCCAGGCCGGCCGCGACGAGCCCGACCCCAATCACGCGCAGGAGGCGGGACCTCTTGCCGGTCTGCGCCACCCCCAGAAGAATGCCGACCGACACCATCACGGAGACCCAGTAGGTACGGTTGTACGTCAGGAGGATCGCCACGCCGAGCAGCAAGGCCAGGTAGAAAGACCCGGACAGGACCATCGGCCGGTCCCGTTTTCTGAGCATCAGGAAGCAGAGCGATGTGACGAAAAGCACATAGACGGTCACCTGCCCCGGAGGCAGGATCCGAAGCGCCTCACTCGAGCGGCCGAAGGTGCTCGCAGCCTCGACTCTGCCTGGCATCAGCGCGGCTGCGGGCCCGATCGCGGCCTGCACGACCATGGCCGCGGCCACCAGGGCGGCGATCGCGAACATCCCCTTGACCAGGAAGGCGAGCTGTCTGCGGGTGCGGACGAGATCCGTCACGGCAAAGAAGAGCAGGTAATATGTCACCACCCGCCCCGCCCTTCGCACCCGCTCCACTTCCGTGCCGGCGGAAAGGCCCACAACGGCGGTAACCAAGGCCGCCAGATAGAAGAGGAGCAGTGGCAGGTCCATCGGAGTGCGTGTCCGTCGCCGGCGCCGGGAAACGGCAAACCCCACAAGCACCAGGACCAGCAGCTCGAGGAGTAGGATGTCGGTCAGGTGCAGGCTCCCGAACCCGAACCGGATGACAGGCAGCGCTTCCTCGAACACGATACTGGCGATCGCAGTGACGATGCACAGGATTCCCACCTCGGCTCTCTTCAGCGTCAGGATCAGGATGCTGCCGCC
>Ga0180432_10007131_pt1 | contig 14300 bp, 12 predicted proteins | sample SS_ome_10_FD_132414 | JGI IMG/M metagenome (GOLD analysis project Ga0180432, IMG submission 132414) | Hypersaline lake sediment archaeal communities from the Salton Sea, California, USA - SS_1_MS_2 metaG | ecosystem: Environmental > Aquatic > Non-marine Saline and Alkaline > Hypersaline >... | reverse complement strand
TCTGTACTGGAGCAGGTGGAGAGCGAACGTGAACAGGCGTGGGAGGCGTTGCTCAAAGATAAAGATAAGGCACAACAGTATCTGGATGTCGCAGGGACCATCATTGTCGTTATCAATGCGGATCAAACGGTTGACGTTATCAATCGCAGGGGTTGCGAGGTCTTGGGCTACGGCCAGGATGAGGTCATCGGCGAGAATTGGTTCGACAAGTTCCTTCCCACGCGAATTCGAGATGAAGTAAGGGGTCGGTTCGCACGGGTGATGTCCGGGGCGACTGAAGCTGCTCAGCGATTCGAAAACCCGATCCTGACCAAGCACGGTGAGGAGAGGGTCATCGCCTGGCGCAATTCCGTCTTGAGGGATGAGGCCGGAAACATCATCGGCACCCTCAGCTCAGGGGAGGACATCACGGAGCACATGCAAACTGAGAAGCGCCTGGAGGAATTTGCGCGAAGAGTGGAACGGCTTCACGACGCTGCTTATCGGATCGTAGCCTGCGAATTCGAGGACGCTGTCTACCAGATTACCGTTGAAGCCGCAGAGGAGATTCTCTCCTTTCCGATTTGTACACTCGATATTGTGGAAGGAGACAGCCTCGTTGTGAAGGCTACATCTTCGCAGGTTCCCACAGGGGCAAGTCAAGGGATTCCACTTGACGGAGAAGGATTGGCTGCGAAAACGTACCGCACAAGAGAAAGCTTTGTATTCGGATGTATGGATGCCGTTCCAGATGCCAGGCCAATTGAATCGAGCTTCCAATCAGGAATCAGCGTTCCAATAGGGGATATTGGAGTTATCCAGGTTGCTTCCAGAGAGCTCAATGCCTTTACTCAAGATGACGTTCGGGCGCTGGAGCTACTTGTCGGGTACACCGCAGAAGCTGTCAAACGAATTCGCTTACAGAATGAGCTGAAGGAACAGGCCATTCGAGATCCCCTGACCGGGGTCTTCAACCGTCGATACTTCACTCAATCAATCGAGAAGGAGATCAGAAGATCCAAGCGCTACGGACATCGCATTGGCTTTGTGATGATCGACATCAACCGGTTCAAGGAAATCAACGATCGTTTTGGCCATCAGATTGGGGATGCGGTGCTTCGCGAGATGGCCAGTCTGTTCCAAGGGCAGGTAAGAGATGCGGACATCGTCGTTCGATATGGAGGAGACGAGTTTCTGATTGTGCTGCCGGAAACAGATGGGGAGACCGAAGTCGTCTCGCAAAGGATTCGCGCTGCTGTAGCGAAAAGGAACAAAGAGGATCCACTCATTGCATTCCCAATCACGCTTGCCGTTGGCACAGAGTACTGGCGCCCGGACATGCCTCAATCTTTGGAGAGCATTCTAAGCAGGGTGGACCGCCGGATGTACAAGGACAAGCGGCGCGCGTGAGCAACTCTTTAGTAGGAACAAAGAGCGTTGGAAGGGTGAACAACCACGGCTGCACGTCGTAAGAACTCATGTTTGCCGGTAGTCCCCGGCTACTCAACAGGGCCAGGCTTGTTGGCCTCCGGGTAGCGGGTCCAAGAATGGCGGCGTATTACAACGGCCAGATAGTAAGTTTCTACGTGTAGGCCAAGCAGACTGTCTTCATATCTTCGCAAGACAGGATACTGACGTTCGCCTAGCCCCTTTAGTTTGCTGCGGGGTTCTTTACTGCGGCCCCAGACTTGGTAGTTCATCCTCATACATTGTGCAGTGTCTTGGACAACTGGCGAAGCTGAGAAACACAATTGTCCTGGGGCCGATCGGAGATTGCCCAATACAATTGGGGGGTGAAAACGGTGCGTACTATGAACGACGCGGAGAAAACAAAGGAGCAACTGCAGCGGGAATTGGTCGGGCTACGACAGCGTGTAGCCGCGCTGGAAGAAGTGGAGACCGAACGCAGGCGAGCCGAAGCACAGCTTTCGGAGAGTCTCGAGCGTCTACGCAATGCAATCGAGGAAACCGTTCAAGCCATGGCGTTGACCGTAGAAACCAGGGACCCTTACACGGCGGGCCATCAGCAACGTGTGGCTGAACTGGCCTGTGCCATCTCTCGTGAAATCGGTCTTTCGGAGGATCGGATTGACGGGATTCGTTTGGCAGGGGTGATCCATGATATTGGCAAGGTGTACGTGCCTTCTGAGTTCTTAAGCAAACCCACGCAGCTTTCAGTCCTCGAATTCGCCATCATCAAACAACATGCCCAAGTCGGTTATGAGATCTTGAAGGGTATAGATTTTCCGTGGCCGGTTTCGGAGGCGGTATTGCAGCATCACGAACGCAATGATGGTTCAGGTTATCCGCAAGGCCTTTTCAGCCAGGACATTCTCAAGGAGGCGAAGATCCTGGCCGTCGCCGATGTTGTCGAGGCGATGTCCTCCCACCGTCCTTATCATCCGGCACTTGGTCTGGAGACTGCTCTTGAGGAGATCAACCAGCACAAGGGCCTGCGCTACGACCCGGAGGCAGTGAATGCGTGCTCACAGCTCATCGCAAGCAGAAGGTTTGAATTCGTGAACTAGGCTGAGTTGTGGGTCAGACAAGGTCCGTCTTCTTGCGAAGGGGCCGCAAGCATGGCTCGCCTTCAAGATGCCACACACGCATTCTGCAGTAAGGTGTAATGCAGCGTATCTTTAGACCCGACTTCTCTCCAAGTCAGCTTCTTGCACATGCGGTCTGTCTTGCCGGCAGGATTGGTCCACGGGGAACGGGAACGGTTGCCGAAATACAAGCGGCAGACTACATTCGCGACCAGCTCGGCGCTCTTGACTGTCCCTTCGAAGAGCAGCGATTCCGAGCAGTGGCGGACATGAACTGGTTTCCGGTGGCTGCTGTGATCTTCAACCTGCTCGGCGCGTTGATCTATCCGTGGTCTGGATTGACCCGTTGGGTGGCTGCGTTATTCGCGGGATGGGCTTCACTGCTTCTCTGGTGGGCGCTTACCCGTGCTGATAGTCCCATTCGGTTCGTGCTTCCTCATGTCCACAGTCAGAATGTCATTGCCTGCTTCGCTTCACAAGAGGAGCTGAGACAGCGTGTGGTGGTTCTCTCTCATCTGGACAGCAACCGCTGCCGGTTCGCCTGGCGTGCGGGGAAGACCACAACAATCAGGTTCGGATCGTTGGCCACTCTCGGCGTCTACACACTGAGTACGACACTGTATCTGATTGGCGCGGCAACGGGATCGTCGTGGCCGTATTTCGCCGGCCTGCCGGGAGTGATATACGGAATTGCCACACTGGGAATCCTGCTAGCCGAGCTTCGATTGCCCTACTCCCCCGGTGCAAACGATAATGCGTCTGCGGTGGCAGTGAACCTAGGAATTGCCTCGAAGCTTGCTCAGGAGCCGCTTCTATCGACGGAGGTATGGCTGGCATTCACCGGCGCTGAAGAGGTGGATCATCGGGGCCTGAAACGACTTCTCAAAGGCCACCAGGAATTGAGCGACGCCTACTTTCTCGATCTGGAAGGAGTCGGTGCGGGCGAATTGTGCTACCTCACTCAGGAAGGACTGCTCAAGCCCTACCGGCCCGATTCGACGCTTCTTCAATTGGCGCAGCGTGTGGCAAACCGACACCCTGAGTTGGCATTCAAGGCGGCACGGATGATGATTGTCGATGAAGTTCAAACCTTGAGACGATTGGGCTACCGTGCGATCTGCTTTGCCGGACGTGACGTGGCCACCGGCTCGCTGGCCTACTGGCACACCAGTGACGACATGGTGAAGAATATCCACGGCCACGCATTGGTCCGGGCTGCGGAGTTTGTCTGGGCAATGCTTAAGGAAATAGACCGGAGGAGGGAAGGATGAAGGCGTTTGTAACAGGAGCGACAGGATTCATCGGTTCGAATGTTGTGCGCGCGTTGCTCAAACGCGGCGTTAGGGTTTGCGCGCTCGTGCGACCGAACGCCAATCGGAACAACCTCGATGGCTTGGACGTGGAGTTGGTCGAGGGCGATCTGCTTGATTTCGATTCGCTGAAGCGGGGAATGGATGGTTGCGAGCAGGTATACCACGTGGGAGCGCTGTACTCGTTCTGGGTCCGCCCGCGCCGCTTGATCCACGACGTCAACGTCGAGGGCACCCGAAACGTACTGCAGGCAGCAATGGATGAGAAGATGGAAAAGGTCGTGTACACCAGCTCGGTCGCTGCGCTTGGACTGCGAGAAGACGGACAACTGGCCGACGAGACCGCTCCGGTCAGCTTCAAAAATATCATCGGGGACTACAAGAAAAGCAAATACCTGGCCGAGCGGGTGGCGCTCGAATTCGCTCGGGATCTGCCGGTGGTGATCGTCAACCCGAGTTTTCCCGTTGGGCCGGGCGACATCAAGCCGACCCCGACCGGACGGACGATCCTTGATTTTCTCAATCGAAAGATGCCGGCTTACGTGGATACGGGGATGAACGTCGTTGATGTGGAGGACGTGGCGCTGGGGCACCTGCTCGCTGCGGAGAAAGGCCGCGTGGGGGAGCGCTACATCCTCGGTGGGGAGAACCTGACGATGAAGCAACTGCTCGATCTGTTGGCCGAGATCACCGGACTTCCTGCTCCAAGGTTCAGGCTGCCCTACTACCCGATTCTGGCTATGTCCTTCCTGAACGCCGGCTTCTGCACGCTCTTCCCAAGCTGCACGCCGCGGATGACCCCGCAGACAATCCGCATGTCGCGTCATCTGATGTTCTTCGATCCGAGCAAGGCCGTCGAAGAGTTGAACTTCCCACAGACCCCGGCCAGGGAAGCACTGGATAAGGCCGTTGCCTGGTTTAAGGAGAACGGCTACGTGCGGGACTAGCGGCCCAATGCTCCCTTGACCAGATCCGCTCCCATCTTCCACAGGCCGCCGGGGAAACGGTGGGCCACAGCAAGGGTTTGATCCATAGCTGTGAGCGCGTCGTTGATCTGCTGCTCGCTGGTATTCAGTGGCGGAAGGAACTTCACGATGTTTACCCGGTGGGCAGAAACCTGGGTCAACAACCGATGCTCGCGCATGAGATTCATCACGACCACCTGGGCGAACAGACCCGTTTGTGCCTTCTCCAGTGTGGCCCATCCAGGCTTGAGCTTGAGCGAAGTTGGCGGGCCGAACTCGATCCCCACCATCAGGCCCTTCCCCCGCACGTCTTTCACCATCTCGTATTTGCGTTGCAGCTCTCGCAGACCGGCAGTGAAGTACTCTCCCAATCTTGCTGCATTTGCAGCCAGATCCTCTTCTCTCAGCACGGACAGCGTTTCCAGCCCGGCGCCCATCGCCATGTCATTCATCGCGAAGGTGCTCATGTGCACTACGGAACGCTCCAGGCTGGAAAAGACTTTCCGGTGGATTTCCCGGCGCATGAGCACTGCACCGACCGGGATGAAGCCGCCGCTCAGAGCCTTGGAGATGGTGGTCATGTCCGGCCCAAGATTCCAGTGTTCGCCGCAGAAGAATCTTCCGGTTCGGCCGAGTCCGGTTTGGACTTCATCGACGATGAAGACCGCCCCATGTTTTCGGCACAGGCGCTGAGCCTCCGGCAGGAAATCATCATCGGGAACGTAGACACCCTTCCCCTGAATCGGCTCGGCGACAAACGCTGCCACGTCCCCTTTCTTCAGCTCTTGCTCCAACGCTGCAAGGTCGTTCATCGGGACCGCTGCCGCGGGGAGAAGGTCGCTAAACCCAGAACGGAAGAACTTGCCGCCGTTGATGGAGAGTGCTCCAAGTGTGAGGCCATGGTAGGCATGATCCACGTACAGGAATCGGGGACGACCCGTGGCAGCACGGGCGAATTTGAGTGCTCCCTCGACGGATTCCGCGCCGGAGTTGGTGAACACGACCGCTCCGAGGCCCGGGTAGCTTCCTCTCGCCTGTTGGATCAGTGCTTCGGCAAGAAGTCCTGCCAACAGCGGGCAGTCCATCTGAATGAGGTTCGGTCGGTCAAGGTCGAGCAGTTGGCGCAGGGCTTGCTTCATCCGGGGATGGTTTCGCCCCAGGTGGAATACCCCGTATCCGCCGAGGAAGTCCAGATACTTGTTGCCATCTTGGTCGTAGAGATACGCGCCCTCGCCTTTGGTATAGGTCTTATCGTAGTCGATGATCTGAAGGACCCGAGCAAAGGCCGGATTGATGTAGCGTTGATATAATTCGTGATTCTCCGATGCACGCTGTTCGATGAGCCTGGCGAAGTCCATTGTCTCACCTCCGCAAAAGATGTTAGCTGCATTGCCGCGTGGGGTACAATTGTTTCCTGGGCAATACGTTCCATCAGCCAAGAGCGGCAAAGAGATCGTTTCATGTAAATGAGGAGGTAGCATGAAGAGGTTGAGTCGTTTCCCGACAACGTCTTTATCAATGGCAGTTGGTCTTGCGCTGATCGCCGGCAGTCCGGTTGCGCGTGCAACGAATCTCACGTCCGTTGAGGCGATCGCCCGAGGGGATCAAGCGTATGGTCAGCGGTTCCACATCGAGGCCGAGGCGCCTACTGCGTATTTTGAGGCATACAGACCGCACATTGAGAAGGCCATCGAGGACTACGCTCTGGCCATTCAGGATCCGGCCGTGCTTTCGATCCAGTCGCAGTCCTACGTCTACAATCGCCTTGCTCAGCTTCACTATGAACTCGCCAAGGTGATGATCTTGAGGCAAGAAGACCAGAGAAAGGTTGAGGCCGTGCTTGTTGCAGGCAAAGAATATGGCTTCGCCAGCCTTGCACTTCAACCGGGGTTTGATCGGAAACGGTTTGGACAGACCCTCGGTTTGGTCTGGGACGCCGCTGCGCTGGTATGGACGGCCGATTGCTGGGGAACGTGGCTGGGATACAATCCCTTCGAGGGTCTGGTCAATCTCTCGAAAATCAGGGAGATGTACGAACGGGCAATCCGAGTCGATGAGACCTTTTGGAACGGCAGTGCACACATTGGGTTGGGGGCGCTTCTGGCCACGTCACCAAGTTTTATGGGCGGAGATTTGGGCCAAGCCAAGGAGCACTTCGAGCGGGCGCTCCGGATCAACTCGGGCTATCTGACGGCCTCGGTCGTGTACGCGGAAAGCTACGGGTTCACCCATTCGTTTGGGAATCGCAACGGGATCCGCGATCGCGAGCTGATCGAGGAGAGACTGACCTTCGTCGGCGAGACGACCGTCGGTGAAGCTCGGTCATTCTGGGACTGGGAGGCGAAGGCCGAGGCGGAGCTGCTGTTCTCGGAACTTGAGAGACTCTCTCGATGATGGCGACCCGCGGATTGCTCCACTGCAGAGCCTGGTCCGCCAGCGCTTTCCTAGGTGCTTTGGTCCTGCTCAGGGCCTCGGCAGCAGATAGAGCAGGATGGCGAAGTAGTGGCAGGTGCTTCCCCCGATGACGAACAGATGCCAAATGGTGTGATGATACGGCAACTTCTTCCAGCCGAAGAAGAGTATACCGAGGGTGTACAGTCCGCCTCCGGCTGCTACCCAGGCGAGGGCGCCGTGCGGAATCTTGAGCCAGACCTCTCGCGCGGCAAAGACGACCAGCCAACCCATGGCGAGATAGCCGACGACCGACAGCTTCCTGTACCGCCCAAGGAAGAATGTTTGGTACAGGATGCCCAACACTGCCAGTACCCAAATGATGACAAGCATCGTCCATCCCCACGGCCCGCGAAGAGAAAGCACCATGAACGGAGTGTAGGTTCCCGCGATGAGCAGGTAGATCGAGCAGTGGTCAAGGATGCGAAAAACCCGCTTTGCTCGGGGTGCAGTCAGACCGTGATACAGGGTCGACGCCAGGTGCAGTACGATCAGACAGGTTCCGTAGATACTGACGCTGACCAGGTGTCCAATCGTTCCGCGCGTGCTGGCTTGAACGAGGAGAACGACCGCACCGAGAACGCTGAGGAGGGTTCCAATGCCGTGCGTAATGCTATTGGCGATTTCCTCGCCACGCGTGTACCGAGGGGCACCACAGTCATGATCTACCGGCTTTGCTCTTGCCACACTACCTCCCCAAGACCACATGATGGATGTGAGATTCAGCCCCGATCATACCCAAAGCGTGCCGGAGATTGCCAGGCGTGTATCGAGTGGGATAAGCGATGGCGAGAGTATCCCTTGACGAGGGCCGTGCGAGATGGAGACCCTTGCAGGTGTTCGCGGATTGGAGGGATGGTCGGATTGTGGAGGAGATCCAGCGCACGGCAGGCTGTGCTGTTTGGGAAAACGGAGCGCGACCCTCTGAGAGAACGTACCTCCTCCGTGTGCGCGTCGAACACGAATACGTCCTGCGGCCCTCGTGTCAAGTGGCGGCGGATGTTCATGGTAACCGACTGCAATAAGCAATTAGCAGAGGCTCGACCGGGCAGGGGGTCCCGCATCCTGTAGGATCAATTCTCATGCCTCATAGCATTTGAGATCGAAGATTCTAGGCCCGATGATCTCGACGTTCTCCTATGGAACCCAGCCGCTGTTGCCCTCAGGAGTGGTGCCCCACAGCCAATCGCTCTCTTCGCGGCTGAAGGTCAACTGGGTGCCGACGCGAACAGTGAGTTCCGTAGCGTTGTAGTGCTCGATGATGCGGCCGATTGTTCCCTCTTGGGTGAGGATCCTTGCCGGAATCCATCCAGCAGTGCCGTTCTGAGTAATGCCCCAGGCCCATCCCGGCCACTTGCCCTCACGGCCCTCGATGGTGACCGTTTCACCCGCTGACAGAACCAACGGATCGGGATAGGCTGACGCATAATCTCTGATCACCCGACAAAGCCCCGTCTCCTCCATGTGCCAACGCCTCCTCTTGCCGGTAGTCACTGCCGTGTGCCATCAGCTCTACGTGTTCTGCTTCTTGTTGCGGATCTTGGCCCACGCATCGCGCAGAGTGACGGTACGGTTGAAAACAAGCTTTCCGGGTGAGGAGTCAGGGTCCACGCAAAAGTAGCCCTTGCGCTCGAATTGGTAGCGCTCACCCGGCTTCGCCGTAACGAGGCTCGGCTCAAGCTTGCAGCCCTTGAGCACGACGAGCGAGTTCGGGTTGAGGTTGTCCAGCCACGTCTGCCCCTCTTCGACTCGAGTAGGATCCTCCTTCGTGAACAGGTGATCGTAGAGCCGTACTTCGGCGTCGATGGCGTGTTTCGCAGAGACCCAGTGCAGAGTCGCTTGCACCTTGCGGCCATCCGGTGCGTCGCCACCGCGAGTGGCCGGATCGTACGTGCAGTGAAGCTCCGCGATGTTGCCAGAGCCGTCCTTTACCACGTTGGTACAAGTGATGAAGTACGCGTAGCGCAACCGCACCTCACGGCCGGGGCCGAGGCGATAGAACTTTCTTGGCGGATCCTCCATGAAGTCTTCCCGTTCGATGTACAGCATTCGGGAAAACGGAATCTGGCGCGTACCTGCGCCTTCATCCTCCGGATTGTTGATTGCGACAAGTTCCTCAATCTGGTCGTCGGGGTAGTTGGTGATGAGAACCTTGAGTGGGTCAAGAACGCCCATAACACGCTGGGCGCGTCTGTTCAAATCCTGGCGCAGGGAATGCTCGAGAAACGCGGCCTCGACGATGCTTTCCGCTTTGGTAACACCCACGCCGTGTATAAACGCACGGACGGACTCGGGGGTGTATCCACGGCGTCGCATTCCGGCTATCGTCGGCATTCGAGGATCGTCCCAGCCATTCACGTGGCGCTCTTCCACCAACAGGCGAAGGTAGCGCTTGCTGAGAACGGTGTGGGTCAGGTTGAGTCGCGCCAACTCGATCTGCTGAGGTCGGTGGGGAACCGGGAGGTTGTCGAGGAACCAGTCGTAGAGCGGCCGATGATTCTCAAACTCGAGTGTACAAATAGAGTGCGTGATTCCCTCGATGGCGTCTGATTGTCCGTGGGTCCAATCGTACGTCGGATAGATACACCACTCGTCACCGGTGCGGTGGTGGGTGGCATGTAAGATGCGGAACATCACGGGATCCCTCATGTTGAGATTGGGATGCGCCATGTCGATGTTGGCACGCAGTGTCTTCGAACCGTCTGCGAACTCGCCCGCGCGCATCCGGCGAAACAGGTCCAGATTCTCCTCGACCGAGCGGTTGCGATACGGACTGTCCTTTCCCGGAGGGGTGATGATCTTGTCACCGTCGCGTATCGCCCGGCCGCGGTATTCACTGATCTCTTCGGGGGAGAGGTCGCACACGTACGCTTTTCCTTGTTCTATCAGGTACTGAGCCCATTCGTAGAGCTGTTCGTAGTAGTCTGAGGCGAAGAACAGACGATCTTCCCAGTCTGCTCCGAGCCAGCGAACGTCTTCGACGATGGATTCGACGAATTCCACCTCTTCCGTCGTCGGGTTCGTATCATCGAAGCGGAGGTTGAACTTGCCGCCGAACTCCCGGGCAATCCAGTAATTCAACAGGACGGTCTTTGCGTGTCCGATGTGGATGTAGCCGTTCGGCTCCGGAGGCCACCTGGTGTGAACGCGCCCCCCGTTCTTTCCTTCCTTGACATCATCGCTGACGATCTGACGAATGAAATCGAGGGAAGTCTCACCGCTGGCAGCGTCGCCGCAAGCGTGCGTTTTGTCTCGCGCGTCTTCCAAGCGCAGTTCTTTTTTGTCCATGAGTTCCTTAATTTAGGCGCCCTGTTGGCTTCATCTTGGATCAGAGCGTAACGAACAGGTTTCGCCTATCTTCTTAGTCTACTGGGGAATTCCCTGCGGTGCGAATCCGCAAGCTGTTGTAGCCACGGGTTCATAACACGGGTTGTTTGGAGAATGTGTCGTCGAGTCAGTTGCGAAATGTTGTGATAGTACGAGTATCAGCCGTTTTCTGGATGTTGCAGAGGCATGGTGCGTTGAGATCTTGACCTCAGCAGATGTTGTGCGCTAGAGACCGCTTGACTCATATGAGAGTTCCGCTTGAAGCCAGGATATTAGCCACAGCGAGTGCAACCCAACCCAACAAGAACAGAAGTGAGAGAAAGCCAATTATGGCCTGGGGGCCGATCCGTCCACACCAAGAAAGCTTGTGTACTTCTGGGTACCACTCGCTGCACTTCCACGAGCTGGCGGGCATGCACACCTGCTCTCCCTGGTGAAACCTGTAGCTGCTGCGGTGGAATTCACTTCCGGCGAACTGGCCTTCGATTCCACGAAGGTGGCTTTCCCAGTGAGAGATTTCTCTTGCAGTCCATCGCTGAGTGAACAGCCAGAAAAGACAGATTATAAGGCCGATTACTCCCAGGGTGGTTTTTAGCCATCTCCCATTCCAAGGACTGTAAGTGGTAGCGAGGAAGGCTAGCACAAGCAGCAGAAGGAGATTGGCAATCAGGAAAACGCCCGTGCTCATCCAGTAATTCCGCTCTTTTGCGGAAGTGGTTTCGGTGATTGCCTGGTACACCAGAAGCCACTGCTGTAATTCCACGCGTACCTCCTATGGAGACCCAGCTTACTTGGTTTCAGTATGGCAAACGAAGCAACTTGAGGGAAGGTCCCTTTTCTGTAGCGCGTGTGACAATTGTCCTCATTGCAGTGATTTGATCGTGAGCGACTAGCAGGAGTAAGGTCCTTCCATAGGGATGCTGGACCATCAAGGGAGATGAGTGCGTGGACACGAGGGAAGACGCCTCGATTCCTACCAATCAGAACCACCGAACAACAGGCTCGGTTAGACGAATCCTAGAGCACATTTCCAAAGCAGTGCTCGATGAGACTGTGTACCAACGAGTTCTCATCTCCTTTTATGAGCACCCGATTACCTTCTCGCACGATTCAAGAACACGTGTGCTCGAGTATGCAGCAAGAGGGGTTGAACCGGCCTATGAACAGGAGCTTAACCGCTCTGTAGATCAAGGAGGGCAAGTGAATGGAGAGAAGTTCTTGCCCGAATTCCGTCTAAGCGGTTCGTACTACATCCCTGCAGGACGTGCTCCCCGCTCCGTGATGCCATGGATTCCATCCCGGCGACGATTCATCCATCCTAACGGATGGCACGCTGACGATTTGCTTCTCACACCACTCCGAGTCCAAGGCCGATGCATTGGCCAGATTTCAGTCGATGATCCACGGGATGGTAGTCGACCCACGAAGGAGAAGCTTCGCGAACTGGAGGAATTGGCTTCTGTGGCCGCCATTGCTCTTCAGGAAGCCTATTCCCTGGAGACTGAGAGTAAGCAGTATAGGCTGTTTCACTTTCTAGCGGAGAATACCGTAAGCGGACTTGTTATCACGCAGGCAGAGCGATTCCGCTATGTCAACGACCAAGCACTCGAAATCCTGGGCTATTCTCGTCAAGAGCTGCTGGAAATGACACCGTGGTGGCAAGTCATTCATCCTGAAGAGCGCGAGGCCATTTTGAGAGATGGCGGATCGCCACTACCGGGAAACTTCGGGGTAAAGGGGATACGCAAAGATGGGAGTATTGTGTGGCTGGAACTGCAGAGCCGCCCGATGGAGTACCAGAACCATGCAGCGGTTCTACTAAACCTACTGGATGTGAGTAACAGAGTACAAACTGAAGCACTGCTCAAAGAGAAGGCACTTCGTGACCCACTGACCGGTTTGTTCAACCGCCACTACTTTGACGATACCATTCAAACCGAACTCAAGCGGTCTTTGCGCTACAAGCGACCGCTTACTCTGATGATGGCCGATCTTGCTGGTTTCAAACGGGTAAACGATCAATTCGGCCACCAGAAAGGCGACCAGGTTTTGCGTAGGCTCGCACATGTGATTCAAGATCAGCTGCGTGAGAGTGACTGGGCCGTCCGCTATGGCGGCGATGAGTTCCTTATCGTTCTCCCAGAGACTGGTACCGGGGTGGAGTCGCTGGCGGAGCGCTTGTGTACCGCTATTGCTCAGTGGGTTGCCACCCAGCTGCCCGAGGTCTCTTTATGTATGGATGTGGGATGGGCGACCTGGACTCCCGAAAACAACATGACGATGTCTCATCTTCTCCAGCAGGCCGATGCAAGGATGTATGAGGAGAAGGCAAAACGATCTAGTGACACCTCTGGGTGATCGAATGACGGGGGCCTCCGACACCTCGTTTTCACACTCCCTTAGGCTCTCCGCTGCGCTGCCAGTCGACCGGTCAGTTCGTGGCTTTGTGTCGCCTGAATCTGTTGCTCGTAGGTGGGCCAAGATAACGCAATTTGTCTCTTGTCACCACTTGCCATAAGCTGCTTTGACCACTGCACGTGTGATTGATGCACGCGTAGCGCAGAAGAAAATGAGAAAGAGGGGGAATTCGAAATGAGACGAAACGTGCTGGTTGTGGTCTTTCTGTCTGCGGTGTTGGTTCCGACTCTGATCGGAATGGGAGTGGATCTAGGGGTGAAGTTTGGCGTCCAGTCGGCTTCCCTTGCCATCCAGGCTGAGTTGGATGTATCGCCGGATCTCACTGTAGGGTTGTTTGTTGAGTCCTCGCTTGATCCAATCTTCAATCCCGCTGTAGTTCAGACACCGTCCCTTACGGTTGGCGTACTGGCGAAATATCGATTTACTTACATTCATCCTGCATTTGAACCCTACTTCGGAGTAACCGGAAGCTTCGATCTGCTTGGCCCGGCCGCAACGATCGGCATGGACGCTGTTGCTGGCGCCAGGCTTCACATTGCACGGAACATCTACCTTTTTGCTGAGGCGGCGTTCTTCATTGTCCCGTTCCCGGATCTTGCAGCGTGGTACGATTTGACCAGTCTGTACAGAACCCTTTATTTGGGATTCAGTCTTCGATTGTGAGTCCAGCCGCGCTGACTGCTCGGTGGTGATGAGGGGCCTGGTTAGGCTGACGGGTTGACAGAGGATGACGAGTCCAGCGCGCACGCGCGCAACCCGAAAATCGGCAAAGCACTTCAGAGTCTGGATTGAGCGTTCATGCGAATAGCCGTGCCGCAGGCGAGGATCTCCGCTGCGTTGGCCACGGTCTGTGAAGCGGGTTGTCAGACATCGACAACGGCATTTGCACCAAGATTCTCCTCCGCCTTGTCCATTCGCTCGATTGCCTGATTATCTCTTCCTCTTCGAGTTGGCTAGATCTCGCTCCAATTGCTGCCGCACTTGACGTCCACCTCCAGTGGCACACGAAGAGGGATGACCCCTTCCATGACCGCTTTGATCTGCGGAATCTGTGTCTCGCAGTCGTCAAGTTTTGCCTCAAATACCAGCTCATCATGAATCTGGAGCAACATCTTTACCCCAAGCCGTCCTTTCTCGATCCATCGGTCGATCTGCAGCATGGCCAATTTTATGAGGTCGGCTGCGCTTCCTTGAATCGGAGTATTCACAGCGTTTCGGCGATCGAAGTTGCGTCGTGGAACGTTGTTGGAGGACAGGTGTGGCAGTGGTCGACGCCGCCCGAGGATCGTCTCGGCGTATCCGCG
>Ga0180432_10007128_pt1 | contig 14302 bp, 15 predicted proteins | sample SS_ome_10_FD_132414 | JGI IMG/M metagenome (GOLD analysis project Ga0180432, IMG submission 132414) | Hypersaline lake sediment archaeal communities from the Salton Sea, California, USA - SS_1_MS_2 metaG | ecosystem: Environmental > Aquatic > Non-marine Saline and Alkaline > Hypersaline >... | reverse complement strand
TCCGGTCGCAGATCAAATCGAGGATGCGTCAGACCCTGGAGGGGATCCGCCGAAGCGCGGGCTGTCGCTGCGAGGTGGCGCGCGTGGACACCGTCCCCCGCCACTGGGAGCAGGTCAACCGGTTCCCGCACCTGTTTTTCGAGTTCGAGTCCGAGGCGCGGGAGAACCTGCCGTCGGGCCGCAGGCGCTGCCGGATCGCCTTCCGCGTGGTGGGCTACGTCAAGGGCCGGGACCCGGACGCGCTCATGGAGGAGCTGACAGCGGACATCGAGAGCGCGCTCGCGGCGGACCCGACCCTGGGCGGCCTGGCCGTCGACTGCCGGACCACCGAGGTCTCCACCACGGGCAACTGGGAGACTCCGCACGGCATGGCGGTCCTGTCCGGGGAGATCCTCTACCACGCGGATTTCCAAAGCCCGTAAACCAAACACACAATCAAACCAGGAAACGGAGGTCTTCTCATGTCCGAGTACAGCATCGGCAGACAGGAGCAGCTTTTCGTCGCGCCGGAGTCCGGCTACGGCCAGGCGGGTACGCCCGCATCCGGATCGGCGGTGAGCCACCTGACCTGCACGCTCGCCTTCACGCGCGAACGCGCAGACCGCACCGACCGCGGCCCCACGCGGGGCACGGCCCAGCGCGTGACCCGGCGCCGCAAGGGGGAGTGGTCCGTGGAGGGCTACCTGATCCCGAGCGGCGCGCCGGCCCAGGAGCCGGACGTCGCCGATTTGATCAAGGCGATGTGCTTCGGGGACGCACAGATCACCCAGGCCGCGACCGTGGGGGCCTCGCCGGAGCCCACCGCGTCGGTCTTCGCAATCAGCCCGGCCGACGCGGTCGCCGCGGGGCAGTTCGTGCGCGTGGGATCCGAGGTCCGGCCGGTCACCGAGAACGACGGCGGCACGCTTACCGTGGATCCTCCCCTGTCGTCTGCCCCGAGCGCCGGGGACCCGGTGGGCGTCACCGTGAACTACCGGCTGCAGACCGAAAACGACGGCAGCTTCACCCTGTGGCGCTTCGGCACGCACGAGGCCCAGGCCCTCACCGGGTGCGTGGGCGACCGGATGACGCTTTCGCTCTCCGGCGGCGAGGAGGCGAGGATCGCCTTCCACGGCCCGGCGCGCGACGAGATCATCGCGGGCACCGACGCGCTGGACGGATTGATCTCGGATAAGGGCTTCTCGCAGTCGGGAGCGAATCCGGAAACCGACCTGAGCGGCGGGAGCGACAATGCCTTCAAGATCAGCGTGGACGGGGCCGCGGCCGTGACCGTCACGCTGAACCAGGCCGCCTGCACCACCGGGGAAAACACGGCGGCCGAGATGCAGTCCAAGATCCAGGCCGAGGGCGGAGTGCTCGCCGGGGTCACGGCGACCTACAACGGCAGCCCGCCGACCGACTATTACCTGGTGAGGGGCTCCACGACGCAGCAGGACTCCTCGGTGACGATCATTGACGCGGATTCGAACTCCTGCGCCGCCGCGCTCAAGCTCGGAACCGTCAACGGCGGACGCGAGCTGTGCTTCGGCCAGATCCAGGCGGTTCAGGCGCGCAAGTTCAGCGCAGGCCCGGTGATCGCCGTGGACCAGGAGCGGATGAAGGTCCTCTCCACAGACGCGGATACCGGCATCTGCGAGGTGGACCGCGCCTACGACGGGACCGACGCCGCGCCCCACGATGACGGGGCCGAGGTCCGGCCGCATTCGCCCGACCCGGAAACGTTCGGCTCGCCCGTGCCCGGGATCCTGGGCGGATTTTTCATCGACGACCGGGCCGTGCCGATCCTGGAGACCTCGATGGAGCTGGCCGAGAACGTCGGAACGCTGGACGGGCTGTACGGCTCCGACGCGTCACAGGGATTCGTGTACCCCGCGCGCAGAAAGGTTTCGCTCAAGGCCAAGGTGCTGCTGACCACAGACACCTGGTCCCTGTACGGCAAGGCGCGGACTTTCGAGACCATGTCGGTCCTGTTGCAGTCGGGCCGGGATGCTGGTTCGGTTTTCGCTGTCTATCTTCCCCGCGTGGAGTGGACCCTGCCCCAGGTGAGCCTGCCGCCCGACGGCGAGGTCGTTGTGGAGCTTTCGGGCGCGGCCCTGGAGACCGAGGGCAACGACGAGCTGTACCTGGCGTTTGCGTAAGGGGCGCGGGTCGATTGCGGATTTCGGATTGGGAATTTGGGAACGTTGTCTGCCGTCATTCCGTGCTTGACACGGAATCCACGCTGGCCGGGTGGATTCCCGCAGGGTGCCACGGTCAAGCAAATGCTTGGCCGTGAGAATGAGCAAAATGGAACGATCGTTCGGATCAGGCACGGCCCGGGTCCTTCGGTCCCGGACCGTGGCACACAAGCCTTTCCTCAGGGACGCGGAGATGGTGCCGCCCCTACAAAGGCCGCGGGCTTTCGATACCTGTCCGAACAACCATCGTCAACAGGAGGAGACCATGGAGCTTCGATCGATTGCCGGGGACGAGCTGATCCGCTACGTGCCCCGCTGGATGGACCAGAGAAAACGCGCGGCCGAGAGCGGCCTGGACGAGGCGGTCTGGATGGAGATCCGGCCCCTGAACCGCGGGGAGATGAAGCGCTACCAGGGGATGCTGCGGTTCTCTGCGTCCGGTGACGGCGCGGGCGTGGGCACCAACCGCGGCGAGGTGGACGCGCGCCTGTTCGCCGAGCACGTGGTCTCGGTGCACAACCTGAGCGTGGGAGGCCGCGCGATCGCGACCGGCGCCGATCTTTGGAACGCCAACGACGCGCCGCCGGAGATCGAGGACCTGATCGCCGAGTTGGGACGGGCCCTTGGCAGCCTGTCGGTGCTCACCGAGGGCCAGGCAAAAAACTGACGCGGGCAGTCCGCTTCCTGGCCGACCCGAGAAGCCGGGGGTGGGACTGCCGCTCGCCCGGGCCGGACCGAAGGCCCTGCATGGAGAACCCGTCCCTTCAACGCGAGCGCAACTGCCTGGGCGATCGGGGCGGACCGGCGCTGGAGTTCTCCGGGCGCGTCTTTTACGAATGCCCGGCCCGGCTGCTTTTGCGGGAGCCGTGGGTCCTGGACGCATGGAACGACTACGTGATGCTGGAGCGCTTCGGCCTGCCGCCGCGCTCGGGCGGAACCGACCAAATGCCCAACCGCGCGGTCCAGGCCCTGCTGCTTGTGGCCGGGGAACTGGACCGGATCGAGCGCGAAAAACGCGCGGAGGAACGTGAATGCGAATCGACAGGGAACTGAGCATCGTGGTGCGCGGGGCCGACGAGACCGGCACCGTGTTCGAACAGATCGCCTCCAAGCTGGACGGCCTGTCCGAGAAGGCCCTCGCCTTCTCCCGGGAGAGGCAGCGGCTCATCGCAGAGGAAGGCGAGGCCTCGCGTGCGGCCTACGGCCGGGATCTGGAGGACGCGGCCGACTTCTACGACGAGATGGAAGCCATGGACAGGGGCGCGCTGCATACCCGCTCGGACTGGACCCGGCGCGAGATGGAGGAGCTGCTGGCCGAGACCGAGCAGTGGACCCGGTTCGTGGCCGACACCTTCGGGTCCATGGCCGACGCCACCGGGCGCATGGCCGCCGACCTGATGGTGGACGGCGCGGCGAACGCGGAAGTCGCGATCCGCAGGCTGGCCAAGGCCGTGGTCGCGGACCTGGTCTCCTCGCTGATCCGCTGGGCCATGCACCAGCAGGTGCTGGCCGCGCTTCAGCGGGCGGAGATCGTGGCTATGCAGGGCGAGATCGCCACCGTGGGGCTTCTGACCTCGGCGTACTGGTCGCTTGCCGCGGCCAAGATGGCGGCGCGCTTCCACGCCGGCGGCGCGGTGCCCGGCCCGCTGGGCGCGGTGCTGCACGAGGGAGGCCCGGTGCGGCGCAGGCACCTGGGGAGCCTGGGGCCCGACGAGGCCGGACCGTTCGTCCTGCAGCGCGGCGAGTACGTGATCCGCAGGGAGGCGGCTGCATCGGTGGGACGGGAGACACTGGACCGGATCAACCGGACCGGCGAGCTGCCCGCATCCGGCGCGGCGTCGGCGTCGGCGGTCACCTATGAGTTTCGCATCCAGGCGCTCGACGGCGCGGACGTGGAGCGGGTCGTGATCGACCGGATCATCCCGCTGCTCGAACACGAGAAGGTATCGGGCCGCTACGACGCAAGGCAAAGAGGATAAACCCATGGCGCTGGACACGACGAAAAACCGGATGGCCTTCCGCACTCTGGCGCGGCTCTACTACGACCCGGTGCACTACCTGCGTCTGGCCGACCGGACCTCCGAGGCCGGCGACGCGGTGTGGGAGGGGCGCATCCTGTCGGTCTCGCCGCTTCGCGAGTCCTTTCCGCGCGGCTTCGAGACCGGGCTGCCCCTGCCCGAGATCACCCTGGAGGTCAACAACCGGGACGGCCGCCTCAATGAGTACCTGGAGGTCGGCGCCGACTGCTTCGCGGCCCGGCAGGTGAAGATCTACTGCTGGGAAATCGGGACCGCGTTCGACCCGGAGACGGACCTGATCTTCTCGGGGCACGTGCAGTTCCCCGACGGCGCGTCGCTCAAAGACGGCGTGCTGCGGCTTCGCGTCTCGGACTGGTGGTCGCGGATCAAGGCCAAGATCCCGGCGACCTTTGTCAACGCGGACGACCACCCCGACGCGGACCCGTCGATCCTGGGCCGCCCGGTGCCGATCCTCTACGGGGACTTCACCGAGCACCTGACCGACGAGGGGCACATGGTTCAGGCTTTCTGCGTCGACACCGCCGGCGACTGCGTCTTCCAGGTCTGCGCGCCCGGAGAGGACGGCATGGGGCACATCGGCGAGATGCTGCACGTGGAGCGGGCCGGGACGATCACCCCGGCGGCGGTCAAGACCGCGGACACGGCGACCGGCACCTTCACCGTGGACGCCGGCGACTACGTCTGGCAGGCGGGAGACCGCTTCTGGATCGAGGCCCGGGGCAACCTGGACACCGGCGGGGACCTGATCGAGAACCCGGCCGAGGCGATCCGCGACCTGATCGTGCGCTACAGCTCGGCCCTGGACTCCAACATCGACGCGGCCTCCTACGCCCTGACGCACGCGCGGCTTGTCAATCACAAGGTGCGCAAGCAGATCACAGATGAAGTCGATTTGCTCGAAGAAGTGGAGAACCTCGCGTTCCAGGCCGGCATCGACCTGAGCAACCGCGGCGGCGAGATCGCCATGTTCCCGTGGCGGCCGCACCTGGCCTCCGACTCCCAGGCGCCGGATCTGGACGCAAACGACATCGTGGAGGGCTCCTGGGAGACGCGCATCGACCCGGACCGGGTCTACAACAACCGGGTCCGCGCCGACTACCAGTGGGATCCGTTTCACGCGGCCTTCGAGCACACCGAGACTGTGGAGCACGCAGGCATAGTGACCGAGGACCACGAGCGGCACCTGGAGTTCGACTGGTACGGCGAGGGCATGAAGCGCAAGGTGCTCTCGCGGGCGGGCAGGCTCGCCTGGCTGTACGCGCGGCCGGTGCGGGTCCACGTGTTCAAAGCGGGCTTCCGCGCGCTGAAGTGGAGGCTCGGGGACCGGCGCACGATCAGCTTCGAGGGCGCGCAGCCGCCGGTGGCGCTGCGCGACGTTCAGATCAGAAAACTGGAGAAGAACCTGGACACCGGGATCGTGACCGTGACCGCGTGGGACGCGTTCCTGCGGACCCGGATCGGCCGGTGGGCGCCGGCCGATGTGCCAACCTACGAAGATGCGAGCACCGAGCAGCGGACGCGCTGGGGCTTTTGGACCGATTCGTCGGGGCTGGCCGATCCCAGCGACCCCGACAGCGATGCATCCCACTGGGTGTAAGGGAGGAGAAAGGACATGACCGTACCCAATACCGAAAACAACTATGTGTTCACCGAGCAGAAGTCCGTGAGCGTCGGCGATCCGACCGAGGCCGAGGACGACTTCAACGAGCTGGCCGAGAACACCGACCACCTGCGGGAGTCCAAGGCCTGGGGCTGGCGCGGCAACTGCTACGCCGACGAGGACCGGCGCTCGGAGAAGACCGGCACCGGCGCGGTCTACGCGGCCAACTGCGCGGACCTCAACGCCGACATCGTGCTCCAGGACACCTCGGCCGTGCCCGTGCCCCAGGACTTCCGATACCGCTCGGTGTGGATCTCCGGAACCGTGGCCATCGCGGCCGGCGACCCCGAGGAGCATCTGCCGCGCGGGGACTGCGACGAGTACCTCCAGGGCGACGAGACCAGCGGGAGCCCGCCGTCCCACAAGCTCTTCCGCATCGAGGCGCTGGACCTCTACGCGGGCCCGGGCCAGGAGAGCTACGACGACAACGAGTACTGCCGCGAGATTCTCTGGGACGAGAACACCAACACCACGGCGGCCGCCTGGCGCTGGTACGGGTGCGAGCCGCTGGCCTCGGGCAACTCTGTCACGATCTACCTGTGGGTCCGGCATGAGAACGCCGGCGGCGGCGCGGGCGACCTGATGCTCCGCGTGCAGGAAAGCGGCACGGCCTACGACGGCTGGAAGGCGGTCTACCACCTGAGGATCGAGTACGGCCCGGCGTGGAAGGCGCTGGGGTGAACATGAAGGGCGCGGCACGCCGTGCCCCTACGATCCGCAGGACATCGACACCCCGTCCGGGCAAATCCCGCGCGGGGTTTTTTATTGCCCGAAAGGAGGAACCCATGCCCCTGATCCGAAGCCAGGATTTCGAGGGACAGTCCGTGGGCGAGGCACCCGAGGGCTGGATCGTGGACCCGACCGGCTCGGCCACGATCCAGAACGACCCGGAGACCGGATCGCCCAACGGCAAGGTGGTGCGCATGCAGCACGGCACCGAGTTCATGGGCTGCACCTATACCCTGCCCAACAACGTGAGCGCCGGCAAGGTCCGTCTGCGCTGCTACATGCGCGGCACGGTCCACGGCACCGAGAGCCACTACCACTTCAGCGTCAACGCGCACAGCGACTCGGCCCGCGTGGCCAGCCTGTCCATGGACTCCGACGGCAACTGGTACTACACCGACGCCGACAGCGGATTCAACCTGATCGGGCCCTACGAGGACGATTGCTGGTACGTTGTCGAGCTGCACGTGGACGTGGACGCAGGGACCTACGATGTGTGGATCGACGGCGAACGCGAGGTGGCCGGGGCCTCGTGGGAGAACGACGAAGATCACGTCCACAGCGCCTGCTTCTACTGCAGCCAGACCAAGACCGGGCACTTCGACAACGTGGGGATCAGCTCCCAGGACAACCAGGCCGACGCGCCCGAGCGCATCTGCCTGGCCACCGGGTATGCGGGCGACGGCGCGCTGACCGACAGCGTCCGGCCCGACGGCTCCTCCCCGGACCGGTACAACGAGTCCTTTGACGACGCCAACGTGCTCTGTGACAGCCTGAACCGGCCGTGGCGGTCCCAGGACATCTCCGACGGCATCCACGCGCTGGACCTGGATCTGGGCGAGGCCGCATCCCCCGGCCTGCTGGCGATCCTGGGGCACAACCTAGCGGACATGGTCACCGGGTCCTTCGAGATGCTGCTCAAGGCCAAGGCCTCACAGTCGCAGTCGTGGAGCACGCCGGATTTTGAGATCGACCTGACCGCGAACAAGGAGGAGCCGATCGTGCTGGCCTGGATCCCGAGGGATACCGGCTATCGCTACTGGCGCATCCACCTTCACGGCAGCGGGATCAGCGGCATCGACAGCTATCGGATCGGCCGCGTGATCCTCACCGCGTTCTTCACGCCCGCCTACAACTTCGAGGCGGCCTACCGCTGGGGATGGGAGGATCCGTCGGTCGCCTCACGAGCCGAGGGCGGGGCGCTCATCGCGCTGGAGAAACCGAAATACCGCGCCGTGCGGTTCTCGTTTCGGGACATGGAGATCGACGACCAGGAGACGCTGCTGGAGATGTTCCACGGCTCGGGCCGAACCGCGACGTGGCTGATCTGCTTCGATCCCTCGGAGCATCCGGTGGACCGGAGCCTGTACGGGAACGTGGAGGCGAACCGGCTGGAGATCGACCGCGGCATCGGGGACCTGGGGGACGTGAGCCTGAAGATGAAGGAGATCGTTCGATGATCGGATGGATGGAAAGATATGGGGACCGGATCGGTCGGCTGGCCGCCGAAGGAGGCGTGCCCCCCGCGCTGGCGGCTGCGATCGTTCTGGTGGAGTCCGACGGGGTGACCTGGGCGATGCGCTTCGAGCCGGAATTCCACGACAGGTACATCGTGGGCAATCCGGACTACAAGGACGCCGACGCCACCGAGCGCATCGGAGCGGCGACCTCCTGGGGGCTGATGCAGATCATGGGCGCGACCGCGCGCGAACGCGGATTCGCCGGGCGCTACTTCGCCGAGCTGTGCGATCCGGAAAAGGGCCTCTTCTTCGGCATCGCGCACCTGGCCCGGTGCCTGGCCCGTTACGGCGAGACGGCCCCGGCCGTGGCGGCCTACAACGCGGGATCGGCCCGAAGGCGCGGGGACCGCTTCGTCAACCAGGAGTACGTGGACCGGGTGACCGCCGCGCTGGAGATCACCCGCGGCCGCGTCGGATGAGCCGGGACAAGGGAGCAGGCGATGGACCTCAAACCGCTGGTGATCGAGGACGGAAAACTCAGCCTGGGCCGCATCGCGTTCTGGGCCGCGTTCCTGGCCGGTCTGGCCCTGGTGACGCTGGCCGCACTGGACCGGCTGCCGGAGGCGGACCTGGTCTCCGAGCTGCTGGACTACCTCAAGGGACTGATCGGTCTGCTGCTGGGATACGGCGGATTCAAGAAATCACCTTGGGGCAAGGGAGGCGATCATGGCGACCGCTAGAAACGGGAACGCAAGCCTCACGGTGCGGTGGATCGGACTGATCGTGGCCGTGGTGGTGGGCCTGGGATCGCTCTCCACCGGCGGGATCAAGCTGGTACAGCACGGCGACGAGGCCAACGCGCAGGCGATCGGACAAAACTCTCGGCGCATCAACGAGCTGGAGGTCAGCTACGCGCGCATCGACGAGAGCCTCAAGCGCATCGAGTGGATGCTGCGCCGGGCCCTGGACGAGCGCGAGCGGCCGCAACGCTGCGAAGAAGGGATCGAACCATGAACGTGACGCGAATCAAGAGAATATCGGCCCTGTTGCTGGCCGCCTGGGCCGCGCTGGCCACGGTGCTGATGCTGCACGCCCTGGGGACCTGCCGCGTGCTTCGCGCGAGCCTGCGGACCTCGCAGGACGTGGCCGGCCGCATGGATCGGCAAACGCGACGGCTGGAAACCGTGCTTCACGCCAAGTCCGGGGAGCTGGACCGGCTGCGTAAACAGTGGACGGCATCGGCCGATTTCGAGCGGGAGCGAAGACGGGCCCGGGCCGACCGGGTCGCGCTGCAGCGGGCGAAGTACGCGCTTCGCACCGGTGCGGAGAACGCGTCGGGAGAGGGAAAGGCCGCTGTCGAGGACGCGGGATTTCGCATCCGGTGGACCGACGGTCGCCTGGACCTTCGGGCCCGGGGCCCGGATCCGCTGGAGGTCTCCTACGACTTGTCGCAGCGCTTCGTGGTGGAGGGGCAGATCCTGGTGCACCCCTCGGGCCTGCGCACACAGAGCCTGCGCCTGTTCGAGCGTCTGCCCACCGGCGATACCGTGGAGGCCGAGCTGGAGGACGGCGAGTTCCACGTGGCTTCGAAGCAGCGCGCGCCGAGAAGGTGGGCGGTCGGCCTGGGAGCCTTCGCGCACCTGGACCCCCGGACCGGGCGGGTGGACCTGGCCTATGCCGGGCCGTTCGTCGAGGCGTGGGGCCTGCGAGCGGGCATCACCGCGGCGATCGACGGCCGGGGCCGCGCCGTCCTGCCCGGCGTGCTTGTGGGCGTGCAGAAGCGGTGGTGACCCTTTCATGCACTCGCCCGGCGAATTCGTCTCCAGGCGATTGCAACCACTTTTCAACCCTTGATCGGAGGATGCCATGACCGGACTTTCCGGAATCCTTTGCCCCGGCAGAAGCCGGATCGTACACGCGGCGGCCGCGCCGTCCTATATGGACGACCTGGTCGTGTTCTTCCCGTGCACCGACGGGGCTCCGAACTACCCCATCCTGACCAACACGAAGGGGGACGACGCCACGATCTACAGCGCGGGCTCGGGCGTTACCTATCCCGGAGGCCAACAGTATCCATACTTCGACGGGATCAACGACTATGCTTCGGCGGGGAACCTCGTCGAGGCCAACATCGCCGACAACCTGGCCTTTTGCATCTGGTTCGACGACTGGAATGCCGTCGGGAATACCAACGCCATCATCGGGAAGTACGAGTCGGCCGGGGACAAGAGGCAGTGGAGATTGTACCGCACCTATTCAAACATGGTGTTTTGGATAACAAAGGACGGAACCTACGGAAGCGGGGCCTATATCGCAGGGACCGGCCCTTCGAGTGGGGCGGAGTGGTTCTATTGCGGCGTCTACCAATACGTCACGAATGGAACCTCGAAAATGTACTTGTTCTCCAACCGGGGGACGCCCGATACGCTCTACCAGGAAAATTATTCGCTTATGGCCCCGGGACCGCTGCACACCGATGACGGATACTTCGCCCTGGCGGCCGTCAACGCACAGAGCACGCCGATACAATTCGCGGAGATGTCCGTCAAGCGAGCGGAGGTCTTTCACGTATCGAGCCAGTATATTGCCGGCTGGCTCGACGGAACGTACCCGGAATTGAGACGGCAGGCGGGGAGCGGACAACAATGAACGAATCAATCTACTTCATCTGCGACAGAAGCATCATCCCCGGCGAGTTGTGGGATGAGATCGAGCGGACGCGGCAACGGACGCCGCTGACCTCGGGCGATCTGGTTCTATGCGAGGCCGTGATAACCCAGGAGCAGCGATCGGCGTTGGCCTCGCACGCCGAGACGCTGTTTTTTGCCGACGCGGATGCGGTGCGGGCGCACCGGGCGGTCAACCCTGACCTGTATCCGCCCGAAGACGAGGAGGGAAAATAAATGGCTGGAGAACTATCGGGATCTTTCGTGCTGACTGACTCAAGCGGCGACGCGGTGACCGGGGAGGAGAACGCGGACTTCACCTGCACCCTCTGGCGCGACGGCGGAAGCACCTCGGACGCGGTGACCGTGACCGAGAAGGGATACGGCGCGTACTGGTTCGCGGGGGACGCGACCTCCGTGGACAAGTACCACCTCCACGTCAAAAGCGACAGCGGCCACCGGGTCAACGGGTCGGCGGCCGGAGCGACCTTCGACGTCTACGCCGACGCGGTCGTCTCGCTTCGCGCGCTTCCGGTCCACACCATCGGCAACGGCACCTTTGCGGTCAGCATCGACGTGGACGACGGGGAGGGCGCCCCGGTGCCGGGCGTGTGCGTCCGCGCGACCGACGCCACCGGTGCGGTGACCTACTTCACGGGAACGACCGACCAGGCCGACGGGCGGCTGGCCTTCAACGCCGAGGCCGGTGCTTACCGCTTCTACCCCAGCAAGCCGGGATACCTGTTCGATTCGCAGTACGTGGAGCGGACCGTCTCCGATCACGGCGCGCTGGATCCCATCGAGTGCGAGCAGGCGTCCCTGTCCGCGCCCGAGGACCCGGGCCTGTGCCGCGTGTTCCACTTCGTCAACGACGCCGGGCAGCCCGCGCAGAGCCTGTCGGGGATCGCGCGCGCCCACGCCCTGCCCCAGGGAATCGCCGATGGGTACACGGGCATGACCTCGGCGGAGGCGTCCCTGGTGCGGGCCGCTCCCGGCCTGTTCTTCCTGGACCTCTACCGCGGGGCGCGCTATGAGATCGTGATATCCGCCGAGGGCGTGGACGACCGAAACGGCGTGGTGGCCGTTCCCGACGCGGGCACCGCCTACCTGGTGGTGGGCGAGGACGGGCGCCTGGCGATCACGACGCAGGAGCCGTGAGCGGTAGAGCTACCGGAACCCGCAGCCCGGGACCCGCTCCGGAATCCATGCCGGTTGCCCTCTTGGCCTGCCGGCGATCTTTTTAAATCGAGGCTTTGAAGCAAGACCGGGTGACGGCGTTGCGGACCGCTTCCAGATTATTTCCAGGCAGATCACCGGCCTCGGTTCGGGACTGTTCATCTTGGTAATCGATGCATGGCCGTGATATAGTCTGCTCTCCAGAGGGCATAGAACGCACCGAAAGGAGAGCGAGATGGGCCTGGGGGAAATTTACGAGAGCATGATCGAGGAATTCAAGCGGATCGGCCGGCTCGGCCAGATCGCCGGGCTTCTGCACTGGGACCAGCAGGTCAACATGCCGCCCAAGGGGATCGAGGCCCGCTCCGAGCAGCTTGCCATGATGCAGGGCATGATCCACGGCCGGATCACGGATCCGAAGTTCGTGGAGGCCCTGGGCGAGCTGGACGCCGCAAAGGACAAGCTCGACGAGGACCAGGCCGTCAACGTCCGCGAGATCAAGCACGAGGTAGACAAGCTGGTCAAGGTGCCGCGCGATCTGGTGGAGGAAATCAGCCGCCATACCGCCAAGTCGAGTGGAGCGTGGGTCGAGGCGCGCAAGAACTCGGACTTTGGCTCCTTCGCCCCGTATCTGGAGCGCATGGTGGAGCTGAAGATCCGGGAGGCCAAGGCCAAGGGCGCCGAGGGAGAGAGCGTGTACGACACCATGCTCGACGACTTCGAAAAGGGCATGAACGAGCAAAAGACGGCCGAGATCCTCGAGGACCTGCGCGGCCGTCTCGTGCCGTTTATCCATAGGGTGCTCGACGCGCCGCCCCCGGAGGTCCCGCCGCTGACCGAAAGGAAGTGGCCGATCCAGGCGCAGCGCGAGTTCGGCCTGAAGCTGATACGCGATATCGGCTTCGACTTCGAGGGCGGGCGCCAGGACATCAGCGCGCACCCGTTCTGCACCGGCGAGCTGGGCGACGTGCGGATCACCACCCGCTTCTACGATAACGACCCGCGCCCCAGCCTGTTCGGCATGCTCCACGAGTCGGGCCACGCCCTCTACGAGCAGGGAGTCGACCCGGCCCACCTGCTCACGCCGCTTGGCTCCAGCGTGTCGCTCGGGGTGCACGAGAGCCAAAGCCGCATGTGGGAGAACCTGGTAGGCCGCAGCCTCGCGTTCTGGAAGACCTATTACCCCGACCTGCAGGCCGCCTTCCCCGAGGCCCTCGACGGCGTACCCATGGAGGGATTCCACCGCTTCGTCAACCAGATCAAGGGCTCGCTGATCCGGGTGGAGGCCGACGAGGCTACCTACAACCTGCACATCGTGCTGCGCTTCGAGATCGAGCGGGACCTGATCGGAGGCAGCCTCGCGGTCAGCGATCTTCCGGCGGCGTGGAACGCGAAGATGAAGGAGTACCTGGACGTGGAAGTGCCCGACGACGCCCAAGGCGTGCTGCAGGACGTGCACTGGTCCGAGGGGTACTTCGGCTACTTCCCGACCTACTCCCTGGGCAACCTGTTCTCGGCCCAGCTCTTCGAGGCGGCCGGCGAGGCGATCGGCGACCTTCCCGCAAAAATCGAACACCGCGAGTTCGCCCCGCTTCTGGAATGGCTCAGGGAGAACGTGCACCGCAAGGGCAAGCGCCACGACCCGCGCGAGCTTGTGCGCCTTGCCACGGGCCGCGAGCCCTCGGCCGAGGCGCTGATGAATTACCTGGAAGCCAAGTTCGCGCCCATCTACGGGCTGTAGGGGGCACTCTCTTCCTGCTTTCCGTCCACGCTCACGGCCAAGCATTCGCTTGACCGTGGCACCCGATCAGAGATTGGATCTACCTCCGGTGTTGCTCCCGGAGTGCGCGTATGTCACCCGAGAATGATACCGCTCTCTTCCGAGGATTCCTCCCTCACCGACCTCCCCATCCAATTGACACGCGAAGGCCTGGCGAGTAGCATTGGCACTGCTTGATGCGAGCGTTTTCGTGGAGCAAACTTCACTGCGGGAGGCTTCCATGATCGTCGGCGTTCCAAGGGAAATCAAGACCGAGGAGAAGCGCGTGGCCATCACCCCGGCCGGGGTCACGGCCCTGGTTTCGCACGGGCACCAGGTCCTGGTGGAGAAGGACGCGGCGATGGGCAGCACCATCTCCGACGCGGATTACAAGGAGGCCGGCGCCGAGAGGGTCAAGGACGCGGCCGAGGTCTGGGGCCGGGCCGACATGATCCTCAAGGTCAAGGAGCCGCTGCCCGAGGAGATCGGGTTCATCCGGCCCGAGCACATCCTGTTCACCTACCTGCACCTGGCCGCGGCCGAGAAGCTGACCCGCGCGCTGATGAAGGCCGGTTGCAAGGCCATCGCCTACGAGACCATCGAGCTTGCCGACCGCACCCTGCCGCTTCTGGCGCCGAT
>Ga0180432_10007127_pt1 | contig 14305 bp, 14 predicted proteins | sample SS_ome_10_FD_132414 | JGI IMG/M metagenome (GOLD analysis project Ga0180432, IMG submission 132414) | Hypersaline lake sediment archaeal communities from the Salton Sea, California, USA - SS_1_MS_2 metaG | ecosystem: Environmental > Aquatic > Non-marine Saline and Alkaline > Hypersaline >... | reverse complement strand
AGGTAGAGGTGGAATATACAACTTCGTTACGAAGCGAGGTGACTGTCGCGGCGACAACTCGAAAATTTCGTGGACTCAAGTGGAGACCGGATCTGCCATTACCTGGAAATACCCTAGCTGTCTACTGAAGGGACAAAACTCAGTCGGCGAATTCTACTCTGTGGCTGTGACCAATAACCACCAGCAGGCAGACACAGGCACCAAGATGGTGCACATCGGGGAGAACACACGCAGCACGATCGTGTCGAAGGGAATATCGGCGGGTAAGAGCCAAAACACCTATCGCGGGTTGGTGAAAGTCATGAAAGGTGCGGACGGGGCACGCAACTTTTCACAGTGTGACTCGATGCTGATTGGCGATCAGTGTGGCGCCCATACGGTTCCGTACATCGATGTCCGCAACAACTCAGCGGTCATGGAGCACGAAGCCACGACGTCCAAGATCGGTGAGGATCAGATCTTCTACTGTCGGCAGCGAGGCCTTTCCGCTGAAGACGCGATATCGATGATAGTGAACGGCTTCTGCAAGGAAGTATTCAAAGAACTGCCGATGGAGTTTGCAGTCGAAGCGCACAATCTCCTCGGGTTAACTCTAGAGGGAAGTGTCGGCTGAACGATGCTCGAGATTCGCAATTTGCGCGCAGCAATCAATGGTAAGGAAATATTGAAAGGGATCGACCTCACCGTAGAACCCGGCGAGGTCCACGCAATGATGGGCCCGAACGGGTCCGGCAAGAGCACGTTGTCACAGGTGCTTGCCGGTCACCCGTCATTCGAGGTGACCGACGGTTCCGTGACGTTCCAAGGACACGATCTGCTAGAGCTGGAGCCTGAAGAGCGTGCCTGCAACGGTCTGTTCCTTGCGTTTCAATACCCCGTGGAGATTCGAGGTATCACAAATTCGTATTTTCTCCGACATGCATTGAACGCTCGGCGCAAGTGCGAAGGATTGGAGGAACTCGACCCGCTGGACTTCCTCGATGTATTGGAACGGAAGCTCGCTACCATTGAATGGGATGACAGCTTCGTGAACCGGCCTGTGAACGAGGGTTTTTCGGGTGGCGAGAAGAAGCGCAACGAAATTCTACAGCTGGCGGTGCTGGAACCTAAGCTGGCGATTCTGGATGAGCCCGATTCCGGCCTCGACATAGATGCACTGAGAATTGTCGCCGACGGTGTGAATAGACTGCGAAGCCCCGACAAATCAATCCTTCTCATCACGCATTACCAAAGACTGCTGAACTACATCGTTCCGGATCGCGTGCATGTATTGCTGAACGGGAAGGTTGTGACATCGGGCGGCAAAGAACTGGCTCAGGAACTCGAGTCCAAAGGATACGACTGGGTAAAAGAACCGGTCGCAGCCAGCTGATGCCGAGGGAAAACGTGGGCCAACAGGCCACGGTGGAACACTACGTCTCAAAATTCGGCACTCGCACCGCGGCAGATAGGGCCGCTTCACCGGAATGGCTTGAGGATATCCGGAAGAAAGCGATCGGACGATTTGAGGAGGCAGGGTTTCCCTCCTCGCGAGATGAAAGGTGGCGTTTCACCAACTTCTCACAGCTAGCAACGAGGACATTCGCCCTAGGTAACGGGAATACAGAAAGAGACTCACTGGAACAGGCTGTAAACACAAAGCTGGGCTGGCGGAGTGACGTGCGCCTCGTCTTCATCGATGGGAGATTCTCGCATGAACTCTCTTCACTAGACGACCTGCCGAACGGAGTCGTTGTGGGCAGTCTTGCAGAAGTAATGAACAACAACACCGCTGCACTACATAGTCACCTCGCCAGCATTGCGGATATTGCCGACAGTCCTTTCACCGCTCTGAACACAGCCTTCTTCTCCGAAGGTGGAATACTGTTGGTGCCGGATGGGGTTTGGGTTGAGAGCCCTATTCAGTTCCTTTACTTGACCAGTGATGGGAGAGGCGAGTCGGTAACGCATCCGCGTAACCTGGTGGCGGTCGGAGAAAATGCCCAGGCCACGATCGCGGAGTGTTACCTCGGAAAGGGGAATGGGTGTACGTGGACAAACTCTGTGACAGAGTGTGTCTTGGCCAATGCAGCGCACCTCACGGCTCACCGCGTGCAAGTAGAGGGAGCGAACGCATTTCATACCGCAACCACCCAGTGCCGCCAGGGTCGTGACAGCACGATCAGGTTTACTACGGTTGATTTTGGGAGTGCACTTTCGCGGCATGACCTCAACTTCCAGCTAAATGGAACGGGTGCGTCTTGCTCTATTCACGGGCTCTCTCACCTGAGGGACAAACAACACGCCGACAATCAAACGAACATCGTACACTCAACACCGAACTGTACCAGCGTGGAACGGTTCAACGGCATTTACGATGACAAGTCGCACGGAGTTTTCACGGGCAGAGTGTTGGTTGAACCGGGCGCTCAGCAGACAGACGCGATCCAATCCAGTAGGAACTTGCTCCTCAGCGACACTGCGAGAGTTGACGTGCAACCACAACTGGAGATCTTCGCTGACGACGTGAAATGCACGCACGGCGCGACAGTCGGGCCAATTGACGATGACGCTCTCTTCTACCTTCGCAGCAAGGGAATTACGGCTGATGATGCGCGCACGATGCTGACATACGGGTTCGCCGCTGAAATAGTCGATACGATTGGCACTGAGAGCTTGCGCGATCACCTCGAGGCTCTGTTGAGGTCACGCCTCAATGCTGCGAAGAGAGATTCTGAGGGGGACTTGTGAGCAAGACCGATACGGGTGCAGCGCTAAAAACTGGGCAGGAATTGAACATCGATGCCGTTCGATCCGACTTCCCCATTTTGAGCGAGACGGTGCGCGGCAAACCGCTCGTGTATCTCGACAACGCCGCAACCTCGCAGAAACCTCGGCAGGTGATAGATGCGCTGTCGCGGTTTTATGAGGCTGAGAATTCCAACATTCATCGGGGTGTTTACTACCTGAGTGAGCGTGCAACGGCAGCATATGAGAAAGCACGAGGTTCGGTTCAGAGGTTCATCAATGCTCCACGCACAGAAGAGATCGTGTTCGTGCGGAGTACCACCGAGGCGATCAACCTGGTCGCGTCAAGCTACGGTCGGTCTGCCATGGGAGCTGGTGACGAAATATTGGTGACGGCAATGGAGCACCATTCCAACATCGTGCCTTGGCAGTTGATCGCCGAACAGGTTGGAGCAAAGCTGCAGGTCATTCCGATGGATCAAACCGGCACGCTGATACAGGAGGAGTACGAGAGACTTCTGGGGCCACGTACCAAGTTGGTGGCGCTAGTTCACGTATCGAACTCGCTCGGCACGGTTAACCCAGTCAAGGCGATGACCACACTTGCAAGGGAAATGGGCATCACGGTCTTGGTCGACGGAGCGCAGGCAGCGGCGCACATACCAATTGATGTACAAGACCTGGGGTGTGACTTCTATGCTGCGTCGGGCCACAAGATGTTCGGGCCCACTGGTATCGGCATATTGTACGGGCGTTCTAAATTGTTGGAGAAAATGCCTCCATATCAAGGTGGAGGCGAGATGATTCGGTCGGTGAGTTTCAGCGGCACAAGCTACGCCGATCCACCCGCGAAGTTCGAAGCCGGCACTCCACATATCGCCGGAGCTGTCGCTCTAGGGGCAGCGATAGAATATCTGGAGAGTCTTCCTTGGGACTCAGTGCTGAAGCATGAAGAGGCGCTGCTGCGTTATGCTGAGGAGCTACTTGGCAATATCGACGGACTTCGGATTGTCGGAAGACCAAAACATCGTGCTGCCGCTATATCATTTGTGCTCGTTGGAGTGCATGCTCATGATATCGGTACAATCGTGGATCAAGATGGCATAGCTATCCGCACGGGACACCATTGTACACAACCGGTAATGGAGTTCTTCGGCGTACCGGCAACCGGGCGCGCATCATTCGCATTGTACAACACGATCCAGGAGGTGGATTTGTTGGCAGAGGCGCTGCACCGGGTGCGAAAGGTCTTCGGCTTATGAACTCACTCACGGAACTGTATCAGCAGGTAATCCTCGACCACAATCGGAAGCCTCGGAACTTCAGGGTTATGGAGGCTGCAGACAAGGTAGCGACCGGTGACAATCCGCTATGCGGTGACAAGATCGACGTGTACGTGAAACTGAACGGTGATGTGATCGAGGATGTGAGCTTCCAAGGTTCTGGTTGTGCAATCTCACAGTCCTCGGCATCATTGATGACCACCTCAGTTATCGGGAAGACTGTGGGGGAAGCGTTGGAGTTGTTTTCGGATTTCCATGATATGGTTACCAGCGAACTGGGCAGCCCCATCAACAAGGAGAAGCTTGGCAAGCTGAGGGCGTTCGGTGGCGTCCGGGAATTTCCGAGCCGCGTGAAGTGTGCGAACCTTTCTTGGCACACGCTTCGGGCAGCGTTGGAGTCGGATTCCGATTTGGTGACAACCGAATGAGAAGCTAATACTGGAGACGGCAGTTTCAGATTTGAGACGAGGCGAAGGTGTGAGCGAAGGCGGTTTTGAGAGAGTCGCACCGTGTGGAGATTTCAAGGAAGGGACCCCAGTGAGTCTGCGGCTGTCCACCGGAGAGCAGGTCTGCTTGGTGCGGGTTAACGGCGAGGTATTTGGGATGGCCGAAGATTGCCCGCTTTGCGAGTTCCCAATGTCCGACGGCGCGATTATCGAGGATTACATAATTGAATGTTCGACGCACGGCACCCAATTCGATGTTCGCGATGGGAGCTTGGTCGAGCAACCCGGTGACATACAGCTGCGGACCTATGAGGTTGAAGTCCGAGACGATCAAGTGTGGGTTCAGCCTCACGAGTGAAGTAGTGTGTGCAACGATGCGTGCTTTGGGATCCCTGTATGACAAGTGAAGTTGTCGTTTGTCTCGACAAGGTCAGCAAACGGTTTTCAGGGCACACCGCTGTGAATGCCTTGGATCTGGTTATTTCGAGAGGCTCCATCTACGGGTTGTTGGGCCCCAACGGTGCCGGCAAGACGACGACCATACGCATGCTCATGAATATCATCGGGCCCGACTCGGGTCGGGTCGAGTTGTTCGGGAGTACTCAGAGCGGGCGAGCGGTGACGCATCGTGTCGGATATCTGCCTGAGGAGCGAGGCCTCTACAAGAAGATGAAAGTGGTGGAGCTCCTGATCTTCTTGGCGCAAATAAAGGGCGTCGAGCACGCCGTTGCTAAGGCCAAAGCGTTGGAGTGGCTCGATCGACTCGGGCTGGGTGATTGGAGCCTCAAGAAGGTAGACGATCTTTCGAAGGGTATGCAGCAAAAGGTCCAATTCATTTCGACACTGCTTCACGATCCTGAGCTGGTGATCCTAGATGAACCGTTTGCCGGCCTCGACCCCGTGAATACGCAGGTCATGAAAGACATCGTTGTGGAGCTGTCACGAGCCGGGAAGACGATTCTGTTTTCGACTCACATTATGGAACAGGCAGAGAAACTCTGTGACTCAGTCTGCATCATTGCTCGCGGCGAGAAGGTTGTGGATGGCACACTCGCAGATGTGAAGCGAGAACATGGCGGTCGGCACCTGGTAGTTGCTTTGGAAAGCGGATCACAGTCAGCTGCGTCGCTCTTCGACGATAGAAGGGTCGTGGCCAAAGCCGATGACTATGGCCAATACGCCGAGCTGGAGTTGGTGAAAGGCATCGATCCACAAGAAATCCTGGCAGAACTAGTGAAGTCGGGTGCACGCATCACCCGGTTTGAAATTGCTGAGCCCACACTGAACAAGATCTTTATCGATCTGGTCGGTTCTAGGGCCGCAGTGGCTCCTACCAGTGTATAAAATCTGGGTGGTGATCAAGCGTGAGTTCCTCGCTCGCGTACGCACGAGGTGGTTCATTGTGGCCACGGTCATGGGACCATTGCTGATGGCAGGGATGGTTCTGTTACCGATGTTGGTAGTGACCAATGCGGGAGGGGAACAAAACATCGTAGTGGTTGACGCATCGGGGTCGCATTTTGGTGAGAGGATATCGCAAACCCTGAACGAACCAATAGTGCCTGTCACAGCTGCGCTACTCGAAGTGGCAGTGGCTGACTTGAATGCTGTTGCCGATTCGTTGGCTCGGGTTGTGGGAGAAACCGACCTCGACGGTATCCTGCTTCTGACTTCGGAAACTGTGAACGATGGAGTTGGGGAGTATAGAGGATCTAATGCTGCATCGCAGACGGATATGGAAATCCTGCAACGAGTATTGCGCGAGGCGGTGTTAACGGAACGTCTGAGGATGGTCGGCGTAGATCCGGCGTTGGTTGCCGAGGCGCAAGGAAGTAGGGTCAATCTCCATACCGTAACGATCCGCGGTGGAGAGGCAACGGAACAATCCGGCGGTGCTACGTTTGCCCTCGCCTACGTTATGTGGTTTCTCCTGTACATGGCGATCCTGCTGTACGGAGTACAGGTGCTGGGAGCGGTGGTGGAGGAAAAGACGACCAGGATCGTAGAGGTTTTGGTTTCGAGTCTGAGGCCTTTCGAGTTGCTGGCCGGCAAGGTGCTTGGGGTCGGGGCGGTGGGACTCTTCCAACTGTTGATATGGGCGGTGGCAGCGCGATTATTGTTGACGCAACGAGAACAGCTGATGGAGTGGGTCGGTGCCGATGCAAGTGTCACCGCTGGCCTGACGTTGCCCGAAATCGCCGTTTCGACGATCGTTGTTTTTTTGGTGTATTTTGTTCTTGGATTTCTCCTCTATGCCGCGATTTTCGCTGCGGTGGCGGCAACTTCCAATAGCGAAGCGGAAGCACGACAGGCGCAGGCGCCCGTGACGATGCTGTATGCGATTCCCGCGGTTGTATCGGTTATGGCGATGATGACCGAACCAGACGGGGCTCTGTTCGTGGCATTGACTATGATTCCACTGAGCTCTCCAATAGCTATGCCCGGGCGTTGGGTGGTGTCGGACGTGCCACCGGTTGAATTGCTAGGTTCGGTTATACTGCTGGTTGCCGCATTGGCGTTGGTCACGTGGGTCGCGGGCCGCATCTTTCGGGTTGGGATCTTAATGCACGGTAAGAGACCGAACGTCAAAGAAGTATGGCGTTGGATCAGGGCAGCATGAGAGGCGATTCTATACCCACATAGGTGAAATACAAAATATCAGGCCACAAAGTCGGTGGTGTACATGCATTTCGCCTATGATCACAGGTAGTTTTCCCGGTAATGACAATCGAATATGACGTTCTGGTAATTGGCGGCGGTCACGCAGGGGTAGAGGCAGCAAACGCCGCGTCTCGCTGTGGAGGGCGAGTTCTGTTGTTGACGTCGAACCTCGAGACAGTGGGTCAGATGTCGTGCAACCCTGCGATTGGTGGTATCGCGAAGGGCACTGTGGTGCGGGAGATCGATGCCATGGGTGGGGTGATGGGTAAGGCGGCGGACATGGCTACGATACAATTCCGGATGCTCAATAGTTCAAAGGGGCCGGCAGTTTGGGCACCAAGGGCGCAATGCGATAGAGGGTTATACCGCAGGGCTATACGTACGTTGTTGGAGAAACAGGAATCTCTTGAGGTAAAACAAGCCACTGTCGCGACACTGGTGGTTGATCGGAGTTCAGTTAGAGGAGTGGTAACGACCAACGGAGATACCGTGAACGCAAGGACCGTTGTGTTAGGTGCAGGAACGTTCTTGCGAGGAATGATGTTTATTGGGCATAACACGAGTGTTGCAGGGGGGCGGGCAGGGGATGCGGCGTCGGTGGAGCTTGCGGAGCAACTAGAGGCGCTGGGTCTCGAGGTAGACCGATTCAAGACAGGAACACCACCTAGAATCGACGGGAGGACCGTAGACTACTCGAAAATGGAGGAACAACGCGGTTTGATGCCGAGGTTCAGGTTTGCGCACTACGAACGGTACGAGCGGCCGGAACAGCGACCGTGTTGGGTGACTTGGGCTGGGAGGGAAGTGAAGGAAATCATATCGGACCATATCGAGGAATCGGCGCTGTACGGAGGTGCAATTGCGGGGCGGGGACCGCGGTACTGCCCTTCGATAGAAGACAAGATCTTGCGGTTTCCGGATGCGGCCAGGCATCAAGTTTTTCTGGAGCCGGAGGGACTGGAGACTTCGGAACTGTACGTGAACGGATTGTCGACATCGCTGCCAGCAGATGTGCAACTGAAGTATTTACAGGCGGTTCCGGGCCTTGAGCATGTGAAGATGACGCGCTACGGGTATGCGATCGAGTATGACTATTATCCACCGGAGCAGCTGAAACCGAGCCTCGAACTGAAAGCTCTAGACGGTTTGTTTTTCGCAGGGCAAGTAAATGGCACAACAGGATATGAGGAAGCGGGGGGACAGGGATTAGTGGCGGGAGTAAATGCAATGCGGAAGGTGAAAGGCGAGGAGGAGGTTGTCCTGAACAGGGAAGACGCATACATGGGGGTCCTGATTGACGATCTGATTACCCGCGGTGTAGATGAGCCGTACAGGCTGTTTACGTCGCGTGCTGAATATCGGCTACTGCTGCGGCAGGACAATGCGCTTGGCAGAATGGGATTAAGGGCTCTGGAACTGGGGCTCCTAACGGAGTCAGAGACGGAAACTCTGAATGGCAGGTTGGAGGAGAAGAAGAAGATCGAAGAACTCGCGGTGAGCACAATGGCCAGACCTGATAGAGTTAACGAGGTGTTGCGAGACGCAGGTGAAAACGAATTGGCGGAAGCACAACGAGTTTCCGAATTGGTTCGGCGTCCTGCGTTGCGTTTGAGGGAGTTGTTGGAAGCAACAGTTGGAGAACTGCCGGTTGTTGGCGAGGATTCGTGGACATCTGCTGAGATAGAACTCAAGTACAAAGGATACATCGAGCGAGAAAAAGACACTGTCAAACGTCTGCAGGGCATGAAGGAGTTTCGGATCCCGTTGGAAATAGACTACTTGAATCTGACGAGTCTCAGTACGGAAGCCCGTCAGAAACTGGATGCAGTCCGCCCGGAATCTCTGGCCCAAGCAAGTCGGATTCCAGGTGTTTCACCGAGCGATCTGCAAAATTTACTAGTGGAGGCTCTCAGGTTGCGGGAGCCGACGTCCTGAAAACCCTGTTCCACGTGGAACATCAGTACTCTATCCACATCGTTTTGTGGATCACCTTCACATCCATTCTTCCCCATCAGCCACAACAACTATATATTCACGCTCCTACTGACGGCATGGGTAACTAGACGCTTCAGGTGTTCTAACTTGTTGTGCTATAAGGACTTACGTGTATGTCAAGGGTAGTGGCGATCGCCAATCAGAAGGGCGGTGTCGGCAAAACCACCACCGCAGTCAACCTAGCAGCGTCGCTCGCGGCAGCCGAGTGGCCAACACTGCTAATCGATGCGGATCCGCAGGGCAACGCGACCAGCGGCGTGGGGCTGGATAAAGCGAAGGTCGAGCGCTCCTTATATGACGCCCTTCTCAATGATGAACCGCTATCCGAGGTCATTCAGGCGGCCGTGAACCTACCGATGCTCGACGTCGTTCCTGCAACACAGGACCTCGTTGGTGCCGAATTGGAGCTTGTGAACAGGGGCGATCGAGAGTCGGTAATGAACCGTGCACTAAAAAGTGTACGTGAACAGTACAAATATGTGCTCATAGACTGTCCGCCTTCACTCGGCCTCCTGACTCTCAATATGCTGACGGCGGCAGATTCCGTCCTGATACCTATCCAGTGTGAGTACTATGCGCTCGAAGGGCTATCTCAACTGTTGAATGCAGTTAGGCTCGTACAGCAAAACTTCAACCCCGAGCTCGCAATAGAGGGCGTATTACTCACAATGTACGACGCCCGCCTCAACCTCTCTAAGCAAGTAGACATCGAGGCACGTGAGTATTTCGGCAACAAGGTCTACCGCATCGCTATTCCACGAAACGTGCGACTCGCCGAGGCACCTTCGTTCGGAAAGCCGATCATTCTATACGACGTACGGTCCGTGGGCGCCAAGAGCTACCTGGCACTTGCTCAGGAGATGAACAAGCGATCGGATGAGCTGCAAAGGAGCTTGCGATGACCGTGTCGAAAAAGCGACGGCTGGGGCGCGGCCTCGAAGCTCTGTTAGGTCCGACAACGGTGCCTGAAGCACGAACTTCGGGCACCTTGAGGCAGATACCCCTGACCGCAATCCAGCCGAATCCATTTCAACCTCGGAAGACCTTCAGCCAGGTTGCGATCGACGAATTGGCGAGTTCGATGGCTTCGTCGGGTCTCCTGCAACCCGTCGTACTTCGTCCGATCGGTGGTGGCGAATACCAGCTGATTGCTGGAGAGCGACGGTGGCGGGCGGCTATCCAACTCGAGTGGCAGGAGATTGGCGCGGTAATCCGCGATGCGGATGACCGTACGTTGATTACACTCGCGTTAATCGAGAATCTGCAGCGCGACGCGCTCTCCGCGATCGATGAGGCCTCGGGCTACAAACGGTTGTTGGACGAATATGAACTCTCTCACGCTGATATTGCGGAACTGGTCGGCAAAAACCGGTCAACTGTAGCAAACTCCCTGCGTCTCCTGAATCTGCCCCACAGCGTTCAGGAAATGGTTCAGCGAGGTGATATACAGATGGGCCACGCAAGAGCACTGCTCCAGATTACCGACGAAACAGAAATAGAACGCCTCGCTCGACTGGTCGTGAAGCTGGGCCTTTCCGTACGCGACACTGAAGCGCGGGCCCGTGGTTCCCGCACGGCACGGAGAAAGAACCGCGGGGGTAGCGAACGTGGAACCGGAAAGGTATCGCCGGAGACAAGACGAGTAGAAGATGCTCTTCGTGCCTATCTCCAGACAGATGTGAGCATATCGCAGTACGACACAGGAAAAGGCCGCGTGGCGATCGATTTCTACTCAAATGACGACCTTGCACGAGTCCTGGAACTGGTGTTGGGCAGGCCATTCGACGGATGACTGACAAACGGCAAGTGACTATCATGCTGCACACCGATGGCGTCGTCGAGTCACGCTCGATTCGCATGTCTTTGCGGCTGTTCAAGTTCTTGACGGGCACCGCGATCGTAGTATTCGCACTAATCTGTCTTGGTTTAATCTTCTATGCGCCAATATTGCGTGCGGCGTCCCAAGTTCCAGGCTTAACGCGAGAAGTAGAACGACTCTCCGCCGAGAATCAACAAGTATATCAGTTGGCAAATCGCCTCAACCACGTGGAGGCAAGGTACATGCAGATGCGGGGCATGCTGGGCGCCAACGTCATACCTCCTCTTCAGAATCCAGACAGCATCCTGCCCACGGCAGCTCCCATGTATGCACGCTCTCCTAACTCCGAACAGTGCTACGAAACCGGTAGTTCCAGGCCTCGGCATTGGCCGCTTGGAGGACCGGGGGTGATCACCAGGGGGCCCGTAGGAGTCGGAGCTTCGACCGAAGTACACGCGGGACTCGATATTGCTGTTGCACATGGAACAACTGTGTTGGCATCCGGAGGCGGTCGCGTCATCGGTGCCGGCTACGATTCCGAATATGGTTTCTACGTCAGGTTGCGCCATGGTGACGGCTATGAAACGATGTACGGACACATGTCCCGACTTCTGGTAGAAGAAAACCATGTTGTCGATGCCGGCCAGGTAATCGGCCTTTCTGGGTCAACTGGTCGATCGACCGCACCCCACCTACATTTTGAAATCTTCGTCGACGGTGAGTCCATCGACCCGAGCATCTTGATCAGCGAGGAGTGCAGCAATGGCAATATTCTCATCCAAGGAGGATGATGGAATGTCAGAAAGGCAAGGTCGTGGTCCCGTCCGCGATGGCGTTCTTTCCATCATCGCCGGGGATCTCAAAGTAGTTGGTGAGCTCACCACCGACGGGGTTGTGAAGGTAGATGGCCTCGTGGAGGGGAACGTCCGCGCTAAAAAGCAGGTCCTCGTATCCAAGGAAGGAACGGTACGCGGAGATGTGCATAGCAGCGAGGTGATAATAGGCGGTCGAATAGAAGGTTCCGTGGAAGCGACCGGCCGCGTTGAGGTCCAGTCGTCGGCAACTGTTGTAGGGGACATTCTTACTAAGCGGATCCTGGTACACGAAGGTGGTGAGGTTAACGGTAACCTACAAATGAGCGCGTCCGACCAGGGCTCCTCCGGGCCGCGTTCCGATTCCGGGAGCACACAACCATAGATTGGACCGCACGTAGCGATGGCCACCACAGGCGATTGTGTGACGATTTCCACATCCTAATGTGAATTAGTTACTGAACGCCGTAAAAGATTATTTTGCAGAGACTTATAAGTGCACATTATCTCCAACCAAACAGCTTCGCTGTAACGGCGGTGTTGTTATGCTGTCTCGTTGCTGGCGTTAAAGCAAAATCCAATTCCTGCCTCCTACCTCCTATAGTGAAATGACCACATTCGTTAGCGACATTCAAAGCTACTTGGATGAATACCTTCGAATCGTTGAAATCTCTGATTCCGCAGAGGCCTTGAACGGGCTCCAGGTAGATCACGACGCGGAGGTCACCAGACTAGCAGCCGCTGTTGATGCTTGCCAGGCGACCATAGACCGAGCCGCGGAGCTGGAAGCTGATTTCCTGCTCGTCCATCACGGGCTATTCTGGGGAGGGCTTGAGCCACTCACGGGGCGGCATGGACGCCGAATCCGCCGGCTCATGAATGCGGGGATTGCGCTTTACTCTGCTCACATTCCGCTGGATTTGCACCCAGAGCTAGGAAATAACGCAATCCTAGCCGACAAACTCCGCCTGATTGACCGCGAGTGGTTCGGCGATTACAAAGGCGAGCGTCTCGGGGTGTCGGGCACCCTGTCTATGCCACTACACGATCTAGTAGCAGCGGTTGGCGAAATCGTCGGTAGTGATCCGCAAACATTAGCTTTCGGCCCCTCGGTTACGTCTCGCGTGGGCATCATATCCGGCGGCGGGGGGGACATGATAGCTCAGGCACGAGATGCAGGTGTCGACACCTACATCACAGGCGAGGGCAAGCATCACAGCTATTTCGATGCTGAAGAATCGGGCTTGAATGTGGTCTATGCCGGCCACTATGCCACCGAAACGCTCGGTGTGAAAGCGCTGACGGAGCACATATCCAACAAATATGATCTCCCTTGGGATTTCCTCGACCATCCAACGGGTCTGTGAGCGATACCGTCAAACCTCGGTTTCGCGGCTCTGGCGAGCATCAACAGATTCACGGTTCTTTGCGACAATCCGAGCATTTCTCTTGATACCAGCGACCCCAGGGCGCCCGAGCGGGGTGTCGCCAAACCGATGGTGAAAAACATCTGGCGTCATCTCAAGCAACTCAGCGAGCCCTACTTCGGCATTTGTTCGCCCGACTTGCAAAACAGGATCGATGCTAGCGATAGAGAACTTACGGTTCCAGGGACATATATCCTGGCATTCGTCACAGCCAAAAACCCAATCCCCCATCCTGCGCTGTAACCCTTCCTCGATCTGACCCTTGTACTCGATGGTCAAATAGGATATGCACAGTCGGCTGTCGATCATGCGGTCTTCGGTGACGGCTCCTGTCGGGCAGGCATCAATACACTTCCTGCACGAGCCGCAGTGGTCGTGTAGGAAGGGTGAATCGATGCTCATGTTAAGGTTGGTCAGAACCACAGCCAAGAAAAAGAACGACCCCCACCGTGGGTGGATCAACATAGAATTGCGCCCGATCCACCCGAGGCCGGCGCGGTACGCCAACTCACGCTCAGGAACGGGGCCGGCGTCAACATACGCTCGCGCAATCGTGCCGCCATCGCCCAACTCCAAGACATGGCGCGTTAGACCTTCAAGTGGTACTCGAAGTGTAAGGTGGTAATCCGTTCCTCTAGCGTATTTTGCAACTCGGCCCGTACCTGGGCTCCACTCGGGGTCCTCGTTGAAGTAGTTTCTCATCACTACTATCGCCCGATCGGTGCCAGAGACAATTCGTGATGGCTCAATTCTGCGCGCTGCCTGGCGGTGCATGTAGGTCATGGTACCGGCCATCCCGGTGCCAAGCCATTTCCTCAACGCCGCTTCGTGCTCGTTGGAGCTGAGGTCCGTAATGCCTACGGCTGTGAACCCAAGCTCACGGGCTTTAATCTTCACCGAAGCGGCTCGGTCGTCTGCGTTCACGGTCTTGTTTGCCAGCTAGTAATCAATCCAAACCAGTCAACTTCAAACATGTAGCGAAACGAAGGCCCGAGGCAAGCAACTCACTCAAGGTGCGCCAGGCATTTATATTGGCCTAATGAAATCAACACCTTCATCGAGTTCCCACGAACTCGTACACTATCGTTCTGAGTTTCCAATATTCCGCGACACCATCTACTTGAACTCGTGTTCT
>Ga0180432_10007126_pt1 | contig 14306 bp, 15 predicted proteins | sample SS_ome_10_FD_132414 | JGI IMG/M metagenome (GOLD analysis project Ga0180432, IMG submission 132414) | Hypersaline lake sediment archaeal communities from the Salton Sea, California, USA - SS_1_MS_2 metaG | ecosystem: Environmental > Aquatic > Non-marine Saline and Alkaline > Hypersaline >... | reverse complement strand
TACCGCATTCTCAAGATGTATTCTTCCCTTGGAGATAAGGTAGCCAAAATTTTCCTGGTTTGCTCGACCAGGTTACTTTCGATGGCCGCTTCAAACGGCGATAAGAAGGTATCATCAGTCAGAAAATCCGCCAGTATGTTTTCATCTCCGGCTGATATGGGGCTTTCAAGTGAAATTGGCTCGCCGGCCACGCGAATAAGCCGATTGACCTTTTCCAGCGGAAGATCGGTTTCCCGGGCAATTTCCTCCGGCGTCGGTTCCCTTCCGAGCTTTTGTATTAGCCTTCTCGCTATACGGAACAATTTACCCAGCGTTTCATTCATGTGCACCGGTATGCGAATGGTACGTCCCTGATCTGCAATGGCTCGATTTATAGCCTGTCGTATCCACCAGGTGGCGTAAGTTCCGAACTTGTATCCTCTTCGGTATTCGAATTTCTCGACGGCTTTAATCAGTCCGAGATTTCCTTCTTGTATGAGATCGAGCAGTTGCATTCCGCGCCGCCTGTATCTCTTTGCGATGCTAACCACCAGGCGCAGATTGGCCTGCACCATTTCCCTGCGTGCGTGCGCCGCTTTTTCACTGCCTTCTCGAACGAGTTTTACAGCCCACATAACGCGCCCCACCGTCATCCCTATTCGCCGTTCCTTACGACGAAGTTTTCTGCGAGCGTTCCTTCGCAAACGATTCCGTTCCTCGGGAGATAGTTTTTCATCATTTTCAGGAGGAGGTAAGCCTTCCGCAAGGTTGTCCGCCAGTGTTAGTATCTGCTCGAGCATTTCGATTCGGCGCGCCGGCAGCAATTTTAATTTTTCCAGTCGATCCGCCACTTTTTCGAGTTGCGCATGGTTTGGTACCTGTGAGTTCAAGTCTTTCCTGATCGCTATCGCGGTTTTTCGCAGACCGGCGGCAAGAACGGAAGGAGTCATAAAACCGACGTCGTCATCGCGTTCCATGACGATTTCCCTTGGAGACAACTCTCCGACGCGCAGCGTACCCGCCCATCCTTCGAGTAAATCCGCCGACGTCGAGACACCCACCAACCCGATTGAAATGGCCCTCTCCGCTTCCTCGATGGCCCGGGCGGCAATCACTTCTTCCTCCCTCGACATCAAAGGCCTGGCGCCCATCTCCCGCAGATATATCTGAACGGGATCCCGGTAAGGAATTTCCGCCTCATCTTCTTCTTTGACAGCGGCTTTTTCTCTCCCTGAAACGCGTGATTCAGGACGCATCACAAGCCATTTATAAAGTTTAACGTACCTGGGACGCTCGACAAGAATAACTCCACCGGCCATAAGTCGCGCCATTATCTCGTCCAACTCCTCAGGCGAAACAAGCCCCGGCGGTAAAAGCTCATCAAGCTCCGCGAAAGTAAAGTATCCCTTCTTTTTGCCCTTTTTGAGTATTTTCTCGAAATCGTTCACTGCGATTTTTGCACTCATGGCACGAATTCCGCTCACTCGACCGACTGCTGAGGCGTATCTCCTGAAGTCTTTTTATAACCGTCTTCCAGCAATCGCTCCATTTCCAGCAACTCGGATTTGCGCCGCAGTAACTCCATCTGTTCATCAGGCTCGACCGCTGCGAGTTTTGTTTGTATTTCTCTTTTCAGTCTTGCGATTTTTTTCATTCGTATCCGGCGTCGCAAATCATCGAACTCCAGCTCCAGCTCCGAGTCCTCGCTGCCTGCGATTTCCAGTGTAATTCCACTTATTGCGGCGGCAAACTCGGGCGCCAGGTCGTCAACAACTGCCGCCGCATCCGGCTTATCAATCAACGCTTTTGAAGCTTCGCGCAAAACATTGTCCTCGAAGTCGTCAATTATCTCGGGAGCGCCACGAAGTCTATCCAGCGCTTCCGGGCTGTTCAGACACAGGGCCAACATATGCATCTCCGGCGATGCGACCAAACTCTCTTGCTTTTTTTTCTTATCTTCGCTCTTCGTCGGAGATGTCGCCTGGCGCGAGAGCCTTCTTACGCGGACTATTTCTTCACGCAGTAGTTGCTCCGCGTCGGCGCCCGCGCCGGGGAGGAGCTTGGACACCGTATCGCGGATGTAAAGGTCCATCGCCTGCCGGTCGGCCATGGAAGCCATAAGCGCAGCCACTTCCTTCAGCGCCTCCTGTCGCGCCTCAACACTCGATCCGGCGCCGGTTAGCATTTCTTCAATCCTCGTTTGAAGCAACGGGGGCGCTCCTTCCAGCAGAGACGCCAATTCCTCAGGGCCTTCCCGGGCAAGGAAGCTATCCGGGTCTCCGGAAGGAAGCGCGACATAAAATGCTCTCGCAGACGCGGCGAGGATAACCTCGAGCGCCCTCCCAGCGGCCTTTCGGCCCGCTTCATCGGCATCGAATAAGGGGTAAAGGTTCTGCGTGTACCTTAACAACATACGGACATGCCCGGCGGTCAGCGCGGTACCGCACGTCGCAACGGAGTTGGTAAAGCCGTGCTTGTGCAGAGCCAGACAATCGAAGTATCCCTCGACGACGAGGGCGGCGTCTTGCTTTCTTATAGCATCCTTGGCGGCGTGCAGACCGTATAGCACATCGCTCTTCCTGTAAACCACGGTTTCCGGGCTGTTGAGGTATTTGGGGCCATCCTCGTCCTTCACCAGTCGCCCGCCGAATCCCATAACTCTGCCCTGAACGCTGAGTATCGGGAATACGATACGCCCTCGAAACCGATCGTAATAACCGCCGCTGTCGCGCTTGACGGCGAGGCCGGCGCCTTCCGCCTCTTCAGGTGAAAACCCCTTACTTCTGAGGTGCTCGGTAATTCCGTCCCAGTTTCTCGGCGCCCATCCCAGTCGGAAGTCCCGGGCGATGGTGTTGTCGAAGTCTCTCGATGCCAGATAGGTACGCCCCTCTTCACCCTCGGGCAATTGCAGCAGCAATTTCGTATAAAACCGCGCCGCCACTTCGAGTGCGTCAGCGACCCTTTCCTGCTTTTGGCGCCGCTGCTTGTCCGAAGTCGTCAGAGGCCGTTCGGGAATGGTAACACCGACCCTGGATGCGAGGTTGCGTAATGCTTCCTGGAAAGTGAGATTCTCGATGCGCATAAGAAAAGTAAAGACGTTACCTCCCTCTCCACAGCCGAAGCAATAAAACATACCCTTATCGGGTGAGACCGTAAAGCTGGGGGTTTTCTCGGCGTGGAAAGGGCACAGCCCCACCCAGTTACGACCCCTCTTGCGAAGGTTCACATAATCGCCGATCACGTTCAAAATGTCCGCGCGAGACCGGACTTCATCCACGACTTCGGGAGGAACGGCCACTCGATTGAGTTCTCCTTCCCTTCTTAACAGACGGCTTTTTCGTCATTTTCTTCCTGGTTCGTTCGACCCGCGTGAAACCCGAGCAATCGATAATTTCGATTGGCTCGATGCGGCATATTTCATCCAAGGTGAGGTTCAGGCCGAGAGTGTCACTGGCGATGTGCCCCGCGATAACGACGTTAACGTGATGTTTCTCCGCCTGCTTGCGGTGCTCCTCGGAAATGTGCATACCGACGATGGTGCCGACACCCGCTTGCGACAGTTTTTCGTAAATTTTAACGCTGCCCTCGGTGCCACCCGTCATATCGACGAATACCTTTCCCGCTCGACGTTTATCATCCCCAACGAACACCGTCGGCCGGCAGCCCGCCTCAGCGGCTGCACGGTACTCATCGTGTTCGTAAAGAATATCTATCACGTCCTTTACCTTGCGGGGTGCTTGGGCGTCGAACAGCTCTTGAAGATACGCGGCGACATGATTGTCGGCGGGAGTATGAGCGCACATCATGGGAATGTCCAGGATGCGGGCGAAGTCGACGCTGCGGGCGTGGTTACCGGGCAATATCCTACGATCCACCTCCCTGATTCTCGACACCATCAAGTCTTCAGCGACGTTAATCGGAACGCCGTGCCTCGATACCACCACCGCCTGCATGGCCATAACATCCGCCAGGCGCGCCAGAGCGCGACCCTCCGGGTGATGAGCCATAACCAGATCGGGGCCGCGGCCTTGTGATCTCAACCAGTCCGCAAGCAGCAATTCCGGCCCCTCGATGTCTATCCCGACCATAACGCTGTGCACGTCGGTTTCAGGATTCCCATGAAGTATTCGAGTGTCGGCATAGGGATTACGAAGAGTTTCCGTGTCGAATATTTCCCGCCGGATACCCTTCAATTCTCCGTAAGCTTTTTTCCGCTCGGCAATTTCGGCATCGACCTCGTCGGTCCCTCTCGGATCCCGTGCTCGGCCGGACTCGATGATCTTTTCATATATTTTCTTCAGCTTCATCTCACCAAGATCACTCCGATTTCCAGGCGGCGCCCCCGCTCCCGGAACATCATCAGGCCGGAAACGAGGGCACATAAAATTTAGAGGGGCTTCTTTTTCAGAAGCCCCCCATTATAGTTAGTTATTTGTGACCAGCTTTTTCTTGACGATTTCACTTACCTGTTTGCCGTCCGCCTTTCCGGCCCATTTCGGCTTTATGGCTTTTATAACCATCCCCATACCCTTCGGCCCTTTTGCGCCTGTTTCGGAAATGGATTCATCTACCAACACCTCAATCTCAGCCTCCGTAAAGGGTTTCGGCAGATAAGTTTCCAGGACATTTAACTTGCCCTCCTCCTTGCTCACCAGGTCTTAATTCTCGGCCTTCCGCGCCTGATAGATACTATCGCGGTATCTTTTCACCACCGAGGCAAAAACCTCAGCCGCTTTCACGTCGTCCGGTTCCCGAATGAATGCCGTCAATACCTATGCTCCTTACGCATTTTTTTGAGCATTCGCTTACGAGCTGCCAAAGCCTTCCTTTTGCGCTTCACGCTGGGCTTTTCATAATACTCGCGTTTGCGAACCTCGGAGAGTACACCGGCCTTTTCACACTGCTTCTTGAACCGTCTTAGAGCATTGTCGAAGGACTCGTTGTCCCGGATCTTAACTCCGGGCATACTTAATTATCCCCCCCTCCTTTAGTGGAGTTGGTGAAAGATTATGATTATAGATAACATTGCCATTGTCAACTAGCGCGTCTGTAACCAGGCCGACTACTCACCGTACACCTTCTCGTCGTCAAAAACCTTGGGATCAAGCTCTTTGCCCGTCAAATCACGATAAAAGCAACTACGGTGCCCGGTGTGGCAGGCTCCGGGGCCCGCCTGATCGACCGTAACCAGCAGACAATCGGCATCGCAATCGATGCGAATTTCCTTAACCTTTTGAGTGTGACCGCTCGTGGAGCCTTTCTTCCACAATTCTTGCCGGGAACGACTCCAAAAATGTGTGTAGCCCGACTCGACGGTAAGTTTAACCGTCTCCTCATTCATGTAGGCCACCATCAATACCGCCCCGTCGGAAGCGTCCAACACCACAACGGGAATAAGACCCTTCTCATCGAACCGTAATCTTTTTATATCTTCCTCGATACTCATCTTGCAAATAATAATTCTGCAGATCTATAGGATAAAAGCTCTGCTGAATTACAAATTTTCGTTCAATTCCTCTTTTAATTTTTCCATCCTTGTTTCGTTCTCAAACCGCTAAATTATCAAATAATGTTTTCTGTGAAGTTTCTTCTACTTTCTTTTCTTGATATTCCTCAATTTCCCATCCTGCATCAATTTCCGGAAAAGGGGTTTTAAATTGCCATCCGGTTTTTCCTGTTTTTCTAAAATGCTCCAATCTCCTTATGGCAATTTCAGCAAAAACAGGATCGACGTCTATCGTATAACATCGCCTTTTTAACTTCTCGGCAGCCAGCAAAGTGGTGCCTGCATGGGCAAAAAAATCTACTATTAAATCATCTTTGGTGGAACTAGCCGATATAATTCTTTCTATTGCTTTTAGCGGTTTTTGCGCATAACATCCCGGAACATTCTCTTCCATCCTATAAAAAACTTGTTGGACATCAACCCAAACATTGCCGGCCCTTATGTATTCCGATTTACTCCGCTCCAAATTTTCGGTGATTTTATCATTTACTTTCTTATAATACCCTCTAAGAATTTTGGGTATATCGGTATATTCCGCTTCCACGTTAAATTCGGGGGCGCCTTTAACATAGTACAGTAGCTCCTGCCTGACAGCCATCCAGTTTTTCTGCGTACCGTATCCACGTTGATTTCTCATGGTGATAAAACTTCGCGTTTTTAATTTTTCCATATCCCTCATCATTATCATGAAATCCGGCAAAGGCTGAAATCCTTCGTTTTGATCGGCCCCCAACCAGATATAAAAATGGGCGGAACTTTGCAGTATGTTGACAGTGTTCCAGACCCATTTTTTACTCCAGGCTATATACTCTTCCAACGAAATTTTATCTAAATTTTTGCTTTTATTGTTGCCCACAATAACATTATAAGGTGGGTCTTGAATTGCGAGGGTAGAACTATCGTTACCCATCAATACTGAAATATCTTTTTCATTAGCTGCATCAAGACAACCTATTTTATGGCCTTTTACCGGGTCTTCCCAAACCTTCCCATATTCAAGACGACAATAAGGCAAAAACAATTTCCTGATTTCTTCATTGCCATCGATTCTTGGTACTTTTATTTTGCTCATATTTACTTTCTTTTCTCACTATTGTCGCATAAACTATCTTATAATATACAAATTTATTTTACTTTTACGATCTTACCGCCCACAATAGTTGCAACGGCCCGGCCCCTGAGTTCCATCCCCTCGAACGGAGTGAACTTTCCCTTGCTGTGAAATTTTTCAGGCTCGACTTTCCAGACGGCTTCCGTGTCTATTATAGTTATGTCCGCCGGCGCGCCCCTCGCAAGACTTCCCGCCTCCAGACCCAACGTCCTTGCCGGAAAGGTGGTCAGCTTGGCTAAGGCGTCTATTAGCGACAGCGTTCCATCTTCCACCAACCTGAGCGTCAATCCCAGGAGCGTTTCGATACCTGAAATTCCCGGCGATGCGAGGTCGAACTCGACATCCTTCTCGTGACGTGCATGAGGCGCATGGTCCGAAACAATGCAATCGATAGTGCCGTCGGCCAGACCCTCCTTAACGGCACGGACGTCGTTTTCGCAACGTAACGGTGGATTAACCCGCGCCCGCGTGTCGTATCCGCGCACCGCTTGATCGGTCAGGGTAAAGTAATGGGGACATGTCTCAGCCGTTACCGGCAGTTCCATCTTTTTTGCGTTTCTTATCAATTCGACGGCGCCGGCGGTGCTTACATGAGCGAAATGGATCGGAGCGCCCGTCAGTCGTACAAGAATGATATCCCGGGTTATCATCACCTCTTCAGCAGCCGCCGGAACGCCGGCAAGGCCCAGCTCGGTGCTCACCTGCCCTTCGTTCATAACTCCTGCCCGCAGCAGGTTCAAGTCTTCCGAATGAACTATTATCGGCTTGCCCAGGCCCTTGGCGTACTCGAGAGCGCAGCGCATAACTTCCGCGTTCATTATAGGCCACCCGTCATCGCTGAAAGCGACGCACCCCGCCTCGGCCAGATCCGCCATCTCGCTGAGTTCTTTCCCTTCCAACTTCCTGGTAACGGCGCCGATTGGCGCAACTCGAGCCAATCCCGCTTCAGCGGCCTTGCGAAGTATATACCGTGTGACACTCGCAGTGTCATTGGGCGGATTGGTATTTGCCATGCACGCGACCGTGGTCATGCCGCCAGCCGCCGCCGCTCTCGTTCCGGTCTCGATAGTCTCCTTGTACTCCTGTCCCGGTTCCCTCAGATGAGTATGTATATCCACCAATCCCGGCACGACGAGTTTCCCCGACGCATCTATTTCTTCCTCAACACCGGGATAGTCATCGTTGGGATTCATAAGGGCCTTTATCCGTTCTCCTTCGATGAGAATATCCAGAGGAGCGTCCAGGTTGATGCCCGGATCGATCACTTGTCCACCGTGGATGCGCTTCAGTAATCCATCCATCGCCTTATGCACTCCTCCTCGTAAGCAGGTACAAAAGCGCCATCCTGACCGCTACGCCGTTTTGAACCTGGTCGAGAATAACGCTGCGAGGCCCATCGGCCACTTCGGGAGATATCTCGACGCCCCGGTTAATGGGGCCGGGATGCATCACTATTGCGTCCTTCTTTGTAATCCCCACATTGGACATATTGAGTCCCCAAGTCCTCGAATACTCACGCATGCTGGGTAAAGGCTTCGTCTCGAAGCGCTCGAGTTGAATTCTCAGCATCATGACAACGTCCGCTCCATCGATGGCCTCTTCAAGGGAATCGGCGACCTCACAGCCCAGCGGCCTTATTTCCGGCGGCATCAGTGTGGGAGGACCGGCCACCACGACTGCCGCGCCCATCTTGGAGAAACCGTAGATGTTCGACCTGGCAACCCTCGAATGAGCTATATCACCGATGATAGCCACCCGCAAACCGTCTATTCGATCCTTCATATCCCTGACTGTGAACAAGTCCAGAAGCGCCTGGGTCGGATGTGCATGCGCGCCGTCTCCTGCGTTGATGATCGGGCAGTCGAGATATTTGGCCAAAAGACACGGCGCGCCGGCGGCGCCGTGTCGAATAACCACTATATCCGGGACCATCGCCTCGATGTTGCGGGCGGTATCGATGAGCGTTTCGCCCTTTACCAGGCTGGAAGTCGAGGCGCTGAAATTTATGGTGTCTGCGCTGAGCCTTTTACCGGCTATCTCGAAGCTCGTACGCGTGCGAGTGCTCGGCTCGAAAAATAAGTTAATTTGCGTCTTCCCTTGAAGAGTGGGAACTTTCTTTATCGGCCGGAAGTTTATCTCCTTCATGCCGACAGCGGTATCCAATACCAACTCGATTTCCTCACGGCTGAGGTCCGCCATACCAAGCAGGTGTTTGCTTCGGAGAAGTTTTTGTTCTTCGGCCATCTTAACGTATAATTATGGAATCTTCTTTTTCGTCTTCTTCGAGATTGACCTCTACCTCATCATCCTTAGCGGTCTCGATAGTAATGCCGACATAATCCGGCTGTATGGGCAGTTCGCGGCACCCGCGGTCTACGAGTACGGCGAGTTGAATTTTTTCAGGCCTGCCATAGTCCATAAGCGCATCGAGCGCAGCGCGGATGGTTCGACCGGTGAAAAGAACATCGTCCACAAGCACCACGGTCTTTCCGGCTATCGAGCCGCCGGGTATCTCCGATGTGCGCACCTCGGGCATAACGTGGTCGATGTCATCGCGGTAGAGGCTGATGTCCAGCGCCCCGAGCGGGATTTCCCGATCCTCGGCGGCGCTTATTCTATCCGCCAGTCGCTTCGCAAGGTGATCTCCCCTGGCGCGAATTCCCACGAAAACGAGATTGGGTTTGCCCGAATGACGCTCACGTATTTGAGCGGCCATGCGGTCGATCGCTGCCGCCATTCTGCGCGTGTCCATTGCCTCTCGAGGCTTGTTCGCCATCGGCGGCCCTCTTAAAAAAAAGCCTCCCCCATCCGGAGAAGGCCGCTTGTTGCCGTTGCGTATCGATCATTCATGCCGTAATAAGCATAGCCTAGTAATTCCATAAGGTCAAGGGGCGTAAAGGATACGTACTTTTCACAATTAAATGCCATTTACAACATTAGATGCCGGCGCCGGGTTACGTACGGGCGACAGGCCGGTCACCCGTATCCTACGACTAAAATAATCATCACAACCGTTCAAACGAGGATATAGATACCTTGTTTTGGCTAAATCGTGAAGTTACAATGTTAACTATGAATTTATCGGAAATTTTATCAAACTTATCGAAAAACCGAATCCCCCCACCCGGTAATTTGCCCCCGTGGCTTCTCGATATGATCTCTGCGTGGGGCAACTTGCGCGGCAGAGTAAGCGAACTTTCCAGCATTGAGCGCGTGCTGACGACTGTCCGATACAGAAAACCGGATCGAGTTCCGGTATCGCACCTGGTTGGAGCGGCGGGCAGGCAAATTACCGGTGTGAGCTTCCCGGAATTCTCCAAAAACCCGGTATCCGCCGCCGAAACATATCTCGAAGGCCAAAAAGTGCTTGGTGGGGATTTCATCATCCTCCTTCAAGACCTCTCCGTCGAAGCGGCGGATTTCGGCCAGGAGATTATTTATCCCGAAAACAGTACCGCCCATCCCAACTACAATAATCCCGCAGTACGCGACGTGGACGATTATAAAAAAATACGGCCGATACCGATAAATGACACCGTTCGGATGAAGAACTACCTGGAAATGACCCGCATCGTGGTGCAGAGGGCGGGGTTAAGAGCTTTGCCTATCGGTTTTCTTTTCGGCCCTTTGGGTGTTTTGAGCATGATGCGTGGCGCGCAACGTCTTTTCCGGGATTGTGTTTTGGAAAAGAAAGCAGTTATGGCCGCTTGCGAAAATATAACAGAGACACTTATCGAGTTCGCAGTGGCGCAATGCCGTATCGGCGCGCCGGCTATCGCCATTGATACGCTTTTCGCCTCATACAGCGGCATACCCAAGGCTTTGTGGGAAGAAATCGAGGGGCCCTTCACGCGAGAGATTGCGCAAGCCGTAGTTAAGGAAGGGGCGTTTATGGGATTTCACAACTGCGGTCACGGGCCATTCTTCGATGCGCAAATCAGGTTTATGGAACCCGGTTTTATCAGTTTCGCGCACCTGCCCGACGATTGCCAAACTCCGCAGGAATTGAAAAAGAGATACGGAAAAGCGGCGACTCTGGTGGGGCACGTCCCCACTCAGCTCCTGTACGGCCCGCCTAACCTCGTTATGGAGGAATGCCGCCGTCAGATCGAGCTTTATGCGGACGGGGGCGGCTTCGTGCTTGCGCCGGGCTGCGAGTATCCTCCGAATATTTCCCTTATCAACGCCGTAACCATTATAAAAACGGCGAAGCTGTACGGATAACTCCGATACGGGGAGAAAAACAATTGGAAGCAAAGAATTTAATCGATGAAATTTCGTCGGCAGTGAGGGATTTTGATCGAAACCGCCTGGCCGATGCAGCGCGTAGCGCAATTAAAGAGCACGGCATCGGGACTGAGGAAATAAGGAAGGCTCTTTTCAGGGGCATCGACAGCCGCCGCCGAGAGTTGTTATCCCCGGCGGGCAGTCTGCCCGAGTACCTCCTCTCTATGGAAGCGATGGCCGGCGGACTCGAGCTTATAAGAGAATTAACGGGCGAAAAAGAAACGGAAAAAACGCATAAAGTCGTGTTAGGGGTGATAAATGGCGATGTTCACGACCTTGGAAAAAACATAGTCGTTTCAGTTTATCGCGCCTGCGGGTGGGAGGTTTTGGATTTGGGCTCGGGAGTGACACCGGCGCAGTTCGCGGACACGGCTGTAGAAATTCAGGCCGATCTCGTGGGCATATCCTGCATGATGTCCACCCCGCTGCCGGAGGCTGAATCCGCTATTTCCGAAGTCAAGCGACTGTTTCCGCAATCGACGGTAATGATAGGAGGCGCCGCAATCAGCCGCGAAATGGCACAATCCATCGGAGCCGACGGCTGGGCGGAATCGGCAGTTACGTTGATCGAAGAAACGACAAGGGCGCTAGGTAAGCACCCTTGAGAAAATATTCGTTAAGAAATACCGCCATCAATCATTAAAACAACCATTTACGCGAGACGGTCAAGTAATAATGCTATTTTTCTTCCATTTAAGCGGAAAACGTGCTAACATACTGTTACTTTTACATAATCGCAATATCAACACCCGGTTCTGCAGCCCCTAAAACCCCCAAAAAAACAATTTACACCAGGTCACTTGACACGAGGGGGGATTTTGTTATAAGGTTTCCCCAACATGATGAGAGTTGGGAAAATAACCGATAAGAGGGAATTTCCACGGGTGAACTGTCGCGTAGAGGCGACCATGATATCGAACGGCTATTTTTTCCGCGACATGCTGCTTAATTTGAGCGAAGAAGGGGCGCAGGTTGAGATCAAGTCGCCCGTCCGTGTGGGCAGGGATATACTCTTGAGGGTCCGGCTTGGCTCAAGAATCCTGATTGCGCTGGGGGATATCCAATGGAAGGATTGCTCCGCGCGTAAGATGGGTGTGCAGTTCATCTATTTGCCGCAGTCGATCAAGCGCCAAATTCGCGCCATGGTAGGAAAACCCTCCCTTTAATTCAAGGTTTGGAAAATAAACAACCCCTAAACGGCTCGAGAGCCGAAAGGGGGCTTTAAAATGGAAGAGAAACGAGACCCGAAAAGAGACCTGATAAAGCTCCTCGAAGAAAGCGAATATTACATTCGTAAACGACAGGAAGCCATCGAGGGAAAAGACATCGAGGGGTTTATAGTTGAGATTGAGACCTTCCTTAACAATCTATGGGGATCCCTTTATGACGCCAACCATGAACTCGATCTCTTGCGGGAAAACCTGGGTATGACCGAAGATAAAACGAATAAACTCGAAGAAATGCTTCTGCAACAACTGTTCGACAGCGTCACGGACGGAATTACAAATTAACGTCAACAATTCCTCCCTCCCATAAAGTCGACTTTTTCAAACACTCTCATCGCGTTTGTTTACGCGCCGACACACGCTATCCTAATAGTAGATAGAAGCATGCAACCATGAAGATGTATGAAAAAGAAGGCGCTTTCCCATGGACTCCCAAACGCATCTACGAGGAGCTTGACCGTTACGTCATAGGTCAGGAACGTGCCAAGCGCGTCGTAAGTATTGCCGCTTACAACCACATGAAAAGACTCGCCCTTAGAGAAAAGGGCGTCGAAAATATTCCCCAAAAAAGCAACGTTCTGCTCATCGGACCCACCGGTTGCGGCAAGACACACATCGCACGCAACCTGGCCCGAATACTCGGCGTACCGTTCAACATCGCCAACGCTACCGAATACACCGAGGCCGGTTATTACGGCAAGGACATCGAGGTAATGATCGGCGAGCTGCTTTACCGCTCGGACCTCGACATCGAAGGTACTCAAAAGGGCATAGTTTTTATCGACGAAATAGACAAGATCGCGCGACGCTCTTCCGGCACCCGCACCGGCGCCGGAAGCCGCGACATCGGCGGAGAAGGAGTACAGCAAGCCCTGCTCAAGCTGCTTGAGGGGACCGAAATATTCGTACCCATGAACGTCACACAGCACTGGAACAAACACGATTTCGTGCTCGTCGACACCACCGATATCCTGTTCATCTGCGCGGGTACATTCACGGACTTGCATGTCGGATACGGCGACGCCGATAAAATCGGATTCGGATCAACCGCTTTGGAGCGGGGCAGGAAAAAAATAAATGTCCAGGATTTAATCGAGTATGGCTTATTGGCGGAGTTTATAGGCAGGTTGCCGGTAATAGTCAATGTAAATGCGCTTACAGAAAAGGATTTATACCGGATAATTCGCGAGCCGCCCGACAACATCCTTAATGAGTACCGCACATTGATCGAGGTGGACGACATCGAGCTCGACATAACCGACGACGCTCTGTGGTTGATAGTCAAGACCGCCGCGAAAAAACGAATCGGGGCCAGAGGCTTGCGCACGATCTTCGAGGAAATAATGCACGATGTGATGTACGAAGCGCCCGATAACCCGGGGCAAAAGATAATCATCGACGCCGATTACGTATCCCGACGGTTGAAAAACGTCTTTCTTTAATTTGTACGTTTACATGGATTGAAATCAGTTGTAAAGTTAGCGATGAAGTTATCAAAACCAACGACCAAAACCGACAATTGATTGGTGACAATTATGAATGGAAGGGAAAGAATCAGAACCGCTTTGCGGCGTGGCGTGCCGGACATGGTGCCCATATGGGAACTGGCCTATAACGAGCCGAGCATTATCGGCATCGCCCGGAACTTTCTTGACGATGATCAGTTGCCCGAACCGAAACTAGTCATGAATATGAGCGATCAGGAACGCTTCCAGCTTATCAACGCATTTATCACTTTCGTTCGAGAACTTGACCTGGACGGCGCGACCGGAATCACAATGGCCCCTCGAGAGAAGATCGACGACAAGCACATACGAGATGCGTTGGGCGTGGTTCATCATTTGAGCGAGGTTGGCGAGCCGTATCCCGTCGAAGGTCCCATCAAGGAAGCTTCAGACCTAAAAAGCTACAAAATGCGCTCTCCCGAAGACACCGATTTTCTCCTGATAGATGTCTTTCGGTCGGCGTTTGCGGACAAGTCCGTCGCATACCAACTGCACGGCCCGTTTAAACTGAGCTGGAGCTTGCGCGGAGCCATGGAGAAGTTGTTGATGGATTACATCCTTAACCCTGCCCTAGTACTCTGTTACACAACAAATGATGGGTAGAGCCTTTTCAGTTTTATCCTGGCGTCTTCGGTGGTAAATCGCCAGTCAATTGTTGTTTCTTTAGTATTACGGTTTTTCTCCCATGCGGC
>Ga0180432_10007124_pt1 | contig 14307 bp, 8 predicted proteins | sample SS_ome_10_FD_132414 | JGI IMG/M metagenome (GOLD analysis project Ga0180432, IMG submission 132414) | Hypersaline lake sediment archaeal communities from the Salton Sea, California, USA - SS_1_MS_2 metaG | ecosystem: Environmental > Aquatic > Non-marine Saline and Alkaline > Hypersaline >... | reverse complement strand
GGTGAACGCCCTGCCAACGCCCCCGGCAAATCAGCCGTATAGTGCGGCCCTCATGCACAGAAAAAAAATTTGCTGCCGAAGCGTTGGGAAACTTTTATTGCCCAACATCAAAATCTTCGGCGGGATGCTTTATTTCCCAAACATGATTCAGAAATTTCCCAACTCGTCTTCAGGACTGGCCTGCCGTTGACGAGATTCCGCATTAGCGTTTTGCACCATCTTGAAGTACTCGCTTACGGCTTGTTCATGCTTGGGATCGTAGTCGGGGTCCTTCCGGCGGTCGGCCCGACCCGGCTTTGTTGTAGAGAAATCAACACCCGATTCGAAAAGACTTTCAAGCATCTCCCGCCCATGCTTTTGAGCCAACTCCCTGAATCCCTCCCTCCAGTCCCTATAGAGTTGGGTCTTCTGAATAGTCTTATATGACCATTCAATTTCAAGCACGTCCCACATTTCGGCGGCTATCGTCCGCGCAGTCATGCTTGCAACCGCTGGCTTCTGCTTGACGAGTCGGTAAAGACACGTTTCACAGTCAGCCGAGATTTCACGGCTTTTTCGGCCGCGTCGGCTTTTTCTCTTCAGCGGGGCCGCTGTCGGCTGGGTCGGGTCGGGGATCAACTCAGTGGAGTTCTGCTCCAGCGTTGGGGGCGAGTCCGCTACGTCCTCCCCAAGAAACTCCGCAACCATTCGCTCGCGGCGTTTGACCAACCTTTCCATTAGCCGGAGTGGCGACGTAGATCGCTCCAGATCACGGTAAATCTGCGCCAGCCCAACGCGGCGGCCCGAAGAGGCGGGATCCGGCATGATCGACTTCCTGTGGCCGGGGCGGTCGGCCGGAGCGTGGGGAAGTCGATACCACGCTTCTCGGCCGACCAGCGCGGGAGCTACCCGCACCCTCGGCGTTTGTTAGGCGCTTTGTTAGGCGCAGTGGTCTGAGGCCTGAAATACAGGTGTTCAGTATATCGTGAACAGGCCCACAAAACAAGCTATTCGAAGACCAACCGAAACCCAACCGCAGGCTTCCGGTCGATTAGAAATCCCATGCTCTATCCGACTGAGCTACGGGCGCGAACCTCAGCTGATTTTATCGCGGATTGGCGTTCTGCTCCCAGATCGGACACCTGAAGCCCGAAAAAGCACCCTGGAAGACCCTGCGGGCTACGGTGGCACCAACGATTCTCGCGGTCAGTCTGCGGCCGTGGCTCAATAACCCGGGTTCGAGAGGCCGGGCCATCGATCCGCTGGTTCCCGTGCCGCGTATGCTTGGAGTATGCGAACGTCCACCAAAACAATTCTACTGGCTGCCGGTCTCACCGGGTTGCTCGCCCCACTCAGCCCACAGGCGGTTGCCGCGGCACCCCCGGCAGTGGTCGATGATGCCGCTCTGGCCCGTGACTTTGTTTCGGGTCTCGCCGCCATCGTTGACCAGAGCAGGACACCCGCCCCTGCCATGGCCATCACCGGGCAGGCTGCCGCCGCCCAGCTTGCCACGGCTGAAGGCCGTCAGGTCCGGCTGCCGCCGTCGCCCACACTCTGCACCTTGCAGCCGGAACAGTCTCTCTACGAGACGGTGATGCCGGCAGTTGTGGTCGTTGGTTCAATCTACAAGTGCAACAACTGCAGTGACTGGCACCTTGGCGGTATGGCCACCGGCTGGCTGCTGGCTGACAACGGGCTGGTAGTCACCAATCACCATGTCTTTGGTGAAGATGGGTCCCATCGGTTCGGCGTCATGACAGCTGACGGCGAAGTTTTCGCCGTGACTGCGGTCCTCGCCGCTGACCGCGCGGGCGATGCTGCCATCGCCCGAATCGACACCCGCGGCCGGCAGCTGCCCTCCCTTGCCCTCGGCCAAAGGCCCGCCTGCGGCGACGCCGTCAGCGTCATCAGCCATCCCGCCGGCCGGTTCTACAGCCTCACCAAAGGAATCGTCTCCCGCTATCACCGGCAACAGGATTCGACCGCAGCCAGTTCACACCGGGCAGGTGACACCGAGGCGAATGAGGCGGCAACCGCTCCGGTCTGGATGAGCGTCACCGCTGATTTTGCCGTCGGCAGCAGCGGCGGCCCGGTCTTCAATGCCGACGGCGAGGTGGTCGCCATGGTCTCTCGAACATTTTCCAGCCAAGCCAAGCGGAACCACCGTCGCTACGGCAACTTTGGCACCCAAATGGTCTTCAAAGACTGTGTCTCACTCGACACGCTGCTGCGGCTGATTGATCCTGCGGGCTGACCAACGAAGGTACCCGGGCAATCAGGAGGGCGGTAATCGACCTCAGGCGTGGATTGCCCTGCCGTCAGCAGCGAGGGCAGCCTCTTTGAGTGCCTCTGGCAGGGTCGGGTGAGCATGGCAGACCCGGGCGATGTCCTCAGCAGTCGCGCCAAAGTTCATCGCCGCCGCAGCCTCCCCGATCAGATCCCCTGCCGCCGGCCCAATGATGTGGATTCCCAACACCCGGTCGGTGACCGCGTCGGCCAACAGCTTCACCTTGCCTGTCGTGTCGTTGATGGTGCGCGCCCGGCCGTTGGCACGGTAGGGAAAGACACCTTTCTTGAAGGCGACCCCGTCAGCCTGCAACTGCTCCTCGGTCCGGCCCACTGCTGCAATTTCGGGATGGGTGAAGACCACTGCCGGTACCAGACCGTAGTCAACATGACACCAGCCCGACTGCATCGCCTCAACACAGGCGACCCCGTCCTCCTCGGCCTTATGGGCCAGCATCGGGCCTGGGATGCAGTCGCCAATGGCAAAGATGCCCGGAGCGGCCGTCCGGAACTGGCCATCGACCGGAATCCAGCCCCGCTCGTCGGTGGTCAGGCCGACCGTTTCCAGCCCAATGTCGGCCGTCGCCGGCTTGCGGCCGGTCGCCGCCAGCACCCGGTCACAGACGATCGGCTCACGGCCATCACACTCGACAATGCAGCGATCACCCTCGGCTCGGGCTGAGGTCACCTTCACCCCCAACTGGATGTCGAGTCCCTGCTTTTTAAACAGCGACAAGGCCTCGGAGGCGATCTCAGCGTCGATGCCGGTGAGAATGCGGTCAAAATATTCAAGCACCGTCACCCTGGCTCCCAGCCGCCGCCAGACACTGCCCAGTTCCAGCCCGATGTAGCCCCCACCGATGACAACGAGATGATCCGGCACCTCGGGATAAGAGAGTGCTTCCGTGCTGGTACCGACCCGGTCACCGTCATAGCTGATGCCGGGCAACACCACGCTGTGACTGCCAACCGCAAGCACGATCCGCTGGGCGGCTAGTTCGCTCGCCGATCCATCGCCCCCCGTCACCGCGACTCGTCCCGGACCGGTCAGACGACCGGTGCCTCTGACGCGGGTTACCTTGTTCTTCCCCAGCAATGCCTCGATACCTTTCGACAACGCCTGCACCACCGCTGCCTTGCGGTTCATCATCGTGCCCAGGTCGAGCGAAACGTCACCGATAACCACGCCATGCTGGGCCAGTTCCCCACAGGCAAGTTCATACTTGTGGCTCGACTCAAGCAGCGCCTTCGACGGGATGCAGCCGACCCGCAGGCAGGTGCCCCCAAAGCGGTCCTCTTTCTCGACGATGGCAACCTTCATGCCGAGCTGGGCTGCCCGAATCGCTGCCACGTAGCCACCCGGCCCTCCGCCAATCACCACCAAGTCGTGTGTCATGTTGTCCTCGAATGCCCACCTCTGACGGCGGCTGCCTCACACTTCCAAAAGCAGGCGGGTCGGATCCTCGATCGTTTCCTTGACTCGCTTCAAGAAGGTCACCGCCTCACGGCCGTCGACCAGCCGATGGTCGTAGGTGAGGGCAAGGTACATCATCGGACGGATCACCACCTGGCCGCCGACTGCAATGGGCCGCTCCTGGATGGCATGCAGGCCGAGGATCCCGCTCTGCGGTGGATTGATGATCGGGGTGCTCATCATTGAGCCGTAGACGCCACCGTTGGAGATCGTGAAGGTGCCGCCCTGAAGCTCTTCAAGTTTCAATTTGTTGTCAGCCGCCCGCCTGGCGAAGTCGCCGATCGCCTGTTCGATCTCGGCAAAGTTCAGCTGTTCGGCATTCCGGAGGACCGGCACGACGAGGCCCTTGCCACCACCGACAGCAATCCCGATGTCACAGTAGTCGCGGTAGATGATGTGCGGATCCCGGAACTCGGCATTGACCTGGGGCACCGCCCGCAGGGCCTCGACCGCGGCCCGGACGAAAAACGACATGAATCCGAGTTTCACGCCATACCGGTCGGCAAAGGAATCTTTGAACTTCTTTCGTACCGCCATCACCGCCGACATATCAACCTCGTTGAAGGTCGTCAGCAACGCCGCCTCATGCTGGGCCTCAACGAGTCGCTCAGCAATCCGTCTTCGAATTGGGCTGATCAGCACGGCTCGCTCAGCCCGTTCGGCTGTCGATTCCACCGCGAGTGAAGTGGTGCCGCTGAGCGGCGGAGCCGCCGGAGCCGGGGGTCTTGGAGCCGGAGCGGAGGCCGCCGCTGGGGCCGGCTGGGCCGGCCCCGAGGCGGCAGCAACAGCGTCACTCTTGGTAACTCGGCCCCCTGGTCCGGAGCCGGCGACTGACTGCGGCGGAATGCCAGCCTCCCCCAGCACCCGGGCGGCAGCCGGCATGACTGGGCCGGCCCCTGAGGCTGCCGGCTGAACCGAGCCGATCATGGTGCTGCCTTCCCGACGTCGGACATCGACCGACTGTGGCTGCGGGAGCGTGGACGGAGCCGCTGGGGCTACTGGTTCCGAGGTGCCAGCCCCGATCACCTCGAGATAGCCGATCACCTCGCCGACGGTTGCCTGTTCACCGGCCTGCTTGAGAATCTGACTGATCACCCCCGCCGACGGTGCTGGCAGTTCAACCGTGGCCTTGTCACTCTCAATTTCAACCACCGAGTCATCGGCGGCGACCTGCTCTCCGACCCCTTTTTTCCATGTGCCGATCATCACCTCGGTGATCGATTCACCGACTTCTGGAACCTTCAATTCGATCGCCATGGAATCCTTCGCCGCTCAGAGAAATACCGGTTGGTGCACCTGATCACCCGACCTTCGGATGACCTGCCAGGCGTGACAAAGCCAAATCATAGCCAACCTTGACCCAATCCGTGCAGGGGACCCGGCGCGACGCGCCGGACCGACCAGCGGTCAGCTGTGGAAGGCGGCTGAGAGGAGTTCGTTTTGTTCAAGGTCATGACTCTTCTTGGAGCCGGTAGCAGGACTGGCCGCGCTCTGACGGCAGACCCCGGAGAAGGGCAGCCGGTCAAAGAGTCGCTCACCGAAGTGAATCCGCAGGAACCGCCAGGCCCCCATGTTCTCGGGTTCTTCCTGGACCCAGATCACCGGCGTGCCATCGGCGTAGCCGGCCAGGGCCTCCTCTAACGGCTTCCGTGGCAGCGGATAGAGTTGCTCCACCCGGACAATCGCCACATCCTGCCGTTCAAGCTCTTCCCGCCGCTTCTCAAGCTCATAGGCGACCTTGCCGGTACAAAGCAGCACCCGGTGGACGCCCTCCGGCGGCCGTCCCGACCGGTCGGGAATGACCCGCTGGAAGCTGCCTTCGGCCAGGTCGTCGAGGCTCGAGACACACTTGGGATGACGCAGCAGGCTCTTGGGCGTCATCACCACCAGCGGCTTCCGCCAGATCCGCAGCACCTGCCGGCGGAGGCAGTGAAACAGCTGGGCGGGCGTGGTCGGCTGAACCACCTGAATGTTGTCCTTGGCCGCCAGCAACAGGAACCGCTCCAGCCGGGCGCTGGAATGCTCCGGACCCATGCCCTCAAAGCCATGCGGCAGCAGCAGCACAATGCCCGAAAGCCGGTTCCACTTATCCTCGGCCGAGACGATAAATTGGTCGATCACAACCTGTGCGACATTGACAAAGTCACCGAACTGGGCCTCCCACATCACCAGCCCGTCAGGACAGTCGAGGCTGTAGCCGTACTCGAAACCCAGTACACCCGATTCCGACAATGGACTGTTGTAGATCTCGACCGGCGCCTGATCGGGAGAGAGCCGAGCCAGTGGACAGACGGTGTCATCGGTGATGCGGTCGTGGATGACGGCATGCCGGTGACTGAAGGTACCTCGCTCGCTGTCCTGCCCGGAAAGCCGAACCCGCAGCCCCTGCACCGCCAGGCTGCCCATCGCCAGGGCCTCAGCCGCCGACCAATCGAGCGGCTGATTGCTGTCGGCCATCGCCAGCCGGGCATCAAGCAGTTTGCGGATTTTGGCGTGTGGCTCAAACCCACCCGGGAGTACCGTCAGTTGGCGGAGCAGATCGGAAAGCATTTCGCGACGGACGCCGGTTTCGACGTCGGCGGCTTCTTTCTCGCGACCCCCGATATAGAAGGCCCAGACGCCGGCGACATCGCTGCGGTGAACGTAATCCTCGCGTTTGGCGGCCGAAAGCTCCGCATCGAGGCGGGTGCGGTGTTCGTCGGCAATCCGCATGGCCTCTTCCCGGGTCACCTCGCCCAGGGTGAGCAGCTTCTTCAGGTAGCTTTCGTGGACACTCGGCTGCTGTTCGATCACCCGGTAGAGCGCCGGCTGGGTGAAGGCCGGCTCATCGGCCTCGTTGTGACCGCGGCGGCGGAAGCAGTACATGTCAATGACCACATCCCGCTGGAACTCACGGCGGAAATCCATCGCCAGGCTGACCACTTGGGCCACCGCCTCAGGATCCTCACCGTTAACGTGAAAGATCGGGATTTGCAGCATCTTGGCCACGTCGGTGGCATAGATGCATGACCGGGAGTCCTGCGGACCGGTGGTGAAGCCGATCTGGTTGTTGACGATCACATGCAGGGTACCGCCGACCCGATAGGAGTCGAGCTCACTGAGATTGAGGGTCTCCTGAATGATCCCTTCGCCAGCGAAGGCGGCATCACCGTGGATCAGGATCACCATGCCATGCTGCCGGGCTCGATCGGACGAGCGGTCCTGCCGGGCCCGCATCCGGCCGATCGCCACCGGATTGACGTACTCGAGGTGGCTGGGATTGAAGCAGAGCGTGAGATGAACCTTGCGGCCATTCTCGGCCACGTAGTCGGTGGAGTGCCCCAGATGGTACTTCACATCACCGCGGCCGACGTGCAACTCGGGGTCGAGATCGGCAAACTCTCGGAAGATCCGCTGCGGGCTCTTTCCCATGATGTTGGCCAGCACATTCAGCCGGCCCCGGTGGGCCATCGCCATCACCACATCGTTGATGTCCTGAGAAGCAGCCCGCTCAATCGCCATTTCGACCAGCGGAATCAGGCTCTCAGAACCCTCCAGTGAAAAACTCTTTGAGCCGAGGAACCGCTTCTGGATGAACTCCTCGAAGACGGCGGCCGTGGTCATCTGCCGGTAGATCCGCAACTGCTGCCGGCGATCGAGCTGGATCCGGTTTTCACAGCCCTCCATCCGCACCTGCAGCCACTGCCGCACCAGCAAGTCATCCATGTGCATGAACTGCACACCGATCGACCGGCAATAGGTGTTGTGCAACCGCCGGATAATCTGCCGCAGGGACATCGACTGTGGACCCTCGATCGTGTCGGTCGAGAAGACCCGGTCCATGTCCTCTTCGGTGAGGTCATAGAACGCGGGGTCGAGCTCCGGCAGGCCCGGTCGGGGGCGGCCTAGCGGGTCGATGTCGGCGGTGAGATGTCCCCGAACACGATAGGCCCGCACCAGCTGGTCAACCCTGTCCTGCAGGAAGGCAAACCGCTCGTCACCGCTCAACCGGAGGGCATCCGGAAGCGGTGCGGGTTTTTCCTCGCCGGCCGGAGCATCGGGCAGCGACACCTCGCCACCCGCGATGGCCACCGCATGCCCCGTGGCGATGCCCTCGGGTGAAACCATGGTGTCATCATCGAGCAACGCAGCCGGTGACGGCACCGCGGCAGTCGGCGACGGCGTCACCAACGGGCTGGCGTCCGACAGCGGCTGGCCATTGCCGACCACCGCTGGTGGGCCGGATGCGGCAGGCAGAACAGTCGTTCCAGCCTGCCCGTTGCCGACGTGCCCGTTAGCCACCGGGGCGTTCGCCGGGGTGGCGAGCGACTCGAAGTACCGTTGCCAGTCGGCGGGTACGCTCGTGGGGTCGCTCTGGTAATGGGCGAAAAGATCCTCGAGAAACGCAAGATTCGCCGTTCCGGCCGAATCAATGCTCGCGGTGGTGGTCACGGTGGGTTCCGTTGGTCACATGGCCAGCAGCAGCCGGCCGGGGCTTTCGAGATAGCCGATCACTTCCTTCAGAAATCTGGCCGCCAGGGCACCATCGATGACCCGGTGGTCATACGACAGCGACAAAGGCATCATCAGGCGGGGCTCAATCCGATCTTCATGGACCACCGGCAGTTTTCTTGACCGGCCAATCAGCAAGATGGCCACCTCGGGCCAGTTGATGATCGGCGTTGAATAGCTGCCTCCGATGGCCCCAAGATTACTGATGGTGAAGGTCCCGCCACGGAGGTCTTCAACACCATACTGGGCATTCTTCGCCTTCTCCGCTGTCTGGGCGATCTCCTGGGCGATGTGCGGGATCGACTGCTGATCGCAGTCCCGCAACACCGGAACCACCAGCCCCCGCGGCGTATCCACCGCCAGGCCGACGTTCACGTAATCCTTGTAGATCAGTTCACCCTTTTCCATGTCGACCGAGGCATTTACCGCCGGGTGCTGACGCAGCGAGAGACTGACCGCCTTGACGACAAACGCCAGGGCCGTGAGCTTGACGTCGGTCTTGGCGTACTCGGCCGCACTCTCCTTCCGCAACCGCTCCAGTTCGGTGACATCGGCATCGTCGAAGTTCGTCAAATGAGGAATGGTCGAGACGCTCCGGACCATGTTAGCGGCGATTGTCTTTCGCATCCGCGACATTTGCTCGCGGTGAATCGGCCCCCAATCGTCTCGCTCACCACCGGAGGCCGTCCGCTGCGTTGCAGAGCCACCAGCACCGCCGCGACGGACAGCTGCGACGACGTCCTCGCGGACAATCCTCCCTGAGGGGCCACTCCCCTCCACCCGCGAAAGATCAACACCCAGTTCGCGTGCCAGGCGGCGAACGGCGGGCCCGGCGGGCTCAACAGCGGCCTGGTGGTCGCCGCCCGGCTCAGCCCTCCCGTTGGTATGGCTGGCCGGTGCTGGTGCTGGCGCTGCTGCTACCGGCGCTGCTGCTGGTGCCGGCGGTGGTGCTGGTGCCGGCGGTGGGGAGGCCGTCGCCGCAGCGGCTGCCGCAGACGCGGCAACGGGTGCCGCCGCTCCGGCCGGCTCCAGCGACAGAAGTTCCTGCCCTACCGCAACGGTCTCACCCTTCTTGACCAGTACCTCCTTGATGACACCGCCCTGCGGACAGGGCACCTCAATCACCGCCTTGTCGGTCTCGACCTCAAGAACAGCTTGTCCGGGCTTGACCGTATCACCGGGCCCAACCAGAACCGAAACAACGTCTCCGGAGTCGATGTTCTCACCCAGGTCGGGCAATGTGAATGCTGTCGCCATGCTCGCTCACAAAGTGGTCAAAACGTCGCTGAAAGCAGCCTCAACGAGGTACAGCAGGCTGCTGCCGGCCGCTCAAATCGTCGTCATTAAATACTAGCAGATGTTTCGGACAAACACGCCCGCATCGCGGGGAAATTTCACCACGGCGACCGTCATCAGGCCAGCGCGGCATCGACCTTCTCGGGGTCGACCCCGAGCGTCACAATCGCCTTGGCCACCTGATCGGCCCCGATCGCGCCCCGCTGGGCCAACTGATAAAGCGTGCCGATCACGATGCATTCGGCATCGACCTCGAAGTGCCGCCGCAATGGCCCGCGGGTTTCGCTGCGGCCGAACCCGTCGGTGCCGAGGGCGAAGAGACCGCCCGGAATCCAGGGGTCGAGTTGCTCCGGCACGGCCCGGACATGGTCACTGGCCGCCACGAAGACGCCATCGGCGGCAGCCAACGTTGTTTCCAGGTAGCTCTGGCGAGGTTCGGCCTCGGGGTGCAGCATGTTCCAGCGGCGGCATTCCTGGGCCTCTCGCCGCAATTCCTTCCAGCTGGTCACGCTCCAGACCGTGCTCGAAACACCCCATGTATCGGCGAGGAGTTCGGCGGCCCGCAGCACCTCGCGCAGGATCGCCCCCGAGCCCAACAGCTGCACCTGGGGCAGATCGGCCACTGGCTTTGCCGCCGCCACGTTCCGGAGCTGGTAAATCCCCTTGAGAATGCCTTCTTCGCAGCCGGGGGGCATCGGCGGCATTTCATAGTTTTCGTTGTAGACCGTGATGTAATAGACCCAGTCCTCACCTTTGGCATACATCCGATCCATGCCGTCGAGCATGATCGTGACAACCTCGTAAACGAAGGCCGGGTCATAGGCTCGCACCGTCGGATAGGCCATCGCGAAGAGGTGACTGTGGCCATCCTGATGCTGCAGTCCCTCACCGGCAAGGGTGGTACGGCCGGCGGTGCCGCCGAGCATGAAGCCCCGGGCCCGCATGTCGCAGGCAGCCCAGATCAGATCGCCGATCCGCTGAAAGCCGAACATCGAGTAGTAGATGAAGATTGGGATCATCGGCACGCCGTGGCTTGAATAGGCAGTGCCGGCGGCGACGAAGCTGGACATGCTGCCAGCCTCGGTGATTCCCTCCTCCAGAATCTGCCCGTCCTTTGCCTCGCGGTAATAGAGCAACTGGTCGGAGTCGACCGGCTCGTAGAGCTGTCCGGTATGGGCATAGATGCCGCACTGCTTGAAGAGCGGGTCCATACCAAAGGTCCGCGATTCATCGGGCACGATTGGCACGATATACCTACCGACCGACTTGTCCTTGAGCAACGAAGCCATCAGCGTGACAGCCCCGGTGGTGGTTGAGACCTCACGGCCGGCACTCTTCTCGATAAACGGCCGGTAATCGTCGAGCGAAGGTGTCTTGAGCAGTGGGGCCGTCCGGGGCCGGGTCGGCACATAACCGCCCAGAGCCTCCCGCCGCTCCCGCAGATACTTCATTTCCGGGGAATCATCGGCCGGCTTGTAGAACGGCGCCTTGGCCACCTCGTCATCCGAAATCGGGATGCCAAACCGCGACCGAAAAGCCCGCAGTTCCTCTTCGTTGAGTTTCTTTTGCTGGTGGGTGACATTCCGGCCCTCGCCGACCTCGCCGAGGCCATAACCCTTGATCGTTTTGGCGATGATTACCGTCGGCCGGTTGGGCATGTCGCGGTCGTTGACCGCCTTGTGATAAGCCGCAAAGACCTTCTCGGGATCGTGACCGCCACGGCGAAGTTTTTTCAGCTTCTCGTCCGAAAGGTGGGCCACCATTTCGGCCATCCGCGGATCGGTGCCGAAGAAATGCTCGCGGATGTAGCTGCCGGGCATAACCACGTATTTCTGGTACTGACCGTCGACCACCTCGCCCATCCGCTGGACCAGCAGGCCGTGATCGTCCTGGGCCAGCAACGCATCCCACTCCTCACCCCAGATCACCTTGATCACATTCCAGCCGGCACCGCGGAAGACTCCCTCGAGTTCCTGGATGATCTTGCCGTTGCCGCGGACCGGACCATCGAGTCGCTGGAGGTTGCAATTGATCACAAATACAAGGTTGTCGAGCCCTTCACGGGTGGCCAATGAGATCGCGCCGAGGGTCTCCGGTTCGTCGCACTCGCCATCACCAATGAAACACCAGACCCGCTGTTTGCTGGTGTCCTTGATGCCACGATCCTGCAGGTACTTGTTGAACCGGGCCTGATAGATAGCCATGATCGGGCCAAGGCCCATCGAGACCGTGGGGAACTCCCAGAAGCCGGGCATCAGCCAGGGATGCGGATAGCTCGAAAGCCCACCCCCGTCGGCCAGTTCACGGCGGAAGTTCTCAAGGTTTTTCTCGGTCAGTCGCCCCTCAACAAAGGCCCGGGCGTAGATCCCCGGCGAGGCATGGCCCTGGAAATAGACCTGATCCCCGGAGTAGTCGTCGCCGCGGCCGCGAATGAAATGATTAAAGGCGACCTCATAGAGGGTGGCGGCGGAGGCATAGGTGGAGATGTGGCCGCCAATGCTCTTGTCTTCCCGATTGGCCCGCACCACCATCGCCATCGCGTTCCAGCGAATAATGCTCTTGATCCGCCGCTCCAGTTCACGGTTACCCGGAAAAGGGGCCTGCCGGTCAGTCGGAATCGTGTTGATGTAGGGCGTGCTGACGACAAACGGAATCTGCACCCCCAGTCGGTAGGCCTCCTGCTCGATCGCATGGAGCAGGTAGCTGGCCCGATCGGCCCCCCGGCTCTCAAGCACGTACCGCAATGAGTCGAGCCACTCCTGGGTCTCGGTCGGATCGGCATCAACCGCGACCACGCCATCGGCCCGCTGCGGCTGACCACTGGTCGAGTCGCTGGCCTGCCCAATTGACATTTGCGCCTGAGCTCCCGGCGGGAGGACGCCGTTCCCCGTCGCTTTGGCCTCCGTGTCGACCGCCCCGACACCTGAAGCACCACCACGGGACTGATCCAACTCGGAACTGGCCATCGATTTCTCCAGGGCGGAAGCTGATTGCAATGAGGATTATCCCGACACGGGCAGCGGCCGTAAAGCCTGTTGCCGCCAGCGGGTGAAAGAACCGGGCCGCCCGGCTACGGGGAGCCTACCGGGCCGACGCCTCCGAGCGGGGACGGTAGATCTCGGTCGCCAATCCGAAATAGTTTTCTGCTGAAAAGGCGACTGTTTCGCCGAGGGTGGGGTGGGGATGAATAGTTTCGGAGAGATCCCGGGCCGAGCAGCCCATCTCGATCGCCAGGGTACCCTCGGCGATCAACTCTCCCGCCCCTGGGCCGACAATGCCGACGCCGAGCACCCGGTCGGTCTCGGGATCGACCAGCATCTTGGTCATGCCGTCGATCCGCCCCAGAGCGTGGGCCCGCCCGCTCGCCGCCCAGGGGTAGCGGCTGATTTCGACCTCGCGGCCTGCCGCAACAGCCTCATGCTCGGTCAGTCCGGCCCAGGCAATTTCGGGATCAGTGAAGACCACCGCCGGAATCGCCCGCGGGTCAAACAACGCCGGTTCGCCATGCAAGACCTCGACCGCCACCTTACCCTGATGGCTGGCCCGGTGGGCCAGCATCGGCTCGCCGCAGACATCACCGATCGCCAGAATGCGGGGATCAGCCGTTCGCTGCTGGCCATCGACGCCGACAAACCCCTTCACGTCGACAACAACATCGGTGTTTTCCAGTCCAATTCCATCCGAATTCGGCCGCCGACCAACAGCCACCAGCACCCGGGAAAAGGTCTGGCTGGTCGCCCCGTCCGGCCCCTCGAAGAAGACCTCGATGCCGTCGCCCTTGTCTTCCAGTCGCACCACCTTGGTCTCGAGCCGGATCGCCGCGAAGAGCGTTTCCAGTCGCTTCTGCAGCGGTTTGACCAGATCACGATCGGCCCCGGGCAGCAGGCCGTCGGTCAGTTCGACCACCGTTACCTGGGAGCCGAGTTCAGCATAGACGGTGCCCATTTCCAGGCCGATGTACCCGCCGCCGATCACCAGCAGCGACTCCGGAATATCTGCCAGTTGAAGAGCGCTGGTGGAATCCATCACCCGGGGGCTACCGATGTCGAACGCCGGGATTTTGGCCGGCCGGGATCCGCTCGCGAGGATGCAGTGATCATAGGTGAGTGTTTCGCTGCCGCCGTCGGCCAGGGCGATTGACAGGGTGCCGGAGTCAGCAAACCGGGCCTCCCCCTGGACCACACGGACATTCCGTCGCTTCGCCAGTTGAGCCAGCCCCCCGGTGAGAGCTCCGATCACCTTTTCCTTGCGGGTCCGCAGGGCGTCAATCGCAATGGTCGGCTTCGGAAAGCTGATCCCCCACTCCTGCATCTCGCGGGCCTCAGCCAGCACCCGGCCGACATGCAGGAGTGCCTTGGACGGGATGCAGCCCCGCAGCAGGCAGGTGCCCCCCAGGCGAGGATCCTTCTCGACGAGGGTCACCTCCATGCCGAGATCGGCGGCCAGAAAAGCTGCTGCATAGCCGCCCGGTCCGCCACCGAGCACCACAAGCGGTGCGTGCATGAATGTCTCCTGTTGTCGCCATCGAGGGGTACGGCCGCGGTAGGCCTGCAGGCCTGGCTCGGGAACCTTGCTGTGGCCCGAACCACCGCTGCTGTTGTAGTTTCGCAACGAGGTTCCTTCAAGAAACGCCTCGGAACTCACGCTCCGTGCAGCCCTCGTCCCTGATTCACCCCGCCGGCAGACTGCTGGCCGGCCCTCGGTCGGCCGCCTGCCTCGACCGCCGCAGCCTGGCCCTCTTCCGGATCGCAGCCGGCTGCCTGCTGATCGGCGACGCCGGC
>Ga0180432_10007123_pt1 | contig 14307 bp, 10 predicted proteins | sample SS_ome_10_FD_132414 | JGI IMG/M metagenome (GOLD analysis project Ga0180432, IMG submission 132414) | Hypersaline lake sediment archaeal communities from the Salton Sea, California, USA - SS_1_MS_2 metaG | ecosystem: Environmental > Aquatic > Non-marine Saline and Alkaline > Hypersaline >... | reverse complement strand
TGGACAGCGACGGCTACGTCGGCGAGCTCATCCCGCTCTGGATCGAGGCCGGCATCAACGTCTGCACGCCGATGGAGGTCGCCGCCGGCAACGACCTCGTCGAGCTCCGCCGCCGCTTCGGCACGCGGATGGCCTACACCGGCGGCCTGGACAAGCGTGCCCTCGCCAAGGGCGGCGACGTGATGCGCGCCGAGCTCGAGCGCGTCGTCCCGCCGTTGCTGGAGACCGGCGGCTTTATCCCCGGCTGCGACCACGGCGTCCCGCCCGACATTTCGTGGCCCGACTTCCTCGCCTACTCCAGGTTTCTCGCCGAACTGACCGGCTGGCTCTAACCACGGAGCACACGAAGAACACAGAGAAAAGAAAAGCGCCCGAGGCCGGCAGCGGCCTCGGGCGACTACTCCGTGCTCTCCGTGCTCTCCGTGGTTAATTCCCCTCCAGGTCCTTGATCCCCTTGTAGATGATCTCGAACATCTCCGCGATCTGCTCCACCTCCAGGCACGAGAACGCGATCCGCAGATCCACCTTCCCCATGCTGATCAACCCGACGCCGTACGTGTCGAGAAGATGCACGCGCAGCGGCTCCGCCTCCACCGTCTTGAGCTTGAGGCACATGAAGTAGCCCGCGTTGAACGGATACGCCGTCATCACCTCATCGTACTTCGGGTCGGCGAGCACCTCGTGGATTGTGTCCGCGCGCGCCTTCATCAGCTCGTACTTCTCCCTCTTTTCCGCAGGAAAAGAGGCATCGTCGAGCGCTTTCAGCACGATCGTCTGCGACGGGTGCGGGCAGTTCGAGATGCTCGCCCGGATGTTGCCCATCGTCTTCTTTTCGAGCGCGGTGAGCAGCTCGTCCGTGCACCGGCCGCCGGGCGCGTACGTCAGGAACGCCGTCCGGAAGCCCCAGACGAACTCCTCCTTGGTCGCGCCGTCGAGCTTGATCGCCAGCACCCGCTCGTGCAGGTTCGCGAGCCAGCCGAAGACCGACTCCTGCAAGGAATGCTCGTCGTAGACCAGGCTGAAATACGCGTCGTCGGTCACGGCGACGACGTTGATGTTCGCCTTGGCGGCGGCGAGGACGGCGTCGTGGATCCCGTTCGCCTCCTTCATGTTGATCATGTAGCCCGCCGGGTTGTTCGGGAAGTTGAGCAGCACGACGAGCTTGCCCGTCCGCTTGCCTTCCTTCAGGAGCACCTCCTTGAACGCCGCGACGTTGAACCCGCCGCGATCGTTATAGGTCGGAAACGTCTTGATCTCCGCCTGCGCGCGCACGATGAACGTCAGCTTGTAGTTGCCCCAGAACAGGTCGGGCAGAATCACCACGTCGCCCGGATCGACGAACAGGTCGGCCACCAGGCTCAGCCCGCTCGTGACGCCCGACGTGACGATCGGCGTCCCCAGCGTCTTGCCGTTGAGCCGCGGGTTTTCGTAGATGATCTTCTCGCGCCAGCGCTTGCGCAGCTCGGGCTTGCCGTGCGTCGCGTACGGGTAGAGGTCCTTCGGGTCGAGTCCGTTGAAGTACTTGTGAACGCACGGCAGGTACATGGGCGCGCCCTTCTCGAGCGCGATGCCGATCGACGCGTTGAACTTGTGCCCCTTCTGCTTCGCCTCGGCGCTTTGGCTCAGGATGCCCTTCGGAAAGAACATCCGCTTGCCGAGGTCCGAGAGCATCTCGAGCACGCGCGGGTTCGCCGCCTCGATCATGCCGTTGAGCTCTTCCGCCAGCGGATTGAGTGCAGCCATCGTTGCCCTCCTTACACAGGTGGCCGTACAGGGCGGTCGGTCAAGACCGTGCCGGTCAGGACACGCCGTCCCGACCGGCCGCACACTATGCACAAGACGAGGTTAAGCGTCAACCTTTGAGAGAAAGCGCGGCGGCGAAAAAGGCCCGTGAAAGAACACGGGGACGTTCCATGTGGAACATCCCCGCGATAAGGTGCTGCCTCCGCGACGCCTAGGCGCCGGAGTAGAGCTCGGCGATGTAGGAGAGCTCGAACTCGAACGGGATCTGGCCCGGCTGCGGCTCGGCCGTGACCTCGACCTCTTTCTTGTCCGCAGTGGTGAACTGCAAGAACTCGGGCATCTCCAGCCGCGGGTTCTCGAGCGAGCCGATGACCTGCACGTTCTTGAGCGCCTTCGCCGAGAGCGTCACCGTGTCACCCACCTTGAGGACGGCCGACGGGATGTCGAGCCGCTTGCCGTTGACGTACACGTGGCCGTGCACGACGAGCTGCCGCGCCGCCGGCACCGACCGGGCCCATCCGGCCCGGAAGATGACGTTGTCCACGCGCAGCTCGAGCAGCCCGATCAGCCGGCCGGCCCAGCCCTGCGGGTGCTTGCGCGCCGCCACGCCCTTCTTGCTCATCCGGATGAACCGGCGGAGCTGCCGCTCGCCCAGGCCGTAGTGGTACCGCAGCTTCTGCTTCTCCTGGAGCCGGACGGCGTAATCCGAGAGCTTGCGCCGCCGCCGCGTCACCATGCCCGGCGGGTTGGGCCGCTTGGCGATGGCGCCCGGCTTCCCGAGCCCGGGAAGCTCAGTGCTCAGCCGCCGCTGGATCTTGTACTTAGGTCCCGCGTATCGTCCCATTCCATTCCTCGCTGGGTCGTGCACCGTGCTGCCGGTCAAGGGCTGCGCTCGCGCCGCGCGCCCCAACCGGGGAACGTGTTTTATACCCCTCCCCCGGGGCAATTGCAAGGGCAGATTTGCGGAATCTTCCCCCCGCCAACGGCGCTTTTGCATTGTGGCGGGCCGGAAACTGCGCTATATGAGGGCCGACCACGCCGTGAGGGACGGGGATCCCTGCGATGGTAGCCATGCACTCGATTCGCCTGAGCCACACGAACTGCTTCCTGCTGCGCAGCCGCGGCCCCGCCGTCCTCGTTGACACCAGCACGCCGGGCACGGAGCGCAAGTTCGCAAGGACCTTGGCGCGGCTCAATATACGGCCTGCCGACGTACGCTGCATCGTGCTCACCCACTGCCACATCGACCACGTCGGCTCGCTTAACGCCATCCGGGCAATGACCGGCGCCTCCGTCGTGATGCACACGCTCGACGCGCCCGTCGTCGAGCGGGGCGAGAACACGATCCCACCAGCCGCCACGGGCTGGGGCAAGGTGTTCGGCTGCCTCCTCCGGATGTCCCAGGGCCGAGCCCGCTACGAGCCGTTCAAGCCCCAGGTCACCATTGACGCCGAGATGAGCCTGGAGCCTTTCGGCGTCGCCGCCCGCGTGATCCCGACACCGGGTCACACGCCGGGCTCGCTCTCGGTCATCCTGGAAAGCGGCGAGGCGCTCGTGGGCGACCTCGCCATGAACGGCTTCCCCATGCGCCGAGGCCCCGGCATCCCCACCTTCGCCGAGAACGTCCAAGAGGTGTACGCGAGCTGGCAAAAGGTCCTCGCCGCCGGCGCCGAGACCATCTATCCCGCCCACGGCAAGCCCTTCCCGGCCACACGCCTCCGAGACATCCTCACCAGACGCACTATGCAGCAGTGACGGCGCTGCGGCCGAGGTGGGCCATCCAGACGATAAAGCCGTCGCGGGGGTCGAAGAGCAAGCGGTGCAGCACGCGCTCGGTCCGCGTGCCGCGCTTCATGAGAAACTCGTCGGGCGGGAGCTGGAACAGCGTGTGCATGGCGAAGCTCGTGCAGCCGCGCAGCAGGTATTGCACGGCCATCTTGCCTGAGTGGATGTTGCCCGTGCCGACGCGCGGCAGCGTGTGAGCCCCGCGCTCGGCCCAGAGATCAAGCACGCGCAGGTTGCGGTCGCTCAGATCCGGCCCACCGTACGCGACGCCGACCGTCCCCCTGAACTCTTTGTCCGGATCGTAGAGCCGGTTGCCGTACACGAAGAACTTGACCCGCTCGGCCGCGGGCGCCGCGTGGAGAAGCTCGAGCAACCGGAGCTGGAATTCGTCGTCAAAGACGGCGTTGAACACCTTCATCCCGAGGTGGAGGCGCGAGCGATCCTCGCCGGCGGCCTCGTACACCAGGCGGGGCGATGTGCTGACCCAGGCCTCGACCGCGCCGCGGTCGCGGCCGCGCGGCGCCCCGGCAAGCGTGGGAGAGAGATCAATCTCGACCGGCACCGGCCCCCGGCCGCCGCCGTCCCGCCACGCCCGGAGCAGCTCGCGCGTCGTATAGGCGTACTCCTCGACGCTCCAGTCGGTCTCGCCGGCCGCGGGGAAGGGATAGATGCACGTCGGGACGACGAGCGTGCCGTGTGCGCGCGCGGCCGGGACCGCCTCCAGAACAAGCGCCAGGTAGTCGCCCAAAGACCCGGACCAGCCGCGACCCTTCCACGTCACCGTCCAGCCGCACTTGCCGCTCGCGGCCGAGACGATCGGCTCGACGACCATGCGCGGGTCCGTCTTCGTCCAGTCCTGCATCGAGCACGCGCCCGCTTCGTCCTGCGCCACGACCGACTTGAGCGCGACGAAACCGAGCTGCGATTCCGCGTCGCGCCGCACCTGCCGCGCGTTGAGCGAGAGCTGGCCGGCCCCCTTGCCGAACGGGTTCCGAACGGGCAGGCCGCCGTAATCGCTGGCGAGATCGAGGCCGTACGTCCGCTTGACGTATTCCTCGACAGGATCGGGCAAATTCTTTTGGGCGAAGCGCTCGAAATCCGCCGCGACTTTTTCGCGCAGGTCGCTCGGGACGTCGGCATGGGACGGAAGGGCCTGCTCGGGGTCAGCGTCAGGCGCCACGGGCGTGCTCCTCGTCGAGACGCGCGAGGCAGGCGCGGATGGCGGCGACCTCGCCGGCGCCGACGCCGGGGCCGTAAGGATCATGCGCAGCGGACTCGTCAATGACACCGTCTATGGCCAGGCACCGGAGCATGCGCTCGATGTAGCCTTCGAACGGCTCGGTAAACGTGACCTCGGCGAGCGCATCGCACAGCCGGGTCAGGCGCACGGTCTCGGCCCAGTCCTCGCCGAGCGCGGCGTCGAGCAACGCCCGCTGCATGGCCGTGCGCGCCGCCGCCATCCCGATCAGGCACGCCGTCGCGCCGCGCATGAGGCTGTACCCCAAAAAACGGTCCTCGCCCGTCACGAGCGTCACGGACGGATACCTCGTCGCGATGAGGCGGCTGATGTGCTGGAACGTCACGACGCTGTCGCACGTGGCGCTCTTGATCCCCGCCACGCCGGGCAGGGCCATGAGCTCGTCGAGGAGGGTCGGGCCGTAGCGCAGCCCGCCGCCGCCCTCGTACAGGTAGAAAAGAATCAGCGGCAGGCCGACGGCCGCCACCGCTTTGTGATAGCTCAGCACCTGGGCGTCGAGATCGTCGCGGCCCTTGAGCGCCGTAGGCGGGAAGACGAGCAAGGCGTTCGCGCCGAGGCGGGCGGCGTGTTCGGCCATTTGCACGGCGTCATCAGTGACCGCCTGGGGGGCGTTGCCGGCGTCTGCGCGCGGGCCTGCGCCCGCGACAATCAGCGCCTTCTCACCCAGGCCCTCGCGCCAGGCGCGCATCACGCGTTCGCGCGCGTCGTCGTCGAGGTACGGCCCCCGGCCGGTGTGCACCCAGACCGCGACGCCCGAGACCGGTTGCCCGGCCATCCACGTGACGTACCGCTCATGGGCCGCCCAGTCGGGTGCGCCGTCGGCGCCGTGCGGCACCGGCACCGCCGGCAGGAACGCGCCGCTGAGACTCACGGCCCTCTCGTTCGCCATGCCTCGGCCTCCTTGCTCCGATGCGCATACTACACCGGCATGGCAAGCGAACGAAACACCGTTGTCCGGAAGCATGGCGTGCAGGCAAAGGACGGCGGCTTCGTTGCCCACCGTCCCGCGTCGCGTCCCGGGCCGCTACGTGCGCCCGGCGTTGCCCTTGCCTTTGTTCACGTTGCCGGGGCGAGAGCCACGCCGGCCCGGTTTCGCCGGCTCTGTCTCCGTCGGCCCAGACGCTGTGGGCGGGGCTGCCGCCGCTCCGGTGGTCCAGTTGGAGATGACTTCTGTCAAGTCGAGGCCGTCCACGCCGCCGTTGCAGTCGAGGTCGGCGCGAGGGTCCCAGAGCGGGTCGCCCGGCACGGTCTTCCACGCGGTAAGAACGGCGGTCAGATCGAGGCCGTCCACGACGCCGTTGCCGTCCACGTCGCCGGGCATGGCGCCGAGGCAGCTCGGGCTGTGGTAGCCCATGTCCACGGTGCCGGTGTCGCGGACGTGGTCGGTGCGCGTGGTGAGCTCGTCGCAGTCGAGGCCCGCCGCCGTGTCGCTGCCGGCGTTCACGCACGCGCTGTTGAACCCTTGGCCAGCGGCCGTCTGGCTCAGGTAGCAGTCGTGCAGTAGGCCGGAGACGAACAGCGGGTCCTTGTCGAGGCAGCCGGTGCCGAACCACGCCTCGCCGGTCCCGTCCTGAACGTCACAGTACGTCAGGATGTTGAGTCCCAACGACCAGTTGAACTCGTCCGGCGTGTCGCCCCAGAGGATGCAGTCTCGGATACTCTCACCCGAGTCAAGAGAGTAAATCCCGCCACCGCCCGTGCCCGCTACGTTCATGCTCAGCGTGCACTGCGTAATCGTCGGGTGCATAGCTCCATCCAAGTCGATGGCACCGCCTTCGTCCATCGCCTCGTTGTGGTGGATCAGGCAATTGGTGATCGTCGGGCTGGAGCCGTGGCACTCGATCGCACCGCCGTAGAGGGTGGCCAGATTATGGTCGATCTCGCAGTCGAGGATGAGCGCATCGGCCCCGGTGTTCAGGCAGCCGATGCCGCCGCCGTACTGGCTCGTCCCGCCCACAACACGGCACGCGAGGATGGACGGACTGCTGCCATCGCAGCGGATACAGCCGCCGAAGCCCGCCCCGCCGGGCGGCAGGCCCTTCGAGAGCGTGAACCCCAGCACGATGGCCATGCCGGTCTCGCCGCTGCTGAAGTCGAGCACCCGGCCCGCGCCGTCGGCGTTGATCGTCGTGCAGGAAGTCCCGCCCTCGGACATGAGCGTGATCGGCTTGCCGCCGAAATCGAGGTCGTAGTTGTCCACGCCCGTGTAGGTACCGGGCGCGACGCTGACCAGGTCGCCGTCGCCGGCGGCGTCAATGCCGGCCTGGACTGTTTCCTTTGGGCCGTCCACACCGTCCCAGTACGGCATCAGGCCGCTCCAGGCGTCGTTGCCCGTCGCATCGTTGACGTAGTAGCCCTTGAACTCGTACGCGCCGATGTCGAAATAGGGCTCGGAGCCGCCGCCGGTATTCGGCGTCATCGGGTCGTCGTAGCGGGGCCGGCCTTCGATATCAACCGGGGCCGCCAGATCGGAGCCCGACCCGGCATCGATGCACGGCGAACCGGGCCGCAGCCGGTACTTATCGGCCCGCACATAGACGAAGTTCGGGTCCGCGTTGATGTTGTTGCTGCCTACGCCGGCCCAGCCGCCGTCCACGTCGCAGTAATACAGCGTCGGCGTGCCGGTGCCCGCTATCTCGTCGGGACTATTCCCCCAGAGGATGCAGTTGTTCATGTTGGCCGAGCCCGACATGCACTGCAGGCCGCCGCCGGACACGGCCGCCGTGTTGTAGGCGATCGTACAGTTGGCGATCTGGCCGATCGCCCCATCGTAGTAGATGCCGCCGCCGGAGGCCGCCGTCGAATTGCGGGCGATCAGACAGCTCTTGACGTAGGGCAGCTGGCCGCTGCTCGTGCACCACATGCCGCCGCCGTCCCAGCCGGCCGTGTTGCCCATGATCGTGCACTGCTCGATGTAGGCCCAGGTGTCGTAGCACTCGATCCCGCCCCCGTACTGGTCGGCCGTGTTGCCAATGAGGGCGCAGTTGACGAGCCTGGCGGGGCTCCTGTCGAAGCACACGGCGCCCCCACAGGAGGCGACAGAGCAGTCCGTCACGACGCAGTTGAGTATCGTCGGCGTGCTGCCGAGCCAGCACGCAATGCCCCCGCCGTAGTTGACGCTGCCGCCGTTCGTGATCGTGAACCCGTCAATAACCGTCGTGCGCGGCTCGCCGCTGGCCAGAGAGAATCCCTGATCAGCGCCCTCGCAGTCGATGATCGTCGTTGCCGCGCCCGCCTCGGAGATCAGCGCGGCGGCTGTGCCGGAGAAATGGAGGTCTCTGTTCCCCAGGCCCGTGTACGTATAGGGCGCAACCGACACGACGTCGCCGTCGACCGCGTCATTGATTCCCGCCTGGATCGTCAACTCCGGGCCGTGGCCGGTCACAATGTTGTAGATGGGCTCGAGGCCGTCGAAACTGTTGCTGCCGATGGCCGGGTCGCCGTTGACGTAGTAGGCCTTGAACTCGTACGCGCCCATGTCGTAGTAGGGACTGGCGCCGCCGCCCGTGTTCGGCGTCGTCGGATCGTCGTAGCGAGCGCGACCCTCCATGTCGGTCAAGGGCGCCGGCTTGCTGCTGGTGGCCGCGTCAATGCACGGCGAGCCGGGCCGGAGCCGGAAGTTCATGAACGATGCGACCATGATGGGGGAGCCGGCGTCGATGAAGAGCGGGTCCGCGTCGATGTTGCCTGTTCCCAGCCAGCCGCCCTGGACGTCGCAGTAGTCCACCGTCGGGTTGCCGCCGGAGGCGACGTAAATCTCCTGCGACGAGTCACCCCACAAGATGCAGTTGACGAGGGTGGTGCCGCCGGAGTCGGAAAAGTACATGCCGCCGCCGGTCGGGGCCTCGTTATCGGTGATCGTGCAGTTGGTGAACTGCGGGTTGCTGCCGAGGATGAGCCACACGGCGCCGCCCCGAAAACTCGCCGTATTGCTGGCGATCACGCAATTCGTGATGGACGCGCTGCTCGTATAGCACTCGATGCCGCCGCCTCTCCAGGCGGAGTTCCCGCTGATCGTGCAGTTCGTGATCGATCCGGTGTGATCAAAAGAGGTGATCCCGCCGCCCGTGCCGCCGCTGGTCTCGTTTCGTGTAACCGTGCAGCCGGTGATTGTGGCACTGCTGCCATAGCAGAAGATGCCGGCGCCGCCGCTGCCGGTCGACTCGTTGTATGAGACCGTGCAGTCGGTGAGGGTCGGGTCACTATCGTACCAGTAGAAGCCGCCGCCCCTATTGGCCGTGTTCGAAGTGATCGAGCAGCCGGTGAGCGTCGGGTCGCTGCCCCCCAGCATGGTCATGCCACCACCCTGGCCATCGGCCGTGTTGTCAGTGATGCTGCAGCCGCTGATTGTCGGATGGCTGCTGGCGGTGCAATACACGCCGCCACCATTGTCGCCGGCCGTGTTGTGGGAGATCGTGCAGCCGGTTATCGCCGGGCTGCTGCTGCTAACGCAGTAAATGCCGCCACCGTCGTCGCTGACCAAATTCCCCGTAATCCTGCAGTAGCTGATCGTCGGGCTGCTGCCGCTGCAGCAGATACCGCCCCCGGCGGTAGCGGAGCCGTTGGTAATTGTGAACCCCTGGAGGACGGACGTTGCCCCTTCGCCGGAACCGAAGTAGAACCCCTGGCCGGAGTCTTCGCAGTCAATAATGCACGCGCTGGAACCGTTCTGAGACATGACGGTGATCGCCTTGCCGCCGAAGTTGAGGTTCTTGTTGAGGGTGCCCGTGTAGGTTCCATCCTTGACGAGGACGGTGTCCACGCCGGACACAGCGGCATCAATGCCGTCCTGGATGTACTGGTACGGGTTGGCCGCGGAGCCGTCCCACGGGGGGGGTCGTGTTGTCGTCATCCACGTAGATCGTGGTGGCAATGAGCGGCGCGGGCAGGCACAACAGAACAAGGGCAAACGTCATGCGAAGCTGCGGTTTCATCGTGGGTCTCCTCCCATACATTCATGAGGCTGCACATCGGATATGCGAGGCCGTGATCCCGGAACAGGACCGGATGCCCCCTGTACTCCTGAAACTAACTTCATATCACAGTTGAGTGTCTCTTGTCAACACGTTTACCGCGACAAGATTCCGAACGACGGCGGGCTTGACGCCCGGCCCGCGGAGTGAGAGTATGACGCGCGGAGGAGCCTTGAGGAGGCTTGAGGAGGCCCAATGACCGAGAAGCCCGACATCGAGCAGCACGACGCAGAGGAGCGCTGGCGGTGCCCGATGCTGGGGGGGCCGGTGACGTTCGCGTACTGCCGCAAGATGAACGAGGGGCTCCCGTGCAGCAGGGTGCTCGAGTGCTGGCTGCAGCGGCTGCCGCTCGTCGAGTTTCTCAAGGCCAACTACTCGCCCGAGCAGTTGCAGAGGGTCTTCGCCGCCAAAGAGAAGGGCCGCCTCGCCCGCCTGGTGGAGACGGTCGAACAGGTCCGCAACGACGCCCAGGAAGACCCTCCCCCCGACGCTGCCCAATCCGATACCTGAGGCCAAGAAGCCCCAGGGAGCCCCGCGGCCCGTCCCCACACTCTCCCGCACTGAAGATGGCCGACCCCGAGTGCTCAGGTGCGGCCGGAATCTACCGATACTAAGCATCGTGGGGAGCAACCGTTCCCCGGAGAGGCCTACGTCTGAGGAGAGCGCCGCATGTTCGAACGAATCCTGATCGTTGACGACGATCCGGACGCGGCCCGCTACGCACGCGCCATGCTCGAGCAGCAAGGCTACGAGGTCGAGGTGGCCGCCTCGGGCCGGCAAGCGCTCGACCGCGTCGGGCTGGGCCGGCCGGACCTCGTGCTGCTCGACCTGCAGATGCCGGGCCTCAACGGGTTCGCGGTGTTGCAGGCGCTCAAGAGCAGCCCGGCGCTCAAGGGCATTCCGGTCGTGGTGCTCTCGGCCAAGCGCGGCAGCGACGACGTAGCGCGCGCAATCGAGGGGGGCGCGGCCGACTACGTGGCCAAGCCGATCAACGCGGGGATGCTCGCGGCCAAGGTCCGCAGCGTGCTCGTGGCCCGGCACGCGGACAGGCAACCACAGGAGCAGATGATCGGCCTTGCCCAGTACGCGACGAGTGGCGGGGCCAGCGTGAGGATCCGGGGCCAGTTGGAGGCGGTCAGCGAGGACGAGGCGATGTTCTTCTCGCGGCTCTGCTTCGAGCCCGGGCAGACGGTGGAGCTCTCCGTGGCCGCCCTCGGGCCGCTCGCCAACAAGGACCGGGTCTTGCGTATCGTCTCGCGGTCCCCACAGGTGCGCGAGGGGCACCCAGGGTACCTCTACCGGCTGGCGCCGGTCGAACAGCCGGAAACAGAAATGCAGCACGGCTTCTAAGAGGACCCGGCGGCCATGAAAGCGAAGGTCCTGCTGGTCGAGGACGACCTCGATGTCTCGCGCATGTATCAGTACAAGCTCGCCGAGAGCGAGTTCTCGACCACCATTGCCATGAACGGGCAGGCGTGCCTCGAGGCGCTCGAGCTCGACGTGCCGGACGTGATCCTGCTCGACCTCAAGATGCCGGTGATGAACGGCTTCCAGGTGCTGCGCCGGCTGCAGGCCGAGCCGCGGTGGCGCCAAATCCCGGTCGTGGCGTGCTCGAGCCGCGGCGAGAACAGCGACATCGAGCAGGCCCTCGAGCTGGGGGCCACCGACTTCCTGGTCAAGTACCGGACCCGGCCGGAAGACGTGGTGGCCAAGGTCCGGCAGGTGCTCGCCCGCCCGATGGAGAAGCGGGTCGTGTCGCGCTATCGCGTGCCGGTCGATCCGTACTCGGACGAGACCTCGCGCCTGCTGTCCGATTTCGGCCTGCCGTACCGGCTGCAGTGCGCCACGTGCGGCCGGGCGCTCGTCTTCGAGATGGTGCCGGACTTCTCCCACGAAGAGCCGTGGTTCTCAGGCCGTTTCGTGTGCCCGCACTGCGTGCCGCCACCGGCAACGGCGCCAACGTTGGCGCAGCCGAAAGGAGAGCCGCATGGCCAACGTGCTGCTCATTGACGACAACGAAGACATCCATCGCTTCGTCCGCTACCACGTCGAGAAGGCCGGGCACAGCGTGCTCGGAGCGCGCGACGGCGCCGCCGGCCGGGCGCTGGCGCTGGGCGGCGCCCCGGACGCCATCCTGCTCGACCGGATGCTGCCGGAGCTCGATGGCCTTGCGTTGTGTCGTGAACTGCGGCGCGCCGAGGAAACGCGCCTCGTGCCCATCATCATGCTCACGGTCATGGACCGGTTCGAGGACAAGATCGAGGGGTTCGAGGCGGGCTGCGACGAGTACCTGACCAAGCCGTTTCACCCGCGCGAGCTGCTCGCCCGCATCGAGAGCGTGCTTCGGGCGCGCGAAATGCGCCGCACCCACTGGCAGCACCAGCGGGAGCGTGCGCGGGCCGAAGCGGCACGCCAGACGTTCGGCGCGCTGTCGCACCACATCGGCAACGCGGTCCAGGTCATCATGAGCGCGGCCGAAGGCTACCGCCCGGAAACGGAGGAAGGGCAGGCGTTCCGCGAAGCCGCGCTCGGCCAGGCGCAGCGCATCACCATGGTGCTCGACTCGCTCGGCCACATGGTCGCGCAGATGAAGCTCAAGGTGGCCGACTACCCCGGCAACGGCGAGGGCATTCTCGACATCACCCAGCCGATCGCCTCTCCCGCACAAGCGGCCCACGCCGTCTAGGGGCCGCCGGAAGACCCTTTCCCTCTCACGGTGTGATCACAGGCACCGACCTCGCGCCGCGATCACACAGCGTAATCCCCAGCGTATTCAGAAAACCGAAATCGAGGGACGCCACGCCTATTGCACGAAGCGCAATGTGCGGCTTGTTGGGCGCTCCGGGATTAGGCGCAGTACTCTACTTGCCAGGCAGGATGGTTCGGTGCTGGGCTCGCCTCATGCCGAGGTTGGCCCGCATCGCGGCTCCTGGGTTTCCGCATCACGTGACCCAGCTCCAGAGGTCCGCCGCCTCGCGAACCTGACCGAAGGCCTATGCATGAGGTGAAACAGGTGTGGTGTCCCTGATTTCGCACCCCGCTGATAGCTGCCGGCTATCAATCCCCGCGCTGAGAAAAACGCTGAAAACGGCGCCCGAATGCGCTACCGTCCGTTCGGAATGCAACCAGTTCCGGTCTGAAAGGCACGTACAGGAGGTCCAGGGTCTGATGAAGAAGGACAAGACGGTCTTTGGCGTCATTATCGGCAACCGGGGGTTCTTCCCCGACAAGCTCGCCAAGGCGGGCCGCGAGGAGATGCTCGCGCTGCTCAAGAGCGAAGGCTACGGGGCGGTGGCCGTGGGCGAGCAGGAGACGAAATACGGCGCGGTCGAGACGCGGGCCGAGGCGAAGATCTGCGCCGAGGTGTTCAAGAAGCACCGCGACGAGATTGACGGGGTCATCGTCTCGCTGCCGAACTTCGGCGACGAGCGAGGCGTCGCCGACACGCTGCAAATGGCGGACCTCGACGTGCCGGTGCTCGTGCAGGCCACGCCCGACGAGCCGGGCAAGATGGACCTCGCCAACCGGCGCGACAGTTTCTGCGGCAAGATGTCGGCGTGCAACAACCTGACCCAGTATGGGATCCCCTACTCGCTCACCGAGCTCCACACGGTCAAGCCGAACTCTGAGAGCTTCAAGCAGGACCTGGCCGACTTCGCCGCCACGTGCCGGGTCGTCCGGGGACTCCGCAGCGCCCGGCTCGGCGCGATCGGCGCCCGGCCCGCCGCCTTCAACACGGTGCGCTACAGCGAGAAGATCCTGCAGCTCTCCGGCATCAGCGTCGAGACGCTCGATCTCAGCGATGTCCTCGGCCAGATCGAGCGACTCAAAGATAGCGACGTCAAGGCGAAGCTCTCCGCGATCAAGGCCTACACCCCGTGCGCGGGCGTGCCCGAGGAGGCGCTCGTCAAGATGGCCAAGCTCGGCGTCGTCATTGACCGCTGGATGGAGGAATACGATCTCGACGGCACGGCGGTCCAGTGCTGGACCGCGATCGAGGAGTACTTCGGCGTCGCGCCGTGTACGGTCATGAGCATGATGAGCGACACGCTCAAGCCGAGCGCGTGCGAGGTGGACGTCACGGGTCTCGTCGGGATGCTCGCCATGGCGCTCGCCTCGCAGACACCCAGCATGCTGCTCGACTGGAACAACAACTACGGCGACGACCCCGACAAGGGCGTCGCCTTCCACTGCAGCAACCTGCCGAAGGCCGCGTTTTCCGACGTGCGGATGTCGTGCCAGGACATCCTCGCTGACACGGTCGGCAAGGAAAACGCGTACGGCACGCTGGTCGGCCGCATCAAGCCGGGGCCGATGACGTACTGCCGCGTCTCGACCGATGACGAGGAGGGCATCGTCCGCGCCTACCTCGGCGAGGGCGAGTTCACCGACGACCCGCTCGAGACCTTCGGCGGCTACGGCGTCTTCGAAATCCCCGACCTGCAGGAGCTCCTGGCCTACATCTGCGAAATGGGCTTCGAGCACCACGTCGCCGTCAACCTCACCGAGGTCGCCGAACCCGTCTTCGAGGCGCTGGACAAGTACCTC
>Ga0180432_10007121_pt1 | contig 14311 bp, 12 predicted proteins | sample SS_ome_10_FD_132414 | JGI IMG/M metagenome (GOLD analysis project Ga0180432, IMG submission 132414) | Hypersaline lake sediment archaeal communities from the Salton Sea, California, USA - SS_1_MS_2 metaG | ecosystem: Environmental > Aquatic > Non-marine Saline and Alkaline > Hypersaline >... | reverse complement strand
GGTGGTCCAGGAAATAGCGTTGACCAGCAATTGGAGAAAACTGGGGTGGAAGAAGTCGTCGGGATGTCCCAGCGAGGTGTAGAAGATCCGCCCGCCTTTGTGTTCTCGGGCCCAGGCCACCGGCTCCACGCGGCCGTAGCTGGTGCCGGTCAAAAGCACTTCGGCGTCGGCGGAAAGCTCGCCCTGCTTGCACAGTCGGCAACGGGAAACGAACGGCGCAACGTCTTTCAATACATCATGTTCGACCGCGGCATCGGCCGGGTTGACCTCGGTCGAGCGGTTGTTGCACTGGCCGCGATGGGCCGTGCCGAGAATCTTCCGGTCCAAGTCGGGCCACTGCTGCACGGCGCGACCGGCCGATCTTAACGCAACCACCGCGCCGCCCCGGGCGACGTATCTCCGCAACCGCTGCAACTGATCGCGGTCGAGGTCCATGCGTTGGGCGAACAGCAACAGACAATCGCACCATTCCAAATCGTCCAGGGTTGCGACCGCCGAGACGCGTTCGTTCCAGCTGCCCGCGCATTGAACCGCGTAGTTCTTCCGAAGAAAACCGGCGAAGCCCTCCAGCGACTTGTTGGACTTATCGGCCGCCGATCCGGAGAGCATGCACACGCTTAGCGCGGCAGTCTCTCTTTTCAAGTCGGGCGTTGTCCCGACCGTCGTCGCGTCGCCCAATGTGGCCGCATTTGTCGAAACACCAACGGCCACGTGGGCCGGGTGCATGAAGAACTTTCGCTTGCTGAAATCAGTGTCGGACATGGTTGTTGCACTATCAGGTTATTGCCCCCTCCAATAACACGCTCATTATCCCAGAACGCCGAAACCATGTCGACGATTTGACACGCCCAAGAGCGGAAACTTTCCGACTCGCGCGTCGGTCGTGGGGGACGCGAAAGATCGCCAAGGAAGTTAAGCAACAACGATTGTGCGGCGCATTGGAAAGAAGTGACGATTCAGTGGGAACGCATACGTTGCAACAACTTCCGCCATATCCCACCCACCCTGAATATCTCTTGCGAAAAACGCGCACAATCGCTATACTAACATTCGAGTTTGAGGCTTATCTCTTCTGCGAAGTCCTTTCGAAATGCGGAACAGTTTGCGGGCCAGGCAATAAGAACCGATCGGAAATGGGACAGTCCGTCTTCTGATCGGCAACAAGTCCGGGTCAAAAGGAGGAGGCGGCTATGTACGGTTGCTTCGGCCTCGTACTGATGGCGACTCACGCCTGCAATTTGCGCTGCCGCTACTGCTATGGCGGCGAAAAGACCGACCGCTCGATGCCGATGGTGGTTGCCTTTACGGCCATCGACCGGGCAGTTCGCTCAATATCTCCCGGCGGAACCTTGGAACTTGGATTCTTCGGCGGCGAACCGTTGCTGCGGGCGGAGTTGATCTCGCAAGTCATCGAATACGCCCGGGAAAGCACCAGCCTCGCCGGCTTCTCCTTGAAGCTTTCCATGACGACCAACGGAACGCTCAATAGTGAAACCGCGCGGGCAGTAATGACCATGCCGGAAATGGAACTGAGCATCAGCCACGACGGCCTGCCCGAGGTTCACGACCGCTACCGCGTCGACTGCAACGGCGGCGGCACGTCCTCGCGGGTGCTGGGGACGATCGATCGTTTGCAAGAAGAAGGACACGAGCCGCGAGTGGTGATGGTCGTTCGTCCTGACACGGTGGAGTCCCTGCCCGAGGGCATCGCCTTTCTGCAATCGCGGGGCGTTCGGTACATTGCCCCATCGCTCGACCTCTGGGCCGAATGGAATCAAGCCGATGCCGAGCGATTGCGCGATTCCCTGGTTCGCTGCGCCGACCTGTGGCATGCCGGTTTGCCACAGCGCAGCATTAGCTGGTTCGACGAGAAGGCGGCCCGACTTGCCGCCGTGCCAATCAGCGAGACGGCCCGATGCGGTTTTGGCGACGGCGAGATTGCCGTTGCGCCCTCGGGCAACCTTTATCCTTGCGAGCGGCTGATCGGTGCTGACGAAGCGGACAGCCCCATGCGGCTTCCCGGCCACGCGTTGGACGGCACCCGTTTCGACGGAACGACGGCCGCCGAGCGGTCGGCCCCGGCATGCACGGACTGTGCGATATCGGATCAATGCAATACGACATGCCGGTGCAGCAACTACATTCGCAGCGGCCGGATAGATCGGCCCGACGGGTTGCTGTGTATGTTGGATAGCGTTTGTTACAGCGAGACGGCACGCGTGTTGGGCATGCTGCCGATGGAGTCTGAGCCCGCGGCGTCTTGCAGCCAGGACGAAAGCGAGACGCGCGGCGCTATTTGAAACAAGACTATGAATGATGTGAAGGAGCATATCATGCGCTGTGGAAAGCGGCGCCAGGAAGACGCGTTGGATGGAGACAGGTCGGCGGCCGATGTGCCCGACCCGAACGGTCCGCCCGTGCCGGTCGAAAACATTTCGGCACCCCGTCGCGGGAAGGCGATTACGGTTGCCGTCGGAGGAATGGTGTTCATGGCTATCTCCGCCGCGGCGGGTTGCATAAGAGGCGCCATATTGCCTTCCCAATTGGAGTGGGAACGGCAGCAGGCGGAAATGCAACAGGCGGCCGAGGAAGACGCGGAACACGAACAGCCAGCCATCACGGATGAGATGGATTAACAATATACACCATCGGTCCCACCCTCTGTCGAGAAAGCAGCGAGTCGTGCAGAATCAACAGCCGTTTTGTGAAGACAAGGCCGAGCAGGCTGCCGACATCGCCGACCCGAACGGTCCAACCGTGCCGGTTCAGAGCATTTCAGCAACCGCCCGATGCGCAACGGCGATTACGGTTGCCGCCGGCGGAATGGTATTCATGCTGGCCGGCTGCATCTACACGCGTACGCCGGGTGTCATACAAACCTCTAATGTGGAATGGGAACGGCAACAGGCCGCCGAAGAACGCCTGGAGCACGGACTTCCAAGTGAAGATGCAACACACGACGATGCCGAAAAGCGACCGTAAACAGGACGGTCTCGTTTGTGCTATTCGTAAGTCCTTTACATTGTGTCAACCTTTACCGGAAGCAGAGCAAAGGAGCATGTCGTGAGCAGTGAAGAGCATTTTCCCGAAGACGCGGCGAATCAATCGCCTGCCGATGACGAGAGGCTGGAGGAAACCGCACAAGCCGAACCGACGGCCGATGTTCCCGATCCCAACGGGCCGCCCGTGCCGGTGCAGTCTGGGCCTGTCATGTCGCTGACCACGACGGTCATGTCGATCGCGGTCGCTGGCGGAGTGGTGCTGATGTTGATCTCGGCTTCGACGTCGAGCACCATGGGCGCCACGAAGTCGTCCCAACTCGAGTGGCAACAGAGGCAGGCGGAAATCGAGCAAGCCGCCGAGGAACTGGAATCTTACAAACGAGAGGCCGACACCCCGGACATCGAGTAATGAGCAATCCGCCCGCGGCCAAGGAAACTCGCGATCCGTCGAAGATCCGGCGGATCGTGCGGCTGCTGTTTCGCCAGACAGAGCGTTGTTTCGCGCTGATCGGCTTGGCAACGGTCGTTTACTATCTGTGCTTCGACTACTCGCGGGTGGTCTCTTTCTCTATGCAGCCGACGCTTCGCGGCGAGAACTGGGAAGACGGCGACCGGGTGTTGACCGAGAAGGTCTCTTACTGGTTTCGCCAGCCGCGGCGGTGGGAAGTGATCACGTTTTGCAAAGACGACGGCGACCAGTTGATGAAACGCGTGATCGGCTTGCCGGGCGAACGGGTTCAGATGCTTCGCGGGGGAGAGATATTGATCGACGGCCGGCCGCTGGCGCTGCCCGAGCATCTGAAGTTCCTGGACTATTTCCCCTACGGCAATCTAACCCGGGACAAGCCGCCCTATGAATGCGGCGAGGGTTACTACGTTTTGGGAGATTACTCGAAAGACAGCGACGACAGCCGCTTCAACGGCGCGGTCTTACCCAAGGATATCGTGGGCCGCGCGTGGGTGATCCTCGGGCCCGAGGATCATCGGGGGTTCGTTAATCAGTGATAACCCCGGTCAGATAACCCCGGTCACTCAGTCCTGCTCCTTTTCGCCCTCTTCCTTATCGCACTTCTTCTCGTCTTCCTCCGGCTCCTCTTCCTCGGCGGCCGGGTACATGAAGGAGAGGTCGTCCAAGGGACGGACCCACACGTTGCGGAAACGGGTTGGGGCGTTGTGGTCTTGGAGGAAGACGGGGCCGACCATGGTGGCCTTTTGGCGTGCCCAGATGTCTTTGAGATATTGAGTGGTTATGAAGCGGTAGGGGTGATACGTGGAGCGCGGTTCGCCGAACTCGGCCTTGTCCTGCACCTTTTGGCCGTTCAGCCAGGCGGTGATTCGGCCGTTCTCGATGATCTTGCCGTCGCCGTCGCGGCGCGGAGCGCGGTAGCGGATATCGTAGACTTGCCACTCGCCGGGTTTTTTGCATGCGTTGACCAGCGGTTTGAAGAACCCGTAGATCGCGCCCGCGTCTCCGGCGTTGGGATTCTCTTTGCCGAAGGAGTTGATGACCTGTAGCTCGTAGTTGCCGTGAATGTAGATGCCGCTGTTGCCGGAACCCTTTTCGGGCAGCTTGAACTCGGCGTGAATCTCGGCGTCGCGGAAGTGAAGCCTGGAGACGATATGATTCTGCAAGCGGTCGGTGCGCGAGGAGATCAGTTCGCCGTCTTCGACCGGCCAGTCGACCTTTTTGCCTTCCTTGTCCAGGAAGAGATTGACGTCCTTGCCGCCGAACAACACGATGGCGTCCTCGGGCGGGGCGACCGGCAGATTCTCCTGGTTAGGCGCGAACGGCTCCTCCTCGCCCTGCTCAGACGAAGCATCCTGGGCCGTAACCACCGACGCGGACAAAAGCAGCACAAAGCCAATCGTAAACAGCGAACGAAGCATCCAACTCATTAGGTGTATCTCCTCGTGGTTATTTGGGGCCTGTTGATAGCACTCGGGTGCCATGTCCCACGCTTGCGTGGGCATGCCCGAAACCAGCGTGAAACTGATTCTCATGTCCACGCAAGCGTGGAGAATGGCACCCATTCGCCTTTGTTGATCCACGCCGACTGTTCGGTCGCTTAATTCAACGTCCCGCGGGGCAGGGCAACACGAAACCTTGCATGTCGGCGCGGGGGCGTTTCTCCAGCAACTCTTGAACCGGCTTGAACGTCTCCAATATCTTACGATAATCGGGGTCGTCCTTCGACGCAAATATCGCCCGACCGCATGCTTCCGTGCCGCCGGCATCTTTGGCCAAGGGGGCAAGCATGAAATTGTTGTTCTCCGGCTTGAGCATCCGCGTGTAAAACTTACGCGGAATGCCTTCCTTGTGACATTCGGCACATCGTCGGGCGGCAACTTCCTTAAGCGTCGAGTCGAGCTGCTCGGGCATCATCCGCCGGCTGCCGAGGCGGTCCTTGTGGTTCGAGGACGAGGTCCCGTAGTAAGGAACGTTCAGGTCCAGCCACAGGTACACCCGACGTCGGTCGGCGTCGGCCACGTTCACGCGCGGCTTGCCGTCCTCGTCGGGATGGCCGCTGCGAATCTGCTCGGCGACCAGGCTGGCGGGACTTCCCCAACGACGCGGCTCGATCTCCAGGATGTTGTGACCGGCGCCGTTGATGGTCCAAATCCATTCGGCATAAGGACTCATGCCGCGCGCTTCGTCGCCGTCGGGACCGACCAGGGTGTTGTGGTGTATCCAGCGGTCTTGCGACTGCGTGCCGGTTCTGGCGAGGATATCGTAGGACACGTTGAAGAAGTCGGTCTTGTCGCCGGTCAAATCGACGCCGGCCGGTTGCTCCTTCTCGTTGTGACATTTGATACAGTTCTTATCGAACACGGGCTGAACGACGTCGGCGTAGCTGAAACCGGTAACTCCCCACGCGGGCGGCTTAAGTTCCTGCGGCTGCCCTCGCATGGCCAGTTCATTGACCGATCGGGGCGCGACAGAGTTGCGATCGGCATGACAGCCCACGCAACCTTGCACTTCGCCGGGCATAAGATGCGTGAAGCTTCTCATCCGCTGCAAGGCGCGGCCCTCGGCGTCGAGAGCCATGAAGTAGATGGGCACTTCGGCCGGCACCTTGAAGGCCGCCGTGCCGTCTTCCTTAACGTCGGCAAAGCCCCACAGTCGCTTCGGCGCGTATGTCGCTCCGCAGGAAACCAGCGGGAACTGGAAACCGAAGACAGCGATGTTTCGCATGCCGGAACCGTCGAGTTTCATGTTGTTCTGCGGCGTGTGCGTGCTCTTTTCGATCTCCTGTACAACGGCGATCTGCTTGATCTCGCCGCGTTTGACGTGCGGTTCCAGGCCGCTGTACACGTCCTGCATGAAGACCGTCGCCCAGGCGCCGGTGACGCTTCCGTCCTCGGCCAACACGGCCGTCTGGTCCTTGGGCCCTCCGGTAAGCACCGGCGGCAATGGAGTTTCGCGAACCGGCTGGGCACTGTAGTAACCCAAGTCGTCCTCGAAACGAAGCAGCGTGACGATGTTGCAGTCGAAGTCGCGAAGCTCCAAGTTGCCGTAGTTGGCAACGAAGAACGTATTATCGTCCAGCGCGAACGGTTTCTCGTAGGGACCATACAGTCCGTTGCCGTATACGCCGCTTACCCGGCGGATGTCGACCTCGGGCGTGACGTTCCTGACCGCCTCGGGAGCGTTGGCGCCCTTGCTGGGGTCGATCACCACGATTCCGCCTCGACATGGGCCGTTGTGATTGGTGGCCGTGGCGATGATCTTGTTCGTGCCGGGGACAGGCTGGGCATCCATGAAGGTGCCCGGCGAAAGAACCCGGTTGCCGTAAACGCCCGTCAGGCCGGTACCGTCGGGGTTGATCGCCCAAAGACTCTGAATGGGGCATGCCGCGCGGTCGACGTACTCCCACCGCGTGTAGACGATGCGACCGTCGTTAAGGACCGAGGGCGTGAAGTCCATCAGGTAATTGGCCGAAAGCCGCTTCTGATTCTTTCCGTCGCCGTCCATGCGGTAAACGACCGGCGAGGTCACCACGTAGCAATACGCATAAGCCGGCTTGCGATCGGAGATAAAGGCGATTCCTCCGTCGGGCAGCCAGCAGGGGTCGAGGTTGTTGTGCGGGCCGTCGGTAAGTTGCGTAAGCCCGGTGCCGTCGATGTTGACGCGATATATCTGGTAGTTGTTCTTGCTGATCGAGCGGTCGATGTCCTCGATGTGTCGAATCGGCCGGCATTTGACGATCCCACCCCGTTTCCAGGCGAAGACGACCTGTTTTCCGTCATAGGACAGATCGGCCGTGGTGATCATGCCGTCGGTCGAATCGACCAGGCATCGCATCTTTCCGCCGTCTTTGTCTGGAGTATAGACGTAGAGCCCGCCGCCCTTTTGAAAACCTTCGACGTGGTAAACGTAGACGTGCGAGATGTTAAGCGGATGGCGTTTTACCAGCAGGATATCGCGGAAGCCCATCTCGCCGGAGAGGAGTCGCTTGCGCAAGGCCTTGGCCTCGGGCGTCTTCTGCTCGGGCGGAATGCCGATGTTCTTAAGCTGCTCATCGGTTGGCGAACTGCCGAAAACGGCGATCTCCGAAGCGCCCGGGTATCGGCTAGTGTCGTGAGCCGAAAGAAACGCGATGTGAATCTTGCTGGCTTTGGTCTTCTTAATCGCGACGCGCTGGGGACCGTGCATTTTCGCGAAGCTCCCCTTTGCCGCCGGCTTGTCGCTGTCGTCGAGGTATATTTCGTATTCCTTGAAGCAGTCATTCTCGGTGTAACCCGTGCGGCCGAAGTAGACGATTTCCGAAACCTCGACGGGCTTGTCCCAGGTCAAAATGAAGTCGACCGTGCCATTGGCGGCACCGTCCTTGACGCACCATGCCCGCCCCTTGTCATAGCCGCATTGCGGCATGGGGACTCTTTCATCGACGGCACACTTGGCCGCGTAGCCATCGCTGTATTCGCTGCTGGCGAAAACCTTGGCTTTTGGCGCGAGGTTGACGATCTCGGCGGCACGAGCCGTCGCGACTAGAGTCATTGCGATAACGAGCGAACTGATAACTATCCACCCGGTCGGTCGTCTGATCAACATGCTTCGCATTTTCGGCTCCATATTGCGTGGACGTGGGAGTACTCTCATGTGATTCACACCAACGGGTTGCGTGTCTAAGACATAACGCAACCACCCGCCAATCAGCCCCTCAGTGTAACTAATCGGATGAGGAAGTCAACCTGAACGGTGAAGCCCCGTGCCGGTTGACATGCGGCCGCCCAACACCGTAGACTTCAGTTTGCCGGTCGTCGCCGTGACGAAACCCTAACCCCTCACTCCTAGCCCCTATCCCCTCACAAACATGCAATCGAATGATAAACCCGTAATGGTCGGCCTTGGCGAAGTTCTTTGGGACATTTTGCCGGAGAAGAAGGAGTTCGGCGGCGCGCCGGCTAATTTCGCTTATCACGCCAAGACGCTCGGCGGCGACGGTTGGGTCGTCAGTTGCATTGGCGACGATCCCTTGGGCAACGAGATTCTTGGCCGGCTCGACGGCATGGACATTGATCGGCGGTTCGTGGCCGTCGACCCGCAGCGCCCCACCGGGACGGTTTCCGTGGAAATCGACGGCGACGGCAAGCCGACCTACATCATCCACGAGGGCGTGGCCTGGGACTTCATTCCCCAAATGCCCGGCTTGGAGGAAGCGGCCGCCGCAGTCGATGCCGTCTGTTTCGGCTCATTGGCCCAGCGTTCGCCCGTCTCAAGGGAAACGATCGGACGTTTTCTCAAAGCCACCGGTCCTAATTGCCTGCGAATCTTCGACATCAATCTGCGGCAGCATTACTACGACGCCGAGACGATCACCGCCGGCCTGGAAGTCGCCAGCGTTCTGAAACTCAACGACGAGGAATTGCCGGTTGTCGCAAAGCTGCTGGAGATCGAAGGCGACGAGCGTCAACTGCTCGACACGTTGCTCAAACGCTTCTCTCTTAAACTCGTCGCGCTTACCAAAGGCGAGAAGGGCTCGGTGCTTGTGTCGGACAGTGGCCACAGCGGACTCGACGCGGTCAAAACCAAGATCGCCGACACGGTTGGCGCCGGCGACGCCTTCACCGCCGTGGTAGCCGTTGGCATGATGCAAGGGCTCGACCTGGAAACAATCAACCGCCAAGCCAGCCGCGTCGCCGCCTACGTATGCAGCCAAAGCGGCGCAACGCCGGATATGGAGGGAGTAGTGGATAGTGAGTAGTGGATAGTGGATAGAATTGTAGGGTGTGTCGCCCATTCCCACGACGTGTTTCCGGAACCCTAACCCCTCACCCTAATCCCTCGCCGAAAACATGCTCTGATGTTGCGTCTGAGCAAGTCGAACCACGATCAATTGCCGCTGAAGGCTGCCGTTGTCGCGGGTGAAGAAGTGGTGGCCCAAGCTGCCGGGGCGGTTGGGCAGACTGCCGAGAAGAAGCATTTCGCCGGGCGCCAATGTGGCGTCTAATCTCATCCGCTCGAACACCCGTCGCGGTCGGCTGGAGTCCAGACGCATCATGCCCTGGCTGCCGACCCAGCGTTGCTTCGGTTTGCCGTGATGTAATTCGGGCACCATTTCCAATCGCACGCGACCGTCGGTTTCGGGAAATGCCTTGACGGCCAACATGCCTTGTGCCTGATCGAATATCTGTCCGCCGAGTTCGCCCGAGTTGTTTATCAACACGGGCAACTGCTCGTAAACTTCCGACGCGCATATTTCGCCGCGATTGCCGCCGCGCATGGTCATGTGCTTCCGCTGCACGCTAGGCTCTTCTTTCATCTCCTCGATCGAAATCACATTCGATTGATCGGCCGACAGCGGAGCATCGCTAAGCTGCATGAGTTTCGAAAGTTCCATGGGCAATTGCCCACCCACGAAGCCGACGCGAAACCCGTTGGTTGCCAGTTGATGCCGCAGTTCGGCGGGAAAGCGCTGCTCGTCGACCTCCGCCCAGATTTCCTCTCCACCGCTTTCATCGGTCACGGGAAACCGCACTCGAAGGACCTCGAAGACCACGCTTTTCGAGGACATCTTCGCCGGCGCCAGCGGCGACTGCCCACGCTTGCTGATCGCCTGGCAACCACAGATCGGCACCAGGAGCAGCTGAAACACCAGGATTCGAGCCGGAAATGTAAGCATTGTGCGGAAAACGGTGGAAAAGGAGACGGGAGGCGCGCAACTCAAGCGGCGGCAGGGTATCCAGACACGCAATTCGTGTCAAGGCTGGTTCGCCGGAAGATCGGAAGCCCCGCAACTCGACCACCCAACCGGGAACAGTTATTGACTCCCCCGGACGATAGGGTACGATAAATGCTGCTGGTTAAGGATATCCGCTTCACGAAAGGTTCAAGCAATGCTCTATCGCAATGCACGTCCACTCGTCTTGTCCCTGGCTGCTATCGTGCTCTCGCTGACGATGGCCGTCGTCTCATCGGCCGCCGAGGAGCCCACCCGGCCGGAAACTCGTACTCTTGCGCCGGAGCAGGCCGACGCGGCACTGCGGGCCGATTGGCTGAGACAGGCTGACGAGAAGCCGACCGTCGAGCGAACGCGGCTTGAAATCGGTTGGGCTCGGCAACTGGCCGCGCGATTGGCAAAGCGGGACAACGCGCCGGATTTGGCGGCGGAGCTGAAACGGTTGGGCGAACTCGAAAAGCAATTGCCGCAAGCCGACGACACGGAAGCGGCCGAGAAGATCGATGCGGAACTCTACCTGGCCGTCCGTCGCGTCAAGCGGACAATCATGATGAAGGACCCGCTGGTCGATTTCTCCAAGGTCGTGTTCGTCGACGTACCGAGTTACGACGCGCTTAACCACGAGTCGATGCATCGCGTGTTTCCGCAAGCACAGAACAACGTGGGCCGGTTGCTCATGCTCGACGGCTTGCACCCCGGCGGAAAGTTGACCGACTTGACCGGCAAGGCGGGAATGTACTGGCGGCCCGACGTCTCTTTCGACGGCAAGCGAGTGCTGTTCTGCATGCGACCGGCCGATGAGAGAACGTTTCATCTTTATGAGAAGAACCTGGAAACCGGCAAGATTCGTCAGATAACCGACGCGAAGTACGACGACCTGGACCCGGTCTACATGCCCGACGGACATATCACGTTTCTTTCCAATCGCGGCAACAGCTACGCCCGATGTGCCGTGGCCCATCCCAGCTACATCGTGGCCCGATGCGACGCCGACGGCAAGAACATCTACATCCTAAGCATGGGCACCGAGCCGGAATACACGCCGGTCGTTCTGCCCGACGGGCGGGTGATGTACACGCGTTGGGAATACACCGACAAGGAACTGTTCCGCATCCAAAGCCTGTGGACGATGAACCCCGACGGCACGAACGTTACGGCTCTTTGGGGCAACCAGAGCTACTGGCCCGACATGCTCGTCGAGGCTCGACCGATACCCGGCAGCCGGCGGATCATGTTCTCCGGCCAAGGACACCACGACATCGTCCACGGTTCGATCGGTATCGTCGACCCGGCCGCGGGCTTCAATTATCCCGACGGGCTGACACGCGTGACGGTTGATCTGCCTTGGGCGGAAGTCGGCAACGGGCCTTCCGACAAGGTGGAAAACGAAGACTACCACGCCTCGGGCAAGATCGACGGCTATCGATGTCCTTATCCGCTTAGCGAGAAGCTGTTTCTCGTCTCCGCCAAGCAGCATCACCCCGAGGACAAACGCGGCTGCGGTTCGCCAACGCCCAACAAGGGGCTTTTCTCGCTGTACCTGATGGACGTTTGGGGCAACCGGGAATTGATCTACTCCGGCTCGCACGACGTGCTTTACGCGATGCCCGTCTGCCCGCGACCGGTGCCGCGAACGATCCAGGATCGCGTGGCTTGGCCCGGCCCGGCGGAAGACGGCAAAGAGGTCCCACCCGGCGTGCTTTATAGCAACGACGTCTTCGAGGGGCTTTCCGACGAACTGCGACGGACGGCCAAGTTCGTCCGCGTGATTCACCAGGACTACACGACCTTCACCTTCGGGCTGAAGTGTCAAATGCCCGACCATAACGGCGTCAAGGGCCAGCGGGGCGACCAGCACGCCGGCCCGCCGCTTACGATCACCAGCAACGACGGCATCAAGCGGATCCTGGGCACGGTGCCCATCGAATCGGACGGCTCGATAGCGGTCGAGGTCCCGCCCTGCATCTCGATCCATTTCCAACTTCTCGACGAGAAGTATCGGGCCGTTCACATTATGCGTTCCTTCACCGGAGTAATGCCGGGCGAGAAGCGCGGCTGCGTCGGTTGCCACGAGCTGCAACGCACGGCCCCGCCGACCGGCCAGTCGATCGCATTGAGCAAAGGCCCGGTCCGTCCCACGCCGCCGCCGTGGGGACCTCGGTATCACTTGGGCTACCGGCAGGACATCCAGCCGATCTTGGATCGCTACTGCGGCGAGTGTCACCAGGGCAAAGGCAAGGGCCGCAAGAAGCTCGACATGACATTCCGCCCCAGCACCGACGGCGGCTCTTACACCGAGCCGTATCTAACGCTGACGCTCGGCGCCGACCGTCAAATCTGGCGTTTCGCCAAGACCAAATGCGGCGGCGGCCCGGCCGGCACGCTTCTGCCGATGGCCAGCGGCTTCACGCCCCAGCACGACGTAACGCACCCGCCGATGACGGCCATGTCATACAAAAGCAAACTGGTCGCCAACGCCACCAGCGGCAAGCACAACAAGGTGAAAGTCGACCCGCTCAGCGCGCGGAAGCTAATCGCCTGGGTCGATCTCCTCTGCCCCTACTGGAACGAAGACGACATCCGCGCCACCCCCGACCCCGACCCGACCGACCCCTACTTCGCCGAATCAAAGTACCCACCCCGCACCCCCGGCGTAAAACCCTTCGCCGATTCGCCGTATCCGCCGCGGATGAAGAACGCCCCGGTTGTTCATCGAGCGTTTAGCCAGGATGGTTATGTGACGCAGGGGGATCGGTTGGAGGAGACAGGTGGGGTGAAGTAGCGGACCCATTGCGAAGCGTAGAAACAACCGGAAACGGAAGCTTCACTCTACGCATTGTAGTCCGTACTCCAGAACTTACCCCCGACTCCCGGCATGCTCGTTCGAGTCTATGCGATTGGCATTCTTGTTCCGTTGCAGCCAAGGGCCACGAAGAAGGATGTTCGCGAAGAATCCGACGCCTTCTGTCTTGATATTCCATGAGTCCTTCGCCTCGCCAACTCTTGGCAGCACATTGACACTCCTTGCCAACGAGCGTATGATTTCTCCAGGAGGATTCACCAATGGACACAATGAATATCGCCTTGCCGGAGGGCATGAAGCAGTTTGCTCAGGAGCAGGTTGCCAATGGCGGGTATAGTAGCGTTAGCGAATATGTGCGCGACCTGATCCGGAACGATCAGAAGGAGAAGGTTCGGGCGGCGCTGGAGGTCGAGGTTCTCAAGGGGCTTCGAAGCGGCGATTCAACGCCCATGACCGAACAGGATTGGAAGGACATCCGCGAGCAGATCCGCCAAAGGCACGCCGAACGCAAGCAGGCATGAAACGGAACGCCGCCAGTGCAAAGGAAGATCACCAAGACGCCCCAGGCACGACGAGACCTGCTCGAGCTTGCCGACTTCATCGCACAAGACAGCTTGGACGCCGCGGAACGATTTCTGGATGCGGCGGAAGAGACATTCAATCTGCTGGCGAAAATGCCCGAGATGGGAACTCCTTGTGGGTTTCAAAGTACCGAAGCCGCCGGGCTGCGAGTCTGGTCGATTGCCGGTTTTGAAAACCACCTGATCTTCTATCGCCCCATCGAAGACGGAATAGACGTGATCCGAATCATCCACGGCGCCCGGGATATTGCGGCCATCTTCGCCGAAAGCTGACAGCATCTATGTCAGCGAAAAGCTGTGGTGGGTGGTCGGACTGGCATGGTAGGTTGAAGGTGAAACTCCCCCGAGGTGAACTCGGACGCTTCTTCTGGCAGGCGCGAATGCCTGCCCTACTGCTTGTTGAGGCAGGCGGGAATGCCCGCACCGCTGCTTTCTTCTTTTCCGGCCTCGATCTTCCCAATTGACCAAATAACACCAAGATGCTAACTTGCCACTTATTGGGGCATCTTGATTCGGCTTTTGTCTGGGCCGGTAGGTGCCGACGATGATTCTCCTCTTGCCGGAAAGGGCACAACTGATGTCGAATGACTCCTTTACCGAAGTATCGAGCGAATCTTGGTTCAGTCGCATCGGCGGCGCGATCAAGGGCGTCTTGGTCGGCATACTGCTGTTCCTGGTGGCGTTTCCGCTTCTGTTTTGGAATGAAGGCCGCGCGGTGCAGACCGCCAAAAGCCTCGCCGAAGG
>Ga0180432_10007120_pt1 | contig 14312 bp, 14 predicted proteins | sample SS_ome_10_FD_132414 | JGI IMG/M metagenome (GOLD analysis project Ga0180432, IMG submission 132414) | Hypersaline lake sediment archaeal communities from the Salton Sea, California, USA - SS_1_MS_2 metaG | ecosystem: Environmental > Aquatic > Non-marine Saline and Alkaline > Hypersaline >... | reverse complement strand
GGGAAGAGCCCGTACCCGGGCAATGCCAAAATCGAGCACTTTGACGGTTCCGTCGGTAGTGATCATCAAATTCTGTGGCTTGATGTCTCGGTGAACGATGCCTCGCTCATTGGCACGGCGCAGTGCCTGAACGACCTGGCTACAGATACTCAACGCCTCTTGGTAGGGAAGCTGTTCCCGGATGTTAAGAATCTCGCCAAGATCTTTGCCTTCGATGTATTCCATCACCAGGTAATACACATCACGGTCAGAGCCATAGTTTAAAACCTGGACAATGTGTGGGTCGTCCAGGCCAAGGGCTAGTTTAGCCTCGCGTACAAAGCGCTGACGGTAGGCCATATCCTCAGCATACTGAGGATATAACACTTTGACAGCTACCTTGCGGCCATCAAGAAGGTCTTCCCCAAGATAAACCCAGGCCATGCCGCCACTGCCGGCTTCCTGAAGGAGCTTGTAGCGGTTGCCAAGTATTTCGCCGATCACAATTTTTCCTTGCTCCCACCCTCTATGGCGGACGCCCCCTCAGGGTGCACGTTATTATACCTTACTTTGTTTGAATAAGCAATCGAACCGATTTTCATTTAAGGATGTACCCGTGCTTTCGGAACCAGGCCAGGCTATCCTCGATCGTTTTTTCCAACGGAGAGGGGACCAGACCCAGTTGATGTCGGGCTTTTTCTGTGTTCAAGGGTCGCCATTGACGCATCGTCTTGACGTGTTCCAGCGGCGGCGGAGGAATCAGAGGTACACGGCCAGCTGCCTCTGCCAGCCTGACCAGAATATCTATTCCTTTCAAGGAGACCGGCCAGCGGGGCGCCCGGCGTCCGGCCAGGGTGGCAACCAGCGTCAACGCCTGGCGTACAGAGACATTATGCCCCCCCAGGATGTAACGTTCTCCTACTCGTCCGCGCTCGAGGGCCGCCACCTGAGCAGCGGCCACGTCACGCACGTCCACGATGTTGACCGTGCCCGCTACCCACACCGGCACTTGCCCTTTGGCTACCGCCACCAGCAACGCACCGGTCGTTGGCTTTATATCTCCCGGGCCCAGCACCACGGTGGGGTTGACGACGATGGCAGGCAAGCCGGCCCCTACAGATCGAAGAACTTCCATCTCCTGAGCGTACTTTACTTCAAAGTATGCGCTGCGAGTGCTGCCGGGCAGGTACCAATCCCGCTCGTCGGCCAGACGATCTGGCTCTGCCGGAGGGCCGATGGTGGTGAGAGAACTGGTATAGATCATCTTTTCAATTTTGGTCTTGCTGGCGGCGGCCAAAACATGGCGCAGACCTGTGACCGCCGTTCGCAAGTCACCTGCCAGGTCGCAAGAGTGCTGGGGATAATATGCTGCGGCGTGAAAAAGAGCCTGACACCCCTCCATTGCTGCGACCAACGACAAAGGGTCCATCAGATCGCCCAAGACCCACTCGATGGGCACGTCCTTCAGGTGCCAGGTGGGACTGCCTGGCCGCTTCAGGCCACGCACGGCGATGCCTGCTGCGACAAGGGCTCGCACAATGTTGCCACCGATCATGCCGGTCGCACCAAGGACCAGTGCTTTCATGGCTACCTCCGCGCCCAGGCATTTTGTAGAAAAGCTCGCACCTGGTCATCCGTCACGTCACTAAAATTCTCGTAGCAGTTGGCTACGGCAAAGGTTGTGCTATCCCGCTCTACCAGGCAGATCAGCTCATTCACCTGCGGTGCCAACCGGTCCAGAGAATTGAATGTACTGACCGGTACAGCGACGACGACACACTTGGGTTCATGGCGACGAATAGCTCGCACCGCAGCCAACATGGTAAAACCAGAGGCCAACCCGTCGTCTACCAGGATGGCTGTCTCGTCTCTCAAGTCGAGAGGGGGGCAATCGCCGCAGTAGGTCTGCATCTGCCGTCTAACTTCTGAGAGGGTCTCCATTGCCACGTGCTTGATGACATCGACCGTCAGTTGCTGCTCTTCTATCAGAGGCAGATCCAGGACCATCGTGCCATCTGGGGTGATCGCACCAAAGCTCGTGTCAGGGTCGTCCTGGATGGGCAGCTTGCGGGGGATAATGATCTCCAGCCGTGCCCCGATGGCCTGCGCTACAGCATGACCCACCGGGACGCCACCTTTGGGGATAGCGATCACGGTGGCCGGTTCATCGCCATAGCCACGCAACCTCAACTCTTCACCCAATTGTCGCCCTGCGTCAAGCCGGTCGGCAAAGATGGGATCGCTCGGTTGCCAATTCAATTCGTTATCGATTCCAGACTTCATTTCTTCTCCGACCAGCCATATTTTCCAATGAGAGGTACAAAAGCCACTGTCGTGAGTTCTCGAGGGTGCAAATTGCCGCTCTGTTTATGAATTTGAATCAACGATTGCGTCCAACTGCCACCAATGGGCCCGACCAACCGCCCCCCTTCGGCCAATTGCTCAGTCAATGGCCTTGGAACATCGGGAGAGGCTGCGGTGATGATGACAGCTTGGTAGGGCGCATGCTCGGGCCAGCCCTTTGTCCCATCGTCGACGCGCACCGATATGTTGTCGTAACAAAGTTGCCGAAACAGATCTTGAGCTTGGGTAGCCAACTCTTGAATGCGCTCAACAGTATACACATGCCTCACCAACTGGCCAAGAATTGCTGCCTGGTACCCCGAACCAGTGCCAATTTCCAGGACGTTTTCGTGTCCTTTTAACTCTAACGCCTCGGTCATCAGGGCCACAATGTAGGGCTGGGAGATGGTTTGACCCAGGCCGATAGAGAGAGGACTGTCATAATAAGCCAGGTGGTGTAAATCATCTGGGACAAAGAGATGCCGGGGGACTGTCCGCATAGCGGCGAGCACGTGCCTGGCGCGGATGCCCCGGGCCGTGATTTGCTGGCGAACCATCTGTTCTCTTGCTTTTGTGTAGCTCAGTTCCTCCCTGACAGGCATAGACGTTGTCCCGTTTCTCGTGCTGTTATTCTGTGACTATTATATCACACATTGGAGCGGGTCTCAAACGATGAGAATTTTTCTCCAATTGACCAATCGCCAGAAGTAGGGTAAAATAGGGCGACATTTGGACCAAGGGGGTCAACTATGCCGCTTTATGAGTATTATTGCTCCGATTGTCAAACCAGGTTCGAGGTACTGCGAAGCATGAACCAGGCAGACAAGCCGATTGCCTGCAAGAATTGCAGCAACTCACATACCTCGCGGGTGTTTTCTGTTTTTGCTGCTGTCAGCCGCAGCAGTAACGGAAAGACGCGGCCCGTCGCAGGTACGAGCAGTGACTGTGCCGGTTGTGGCACTCGAAATTGTTCGACCTGCTCCCACACCTAATCCGTCGGCTGCTCCTCCAATGCTGTAAGCGTCGCGATCCGTTCTACACAGCGTATCTCGCATCCCGTTTGTGTGTTCTTGATATAAGTGGTGAACTCCTCTCTTTCTCCCAAGCTCCGGCAATGCGCCGATCAAGCGTTGATAGCTTTTCATGACGGTGCTTGGGATAAAAAGACGTGTTTTGAAGCTCTGGAAAAAAGTTTTCCGGCCCATTTCCTGGGCTTTTGTTTTGTGGACGGGCCACCAAATACCTTTTGTGAAAGAGAAAGGAGCAAGAACTCGTGGAACTCTTTGAAAAATGTTACAACTATGTGCAGGCCAAAGAAGTTATGTCAATGGGCTTTTACCCTTATTTTATCCCATTGTCCGACACCGAAGGCACCGAAGTGACCATTGATGGGCGTAAGCTCATCATGATCGGCTCTAACAATTACCTGGGTTTGACGACCCACCCCCAAGTGCGCGAAGCTGCGATTGAGGCCGTGCGCAAGTACGGCACCAGTTGTACCGGTTCACGCTTTCTCAATGGGACGCTCCACTTGCACAAACAGTTGGAAGAAGAGTTGGCTGACTTTGTAGGTAAGGAAGCAGTGCTGGTTTTTAGCACCGGTTATCAAACCAACCTGGGCACTATTTCCTCGCTGGTGGGCAAGGGCGACGTCGTCATCACTGACAAAGAAGATCATGCCAGCATCATCGACGGTTGTCGCCTGGCCTATGGCAAGATGTTGCGCTTTCGCCACAACGACATGGCCGACCTGGAGCGGGTGCTCGAAAAATGTGATCCTGATCAGGGCAAGCTGGTGGTGGTAGATGGTATCTTTAGTATGGGCGGTGACATTGCCCCTCTGCCAGAGATCGTTCCCCTGTGCAAAAAGTATGCTGCCCGGCTAATGGTAGACGACGCCCATTCTGTCGGTGTGCTGGGCGAGAACGGTCGCGGCACGGCGGCCCACTTTGGTGTGACGGACGATGTGGATCTGATCATGGGCACCTTTAGCAAATCTTTTGCTTCGTTGGGCGGTTTCATTGCCGGTGACGAAGCGGTGCTTCACTATATCCAACACAATGCCCGGTCCCTCATTTTCAGTGCCTCCATGCCACCGGCTAGCGTGGCGGCCTGCCTGGCTGCGCTGGAGGTGATGCGCACCGATCCAGAGCTCCCCAAGCGCTTGATGGCCATCGCCGACAAGATGCGGCGGGGATACCAGGCACTCGGGTACAACATAGGTGATAGTGAGACGCCCGTTATCCCCATCATGATCGGCGATGACATGCCTACCTTTATGATGTGGCGGGCGCTCTTTGATGCCGGTGTTTATACCAACGCCGTCATCCCCCCGGGGGTGCCACCCAATAAATCCCTGCTCCGCACCAGCTATATGGCTACCCACACCGACGAGCAGATGGACCGCGTGCTTGCCTTGTTCGAGCAGGTCGGCAAGAAAGTAGGGGTCATCTAACAACCCGGACTCACTGGCAGGACTCGCTCGCGGACTTGCCTGGTGACGTTCCAGACCTCCAAGGCTTTTTGAAGCTTTGGAGGTCTTTTTATAGCCACCCATTTTCTCGGTACCACTGGGCGGTGAGGCGCAGACCGGTTGCCAGGTCATACTGTGCCTCAAAGCCGAGTTCTCGACGAGCTTTGTCGGTATTGCATATCCAATATCGCTGGCGCAACTCGATCAATTTTTGGTCATTGAGCAACGCTGGCCGGCCGGTAAACCGAGCCTGGAGGTCAGCAACAGCGGCAATGACTGGCAACAGTCTTTCAGGCACGACGAGACGTATAGCTCTCTTGTCCAATGTCTTGGCTACCCAATCGCCCAACTGCTGCCAGTCATAGTCTTGTCCCTCGGCGGCAAAGTAGGTCTCTCCCACAGCTCGGTCCTCTTCCAGGACGCGCAGAACCAGCGTGACCAGGTCTTGGGCAAAGATGAAACTCGCTCGCCGCTCTCCCTGGCCCAGCAAGAGTTTTATCCCCCGGTTGATCATCTGAAAGTAGAAAAAGATGTCTCGTTCGCGAGGGCCGTAGACGGCTGACGGCCGTAGGATGACCACCGGCAGACGATCCAGGTATTCGTGGCAGAATTGTTCCCCCTGGAGTTTGCTCTGTCCGTAAAAAGTCAATGGCTGAGGTGGGTGGGATTCGTCAATGGGCCGACTATCAGGAGAAGGACCCGCAGCGGCCAGACTGGAGGCATAGACAAAACGGCGCAGGTGAGGGGCCGCCCGCTCGCACGCGGCCAGCAGATGACGTGTCCCCTCGGCATTGACGTGGAAATAGGTTTCCCTGTCCCGGGCCTTGGTGTCGCCGGCAAAGTGACACACAGCGTCCATGCCAGTACAGGCGGCTTCCAGACCTTTGTCGTGGGCGACATCGCCGTAGGCCCACTCCACAGGCAGGTCCCGGATAAAGAGGAGGTTGCTGGTAGGACGTACAAGACAGCGCACCCCATAGCCCTGGGCCAGCAGCGCTTTGACAAGATGCGAGCCTACAAAGCCGTTAGCACCAGTGACCAGCACTCGCCCTTTTTGTTCCACGTCTTTTCCATTTCCTCATTCTTTAAACTGGATATATAAAAGTTCTGGTGGATGGCGATGTACGGGCAACACCAGCTTGTCGCTACGGTTGATGGTGACCTGGAGGTCATTGTAGCTGTGTTCCAACACGGCGATCAGCCCTCCGCTGCGCAACAGAGCTGTCTCTATTGTTTCCCCATCGCCAATGGCGTGGAACAGGTACGGTGAGGCAGTGCGCACGCCGTCTACCGTCAGCCATCCTTGGTCGTCAACAGCGATAGCTGACCAGAGAACCAGCCGTTCGCCGTTGAGAGCAATTGCCTCCGCTCCCGCGTTGCGGAGTTCGTTCACCAGGTCTTGTACGTTGAGAGCATTGAGCGGGCCACTGATACGTACTTTGATCCCTGGCCCGGAGACTTGTACCAGGCCATTGACGATTTTGATCCGGTTCAGTTCTTCGACCAGCGTTTCCAGCATGCCACTGCTGCCGGCATCCTGATAACGGTCCAACTGAGCTTCCAGTGCCTCTATCTCGGCACGCAAGCTGGCATTGGCTTCTACCAGGCTGCTGAGAATGACCGACTGGTCGGCGCTGGAGGCAAAAGCACGGGCTTTGCTTGTGAGGCGGTGGGTGTGAAACTGTGCCATCACCAACAGGCCCAGCAAAAAAGTTGTGGCGGTGAGCATCACCTGAGACGTGCGATGACTCATGCTAATGTCTCATTGCCCTGGTTGGGCGTATCGCAAAGCAAAGCTGCCTTTATAAGCGGGCAATTTGATAGAAGAGGAACGGTGAAATTGAAAGATCAGTCCGTGACGACGGGCTTTTTCCTTCACTTTGGCCAGATATGAGGGATTTTGTACAAAGTCTTCCAGCCGGTCGGGGTCACCAATGGCATGCACGACATAAGGGGGAGAGAGGCGGGTGTCGTTGACCATAACGGTGCTGCCGACGCAATAGATGGAAGTGACGCCCACCACCCTCTCTTTGTTGATGGCGATCCCTTCCGTGCCCGCCAGCCAAAGCAGATTGACCACGTCGCGCAAGTCGTATTCGTGGACAATATAGGCGGAGGGGTCCTGATCGGCGGGAATTGTCTGTCGCTGGGAATCGTCCAGCGTCACCTCAATGCCTGGCCCCTGGGCGGACATCAGCCCTGCTATTGCCCTGTGGTAGTCCAATTCGGCGCTAATTTCCTCCAAAAGCTCTGTAGTAGCAGCAGTCTGGCGTTGATAATTGGCCAGATCCTGGCGTAACTGGCCAATGCGTGCCTTTAAAGCCTCTTGTTCGTTCTCCAGGCGATGGACTGTCACCTCAGTTCCGCTGCGGCCGTCGACCATCGTCACGGTGCCAGCGGAGGGTGATGAGTTAAGCTGAAGGCTCAACAGGAGGCCAAAGACCACTGCAACCAGCAGCCAGGAAAGTGCGTGACGCTGGTCAAATAAATTGGCCTTCACAGGCTACCTTCCTCTCGTACAGCCAAAGCCGCCAGCGTGGTTCCCAGAGCCAACTGGCCCCATACCCCACGCTGGCGGCCTCAATCTTTTGGGGTCTGGCCAAAATTTGTGAGACGTCCTGGCAATTCGTGCTGCCGAGAATGGCTAAAACCCTCACAACCCACAAATTTTGGCCCTGTCCCTTTTATCAGCGGCATCCATCCCACACTATCTGAGACAGATTGCCTCTCAACTGGGCCCGTCGTAATGCTGGGATTTGGGCCGTTCCAAAAAACCATTATCTCAAATTCAATGCTATATCAGCTCGGAAAAGGTTTTTGAGATCATGTGAATTCTGGAACTCCCCCAGGCGGTCTACCCCGATTCTGAAGTGAGGATGAGGTGAAGATCGTACATCCGTGAATTGTTGGCCAGATTGGTTTCACCAGTCACCGTAAGTGCCTGGACGGACAATTGATAGGCTGGCCGGTAGGGAGGACAAGGAATTTGAGAGAATCGGATGACCTGAGTTTCTCCGGGTGCAATAGAATCTACTGTAGCGTTCCGCTCAACGAGGATCGTTTCACCCTCATCAGCAGAGAGTTGGGCCTCTACCAGGACGTTGCTTTCTGTTGAGAGGCCAGTGTTCTCGATGGCAATCAACAAAGTGATGCCCTCAGGATCGTTAAGGAGCTGTTCGTAATCATCTAGTTGGGGGTCAAAGTCCACGGCCAGAATGGCCAGATCGTGATCGTTGGGCGTGATCGGGGATGAGGTAGTTGTGCCTGTGTCTGTTTCTTCTTGGTAGTCAATCACCTCAACCTTGATGCAGCCTGTCATACCCGAAACGACGATGATGGCTATTAACATCAATCGTGTGAGGTGGAGCCAAGCGCTATCCTGCCCCATAGCGTGCCTCCTTATTGATATAGATTCGCCAGACTTTTAATGAGACTTTTAATGTGGCGGTGCTTTTTTATCCCCTTAACTCTACATTGCAGTCACTGTCTGGCTAATCAAGTAATGGGAGTAATGATAAACCAGATGGGGAGATTTGTCAAGTCTTTTGCCTGCGCTAGCAATTGGCCCCTCAGCGTCCGAGGCCATAGCCTGCTGGCAACTCGGGCGCAACGCTGGGCCGATGTCCGGGAAAGCTTGCTCCTGATTGGCTTTTGAAGTACAATACGGGCCGTTGAAGTAAAGCCAATTTTTGCATGGCGTCCAGGACCATTTCAGAGCACACCGGAACACATGGCGGATGTCTATTCTTTTACAAAGGAGGGTAACTCATGGCTGTAAAAGTGACCTGGCATGGACACGCTTGTTTTAGCATCAGGGGATGCGGGGCGACGCTGCTGACCGATCCGTTTCTCACGGGTAACCCCCAGGCTGACGTCACGGCCGACGAGGTGAGCGCAGACTATGTTTTGGTCTCGCACGCCCACGGCGATCACCTGGGCGACGCTGTGCCCATTGCCAAGCGAACCGGCGCGACGATCATTACCAACTTTGAAATCGCCAACTATTGCGGCAGCGAGGGAGCCAATGCTCACCCCTTGCACATCGGGGGCGGCCGGGATTTCCCCTTTGGGCGGGTCAAGTTGACTATAGCGCATCATGGCTCCTCTTTTCCCGATGGCAGTTACGGTGGCAACCCGGCTGGCTTTTTGCTTACGATTGAGGACAAAAAGATCTATCACGCCTGCGACACGGGCCTCTTTTACGACATGAAACTCATCGGCGAGGAGGGCATCGACCTGGCTATTTTGCCCATTGGCGACAATTTCACCATGGGGCCAGAGGACGCGCTCAAGGCAGTCAAGTTTATTGCTCCCAAGATGGTTGTCCCCATTCACTATGACACGTTTGAAGTCATTGAGCAAGACCCCTACGCTTTTGCCAGGAGGGTAGAGGCCGAGACCTCGGCCAGGTGCGCCGTGCTCAAGCCAGGGGAAAGTCTTACTTTGTAAGGTAGCGAGACGAAATCTTGTTCTCTGCCCTAATTTGCCATCCTGACAAAGGTGGCTTTATCCTACGAGTCGCCGGGCATTCTCGGTGCCTCGTTGTCTTTCTTCTCTCTTTGTAGTATAATTCAGCGTTAGCGAAAAAACAGAGGCGGTTCATGAATCGCCCTTACAGGGGGAGGAGAACGTGTTTCGACGTTCACGAGCCATCAATGAAAGTTTGACCAAGACCCGGAGAGGCTTTTTTGGGCAGATCGCTGGCCTGTTGGGGGCCAACCAGGTTACTGATGAATTGTGGGAAGAGCTAGAGGAATTGCTCATCCTGGCCGATGTGGGGGTCAACACGACGGTCAAATTGGTGGAACAGTTACAGGAGGGGGTGGCCCAAGAGCACATCCGCCAGGCCGATGGCGTAAAAGCCCTGCTAAAAGAAGAGTTGCTTGCTATCCTGAACGATGCAAGTCACCCGCCGGCGACGGAGGAGAAGCGGATGTTGACAGTGCTGCTCATCGTCGGTGCCAACGGCTCTGGCAAGACAACCACCATCGGTAAGCTGGCACATTATTTTCAGCGCCAGGGTCGTAAGGTGATGCTGGCGGCTGCCGATACCTTTCGGGCGGCGGCCGTTGACCAGCTCAAAATCTGGGGGCAGCGTGTGGACACTGACGTGATCGCGCACGCGCCGGGTGCTGACCCCGGCGCGGTGGTCTATGATGCTATCCGGGCCAGCCAGTCCCGGGGGGCAGATATGCTCATCGTGGATACTGCCGGGCGGCTGCACACCAAGTATAATTTGATGCAAGAGCTAAAAAAGGTGCGCGGTGTAGCAGCCAAGCAAGTACACCGCGCACCCCACGAGACCTGGCTGGTGCTCGATGCCACTACCGGACAGAATGCCCTTTCGCAGGCGCGGCATTTCAAAGAGGCGGTGGGGGTTACCGGCATCCTACTCACCAAGCTGGATGGCACAGCAAAAGGTGGCATCGTCTTTGCTATTGCTTCCGACCTGGGATTGCCCATTCGCTTCATCGGCACCGGTGAGAGGGTGAATGACCTGGCCGAGTTTGACGCGGAAGCTTTTGTCGAAGGCCTGTTCGAGTAAATGCGCCGTGCACACAAGTCTTTATTCTCAATTTGATGTTGATGGAGGTCGAGCATATTGTGCTTTGGGACTTTAACGGAGAGACAAGATGGAAGAGTTGACAAGTAGACTGAACCAATTGGACGCCAAGATCCGCCAGATTCAGGAGCGTCTTTGACATCCCTGGCAAGGGAGAGGAAATAGGCCGGTTGGAGAAGGCCGCCTCGACGCCGAATTTTTGGAATGACTCTGAAAAAGCCCAAAAGATCATGCAGAGGCTATCGGCATTGCGCGAAGAGATAGAATTGTGGGATTCACAGGCATCCAGGGTGGCAGATAGCCTCGAGTGGCTTGAATTGATCTCAACCGATGGTGACGAGGCGATGGCTGGCGAGATAGCCAGAGAAGTGGGCGAATTGGAACGCGAGTTGGCGCGACAAGAGTTTTTGCTGCTTCTCTCTGGTCCCCACGACCGGGCAGATGCTATTTTTGCCATTCACGCTGGCGCGGGTGGCACCGACGCCCAGGACTGGGCCGAGATGCTGCTGCGCATGTATCTCCGCTGGGCAGAGGGGCATGGTTACAAGACGGTCATTCTGGATTCACTGGCTGGTCATGAGGCGGGGTACAAGTCGGTGACAGTCAGTGTGAGCGGTCGGTATGCTTTTGGTTACCTCAAGGCCGAACGGGGGGTCCACCGCCTGGTGCGCCTCTCGCCTTTCGACGAAGCCCACCGTCGCCACACTTCCTTTGCCAAAGTAGAAGTCTGGCCTGACATTGCCGAGGAGATCGAGATCGAGATCGGCCCCGACGAGATCGAGATGGATGTTTTTCGGGCCTCTGGCGCCGGCGGTCAGCACGTTCAAAAGAACGCCACGGCGGTGCGGATCACCCACAAGCCGACAGGTATCGTGGTCAGTTGCCAGAACGAACGTTCCCAGTTGCAGAACCGGGAAGTGGCTATGAAGATCCTCCGCGCCAGGCTGTACGACATGGCGGCACAGCGCCAGGCGCAAGAGATGGCGCAACTAAAGGGAGAGAACATGGACGCCGGTTGGGGCAGTCAGATCCGTTCTTATGTCCTGCACCCGTACAAGATGGTCAAAGATATCCGCACAAACTATGAAACCGGCAACACCGAAGCGGTCCTGGATGGCCGGCTCGACAATTTTATCGAAGCTTATTTACGTTCGATCCTCGGCCAAAGTGGCGACTGATCTACTGTCAGCATTGTTCTTATAGGAGACAGATCTTTGCTGCCAAGACGCTATCGTTTGATGTTGGCTCTGCTGCTGCCAGCGCTTTTGTTGGCCTGTCGCTTTAGCAAAACGATGCTCTCCCCTGGGACGAGCGTGCCTGTTTCCCAGGAGGCGGCCGACCAGTTGGAGGAAAAGCTGGGGCGGTTGATTCAGGGAGAGGACAATGGCACCTTTAGCCTCCAAGTCACCGAGGCAGAGCTGACCTCCTACGTTGTTTTCAAGATGACCGAGCAGATCGACAGGCCTGAGGAATTGCCGTTGGAGAATTTTCAGGCACGGTTCGCTGGCGGGCAGATGATCTTTTCTGGCAGGGTGACGGCTGTTTGCCCGCTTTGTTTCGACGTGCAGGTGGTTGCTTCGGCACACACGAGGGACGGCGAATTGGATGTCAGTGTGGACGAGGCACAGATGGGAACTGTCCGGCTCTCCACAGGATTGCTAAAGAATCTGTCGCGCATCATCACCGAGACGATCATCGAGGCCCCAGAGCGGATGGAGCGCGCAGTCGAGATCGCTGACGTGGAGATCGGTGAAGGGGTGATGCAGATCAGCGGGCAAGTTACGGAAGGTGGCAGGTAGTCAAGAGATAAAAGCCAGGTAGACGGGTTAAAAGGAGGGCGAGCTATGAGGCAACGAAGCAATCCCGGCAGGGCGGCCAGCAGCCAGTGGACGTATGTCTTGGTGGGCGCCCTCGGCATCGCGGCACTTGTCCTGCTAGGAGGGCTGGCACAACAAGGGTACCGGGCTCTTGTCTCGAAAGGATCCACCCTGACTGCTACAGCCATCGCCGGCCCAACGAGCCTTAAGCCGTGGCCGACGGTAGCCACGGCGACGCCGACGGTCACTCGCCCACCCACGGCCACGCCTGCGCCGACACGGACCGCTACATCGACCCCTCGACCCACGAACACGCTTATGCCCACCCCCACCCCTACACCCACTCCCATTCTGATCGACATTAAAGAGTTGGGCAAGCTGGTCACCACGCAATACAAGCTGCAAACCATCTCTGTCGTCGAGGAAAAGGAAGACAATTGGATCGAGAGATTATTCGGAGAAAATAAAGTTGTCCTGGTGGCTACGGGCGAAGTGATGGCTGGCGTCGACATGGCTTTGATCACAGAAGAAGACGTTACCGTCAATGGAACGGCCGTCAAGTTGATCATGCCACCGGCAGAGATCATCAGCGTCCGTTTGATACCTGGCGAGTCCTGGATATACGACCGCAAGTTGAACATCCTGAAGCCGAACTGGGATTTGGAGTTACAGGCCCAGGAGCAGGCTGAGGCCGAACTGGTGCGATGGAGTACGAGTCACGGCATTCTAGAGCAGTCAGAAGAAGTGTTTACGGTACGAATTGAGGCATTCCTGCGACGACTGGGATTTACCGAGGTGACGATTTTGTTCCGTGGTTCAGAGGAGAGATATTAGCCCTTGCGCTTGCCATGTCGTTTTTCGTTGATGAATTTTCAAGGAGGATGCCGTGTCGGAAAATTTATTGGACAAAGATAGCGAGGGAGACGCTTCTCCACGATCTGCTTCCAAACCTGCAGAATCGGCAGCAAAAAAGCCCGGCAATTGCCTGGTGGTAACCGTCGGCGTCATGACGCTGGTGTGTGCGTTGGTTGTGATTGGCATCTTTGTGTTTGGCAAGAACATCATCGACTCACCGCCGACCCCCACACCTGAACCTGTCCGCCGTATCACACCTCTCGAGATCCGCAACCTGGCCAACCTGGAAAGCGTTGAATACTATATGGTCGCCGAGATCTCGCAAGTCCAGGTCCCTGACAACTGGATCCGAGATCTGGGGGTAAAAGAAGAGATCTTTATCCTCGAGTATGGCACCGTGGTCGGAGGGTTTGACCTGACAACCTTGCCTGACGATGCTATCTGGCAAGAGGGCCAGCAGGTCATGCTCAAACTCCCGGCGCCCGAGGTCTTGCACGTAGAGATTGATTTCAACAAGAGTCACGTGGTCTATCGAAAGGGGTGGTGTCCCGAAGCGATCTGTGGGGACGATCTAGATAATTTTATCCGGGAGATTGAGCCCGAGGCGGTGGAACAGTTAAAAAAGCAGGCTGTTGAATACGGCCTGCTGGAAAAGACTGCCACGGCGGGACGAGATTATTTCTATTATTTTCTAAAGTCACTCGGTTTCACCGAGGTTCGCGTCGTCGTAGATGGCTACATTTACGAATAGCCTGACGATGGCGTGAGGGACAAAACCGCCGGACATTGTGACGCCGGCGGTTTTGTGTTGTTGGCATCAATGTGAAGCAGGGACCACGACGTGCTGTCCCCCTCCCACTTTCTGGGTCGTTCGACGGATGCTTGGCGTGAACTTTTCCCCCCTTGATTTTTCAGCTCGCATCAGCAAAGATATTGGAACGCCCCTCAGGAACCGGCCATTTACTCCGCTGGCAGCTTGGGATAGGGCCCATCCCTGAAACTGGGACGGATCCCGCGCAGCCTGAGCCCCATCTGTTCCTCTACCACCTGCGTTGCCACCTGGCGGATCTCTTCGTCTTTCATCGGGATGTCAATCTCGGGACTGATCTCGACGTCCAGATCTACAGCCACGCCGCCACCTTGCGCTTTGATCTTGGGCCTGACAGAGATGACGTCGGCCAGTTGGTCAATGTGATATGAGAGCCGTTTGGCGATCGAATCCACGGCAACTACTGCGTTCCCCCCACTGACTTTTTGCACCTTGATGGCCCTGACACGAGGC
>Ga0180432_10007119_pt1 | contig 14315 bp, 10 predicted proteins | sample SS_ome_10_FD_132414 | JGI IMG/M metagenome (GOLD analysis project Ga0180432, IMG submission 132414) | Hypersaline lake sediment archaeal communities from the Salton Sea, California, USA - SS_1_MS_2 metaG | ecosystem: Environmental > Aquatic > Non-marine Saline and Alkaline > Hypersaline >... | reverse complement strand
TTAGAAATGGATCCTATGACCGTAAAAAGATCACTTACATTATTGGTTCAAAATAACTTACTAATCAGATTTTCAGAAAAAAACTTGATTTTGTATAAAGCAAACATGGAAAATCCAGTTTTTCGTAATTTGAAAATATCTTATAATCTAGCTTTTTTAAAAGAAAAAAAGGTAACTGAATTTCTAACAAAAAAAATGAATACAGTAACATCAATCATATTATTTGGAAGCTATGCAAAAGGTGAAAACGATGAAGATAGCGATGTTGATATTCTTACTATTTCTCTTGATAAAACCAAACCAACTTCAGAACTTGCAACAATCTTAAATCATGATGTTAACCTAGTAAATTTTACTCCAGCTCAATGGTCAAATCAAGCTAAAAATAATCGAGCTTTTTATCTAGATGTTACTCTTGATGGAATTGTTTTATTTGGTACAAAACCGGTGATAGAATGAGATCAAGTGATTGTTTTAAAAAACGTTTATTAAGAAAAACTAAACCTGATAAGATGAAAATGAAAAAAGCACTGGAAATGGCTGAATTAAAACTAGAGAGATCTCAAGAATTATTAAATAATGAGTTTTATGAGGAATCTATTGTATCATCTTATACAAGCATGTTTCAAGCTGCAAGAGCTATATTGTTTAATGATGGAATTATTGAAAAAAGCCATGCCTGTGTTGTTGCATATTTAAAGGAAAATTATGAACAAACATTAGGTAAGGATAGAATAAGCTGGCTAGATACATATAGATTAGAACGACATGAGTCTTTTTACGGTCTAGAAAAATCATTTATTGATGAAGAAGAAGCAGAAGATGCACTAGAAAAATCTGAAAAATTTCTTTGGTCTGTTAATCAGATAATTAAAAATTTAGATATAAGTTAAAATCCTTAGAAAAAGTAATTTATAAAAAAATAATTATTTTACATATCCTCTAGCATTTTTTCTAAGATATTTGCAGAGTTCTGTGCACAGTTAATACCAATACCAGGAGCATTAACACAGTCTCCCACAAGATATAGATTTTTAATAGGTGTTGAAATTTCCGGTTTTTTATTTTCAATTGTTTTTGCAACACCATCAAGCTGCCATATAGCTGGATATAATACCCATTTAAGATTAGAACGGTAATCAGGTATAATTTTTTCTAGGTTTTTATCAAGTATATTTTTCAGTTTTTCAAGGATTTTTTTATCAACCGCCTCTTTTGGTGTACAAATAACATAGGATTGAACAATATATTCAGATGGAGGAGCTAGGCCTGATTCAGATGATGTAGCCATAAAATCAACCATACCTGCTGCATCATCACCATCAACGCCTGCGTTTCTCTCAATAAATATAAAGTTTTTACCAACTAGATCAGGGTTAATTTTATTAAGAGAATAATATGCGCAAAGACTACCTGTTCCTTTTAAAGATTTAAGATTACCCACGTATTTTTTTGAAAAATTTTGTTCATCTGCTATCTTAAATAGATCCTGAACAAGAATATTTGAGACAACCACATCAGATAGATGTTTTTTACCAGATACAACTACTCCATTTGCTTTTTTATCATTAATAAGTATCTTTGTCACAGGGGAATTTAGATTGATTTCTCCACCGTTTTTCTTGATATAATCAGCAAGACTATTTATTATATGATACAAACCCTTCTTTGGATATCTTACACCTCTTAATTTCATATTTCTCTGAGTACGGAAAACAGATCCTGTTGAAATATGATCAAGATTGTTTACAGTTGTAATCAAACGAGGATTTGCCTCAAGAACAAGCCTTGATTTACCTTTTCCATATTTTTTTATAGTATCAGTAATAGAGGTATCATCAAGTTGACTCATTGTACTTTCGCCTGATAAAAAAAGCCTGAGTAGATTAGGTAGAATACTTAGTTTATCCCAGTGTGTAAAAAACAATCCATAGTGACCATTTTTCTGGGTATAAAGCCTTGATTTGATCATCTCAATGTGAAAATCCGAGTTTGAAAGCACGTTTCTAATATTTGCGATAACTCCGCCACCTATTACATGAAAACCTAGATCAAGCTTGTATCCATCAAGCATTTTTTTCTCAAAAATTGTCTCAAGTGATGGCTCAGCAAATGGAACATGCATATTAAACTTGGATAATAGTTTCTTATAGTTATCAAGTGTGAGAGTTGACATATCCAGTGTTAGACTTCTACCGCCGATTACTGATTCTTTCTCAAAGATTTTAACCTTGTGACCTTTTTTTACAAAAAGAGCACCCGCTGTAAGACCACCTATTCCAGCGCCTATAATGATTATGTCAAGTTGTTTATCATTTGCCATGTTACATCCTTGGTTTAAATAGTTTTTCTCCTAGAAACGGTGTAAATATTATATACCATACAATTGGAAAGATTATTAATAGAATTGAATATTTTAATCCAATAATTGATATTAGCATTACAGGTACACAAGAATATCTAAGAAACGATTGAACTCCTATGATTTTTCTAATTTTTGATCTATCAAAAGTTTTCATAGAAAGCAGTTTTGTACTTATAAACAAAAATATTAATGTAAAAACTGCAAGAATAATCAATTGCCAAAGATGATACTCATATCCAAATATAATAAAAGGTGCAAACAAAAGACAAGCTGAAAATAATCTAATACCCATACCAAATACTTTAAAAGATAATGGGATGAAAAGACTGTCACCATCAACCTTTACACCTGATTTAAGTGCAATGTTTCTGACACCCATTTTATAATCATGATCAGCATCTTTTATACCGTTTTGAATCGCATTCATATAAAGCAGATTATTAAATGTTAAAACAAAGATAATCCATGTGATGATATTTGGTTTAGCAAAAGCTAAAGCACCAAACAAAAATATAAATGCAACAGATAATGCAACCAAAAAATCTGAACCAACTATTTTTTTACCATATATATCATAAATACTTCCAAGAAATCCAGCGATAATAATTGATAAAATAGCCAAAAACTTGTAGATATCAAGAGTTTGTTTATACCAAAGAACTGATACAAAAAAGAAAGCAAGAAGCATCATAAATATAGTTGTGATCAATGCGCCTTTTTTTGATATAGCCTCAGATGCGAGAGGTTTTTTTCGTGTTACATCAACAAGTTTATCAAGCTCAATATCTGCATAATCATTTAAAATAAAACCATAAACACATGCAATCGCACCTATTATAAAAACCAAAATTAGGTTATAGATATTTGTTTCTCCGACTGTTAAAGCAGCTATAACAGTGGGAACTCCTAATGCGCCAATACCTGGGAGTCGTAATAATTTTGCAAATGCAGATACCTTGTTCATCTCGCCTTGGTAAGGAGTGATTATATATGAGTTTTTCTAATAGAGGGTTTGCTTTAAAAATATAGATTTCACTCGACTTTTTAATTCAAATGCGAAATATAGGGGGATTAAACACCATGAAAAGTCTGGGGGAAGAATTATTTTATGCAGTTGATGAGTACTACTAATGATAACAAATATACTCCACAGGGTTCTTATAATTTCAAGTCAACTGAAATCAGAAAAAATTATTCATTCGAATTTCAACCCTGAGCTCTTGACTTGTAATACTAGCAATTACTATTTGATTTTCTCTATATAACGTATTATTCATAACCAATAATTAGAAGAGGATGGTATTCAATGTAATCTTTTGATCGGTAGTACGATATATCATTATTATCCCATCCACTATCCATATCCCTTATTCTCCATCCGTAGTTTGGAGTACTGCTATTATAAAACATTAGTGTATCTCCTGTAACGTTCCAAAAAACCCAATTATTAATCGTCGGTGGTATAATTGCAAATGAAGATGGCTCTGTGATAGAGGATGGTTGGGTATTCCATGTGACGTTTTCTTCATCCCAATCATTTGTAATTCGATATAAGTTCAACTGATTTCCACGGGGGTTTCCATCCTTATTATCATGATAGAATGCTTGAAGACCAACATACTGGATTGTCACATTCGATGGAACAGCGCTGAGATTAAATTTAATGAGCCCATCCAATCTCCATCCAGAGATTGCTCTGAGTCTTATAGATCCACTGGTTCCTGAATTGTCGTTAGGATTCCTCTCTGAAATTTCCGCATCATCGGTTGGTTCAAGAACTACTGTATTCTCAGTAGTCGTCCTAAATGAAAACGTTTTATTCGCAGAGTATGTTCCATCAGTTACGTATACAAACCAAGTATATTTTGTAAAGTAATCAAGACCACTGATAGGAACAGTATATCGACCATTTGTGACACCAGTCCCAGTTCCTGATCCAATATCTGGTTGTGTCTCTACTGTCCAATCCATCAGATCATGCTGAGGATCCTCCAAATTAAAACTTACATTTGATATATTGATTGGTAAAAACTCAGAGTTATCTAACGGTGATGGATTCAAAATAAGTGGGGTGAATGCCTCTGTTTTGAATTTGTATTTATGACTAATTGGTGTCACCCCAAAACCACCTTCATATAATAATAATTCCCAATTATACTCGGTTCTTTCTTTCAATCCATGAACGGGAATAGTATATCTTCCACTTGGTACCAAAGTTGCACTTCCTGAACCAATATCAGGATTTGTTGTAACCTTATAGCTCATAAGTCCTCTTAAACCTTTATCTTTATCTGTAAGTTGAAATGAAATCTCGGTGAGGTCTAGTGATACGTTTTGTTCACCATCAGCAGGTGAAGGATTAGAAGGAAATGGGTGATTGACCTCTGGTAAACTGCAATTAAAACGCTCCCATAATATTAAAACAGGGGATAATATTAGTATAAGTAGATCAATCATTTCGTCTAGAGCGCCTGGTGGGATCATAAAAAATATCATTAGCATCATCCAAGGAATAAATAATATACCCATCATAACTAATAACATAGTACAGATTATTGGAAAACCCCATTGGAATGTTTCAGAATTATCACAACCACAATCAGAACCTGATAATTGTGTTATTTCCTCGTTTAATATGGGATCATTTTCAATAATGCTATCTATTTTTTTCTGCATTTCTGGGGTTATCAATGAATGTTTCTGAATCATTGATTGAATCCTTGATTTACTTATTATCTTTGAAAAGAATTGCCCTATAAAATACATCTTTTTTATTTGTTGCTTTGTTGTTGATTTTAACAGTTTTGAATATTTATAAAGAGTATTTGCATTTATCAACGGGGATTTTTGAATTATTTGTTGAATTTCTTTTTTGTTAGCAATGTCTAGTATTGTTTGGAACAATACCTCCTTTGTATTGTTTCTTTCTTTAATGAGATTATTTTGATATGTTTGAACTGTCTGATAACCTACTACATTAACAAGTGAACTGAGAATAAGAAGAAAAACAGCTAGGATACTAAATACAATTAAAGGTTTTTTAATCAAAATGTTTTCCTCCAATTTTAATATGTGGGCAGTATTATTTAAATATAAGTGCAGAAAAGATGTAAATTATAATAAAAAATTAAGATTTTAATGACAAAATCTCAGATTTTAAATATTAACGGACTTTTTGGGCAAAATCTAATGGGTAAAAATTTTTTAATAAAATACTTCTAAGAGTATGAAAATCTGAAAAACAATAATCATAACACGTGTACCTGTTCTCTCATATCTTTCAAATGCCTTCCAAATCTTATCCTCATCACCTTTTAATAGTTCAATATAGCTAAGAAGCCATGTTAAAATAAGAGCTATCGCAAGAAGACTTCCACCTATAAGATATAATGTTCCAAAGATTTGTGGCACTCCAAGCCCTGTCCAATCATATGCAGGTAATGGAAATAGAGGAATAAATGCAAGATAATATAGTAATGCAAAATGCATCGCACGTTTTCTCCCACGTCGTACAGGTGTTGTTTTAAATCCTGCTTTAAGATCTCCCTGGTAATCACCCACACATACCATTATTTCTCTACCGATTTCAAGGAAAAATATTGCAACAGCAATTGGTAACATTAATAATGGTTTATCTGGAAATATTGCAATAGATCCCCAGTATGGTATTGCACCAACACCAACTGCAACTGACATATGTCCAAAGATACCATGGAATTTTCCATAATAATTATAATAAATAGTAACAGCTACAAGAAGGGCTGTTAGAAATGCACAGTTCCAGTTAATTTCACCAGTTCTTTCAATATTTATAAACAGTGATACAACAATTGAGGCAAATATTAAAGTTAAGCCTGTTACATATGCTGTTTTTTCTCTGATCACACCTGCAGGAATTGGTTTATATGGTCTGTTTACTTTATCTGATTTTAGATCTGTTACATCATTATGAACCATTGTGCCAACAGATAAAAAAGCAGGGGCTAAAATAAGCATAATAATCTGAAATAATGACACATCATAGTCTAGATATACAGCAGAGTTTAAAGCGCCGACTACAGCTCCAAAAGTACATAAAAACAGTATTGGGAGCCGAATCATTCTGGTCCACGCTAATAGTAACTTGCCTAAAGCCATTCTCCTTGTTAATAGGCAAATGCCTTTTTACGTTTTCGGAATAAAAATGATTCAAAAAGTTAAAAAAATACCTTATTTATGCAAATCCAATAGACTCAAAAATTCGGACAATTGCTCCATGGGTAATAAATATTATAACGCCTGTAACTGATATTGATGTTATAGAAATCAATAGTTTCCTATTTTCAGAAAATTTTGATCTTTCAATTAGCAATGTTGCCATTGACATATAAAAAATTAGGACAAACCAGCCAACAAAGTTGATTAAAGGTACTTCAAAAAATTTTACTCCTCCAATTGTGTCCTTCCATATCCACCAGTTGTTGTAATGAGCAAGTGGATCCTCGATTAAATCAAGACATACAGCAAAAAATCCTGCAAAAACAGAGATTAAAAAAATCTGTAAATAGTTCCTTTTATGATATATCTTTAAAAGTACATGTTTTGCAATGTTTAGCAGTAAAATTAGATTGGCACTCCATGCTACAACAATAGATAATGGAACGCCTTCTCGTACATTAGATGAAGTTACCTCTCCTCCGAAAACAGATAAATATACTATATAACCAGGATAATGATACCGGCCCCCAGCAACACCTGCCGATTCAATAAATAAGGCTGCAATAATCATTGGTAAAAAATACATAACCGTCTTTTTTGGTCCATATTTCTTATATGAAAAATACACAAGCGATAGCCATACAATAGATATTGTTATAACAAATAAGAAGAGAAGCTCGTTTTGCTCTGAAAAATCTTGGTTTATCCATATGAAATCCATGATTAAAGCTCCTTTGACCGTGTATTTCTAATTTTTACAAGATAAAAAGCGATAATTGGAATTAAGGCAAGTATCCCACCGACGATAACAGGTATTTTTGATTCATAGGATAAAAGTCCCATAATCATCATCATTACAAATATAAACAGATAAATCAAAACATATACATTAAAATTATATTTAGAAACAACCAGATAATCAGCTTTAAGATCATCTTTTATCTCTGATCCATCTTTTTTTGCTGTAAAATAAAGATATAATGTTGCAACTATACCAATAACTCCAAGTGGTAGAAAGAAAAATATATTATCTACAATGAATGTAACTACATTGCTTTCCATATTTTATCTGATAAAATGCATGTAAAATACCATTTAATACTTTTTTGATTACTATTATCTAATATTTTGCTTAATTGCTAACTGTTACCATAAGCAGAGGTATTTGATCTTCATTTAGTTTTAGTGCTGAGCTAATTGTTTCAATATCTTCTGGTATAACAATATTGCCGGATAATCCCTGAGCTGTTGCTTCAAGTAATATATTGTATGAAGATGCACTTGCATCATGATACCAAAGCCATCGCCATTGTTCTCCAGATAGATCATCAAAATCTCTACCTGATTTCTTTTCATCAAGAACTGGTATCACAATAAACGGAGAAGATTCAATATCAGGATTTGACGATGCTTCTGCAATCTCAGATCGATAATCTCCTATAGCAATACGTAACATAAAAGGAGTAATAGGTAGGAAGAAGCAATTCTTTAACAACCCGTATAAAGGATTATAGAATGTTGGAAAATATCGATAAATACCAGATTCTTTGACAATATACATATCATTTGGATAATAACCATGAGCACTTGGAATTGTTCTATGTCTATCAAGTCTACCTATCTCATTTTCACTTCTATCAAAATAATAAGAATATCCATAGGCTGCCCATATAAGTTGAGATTCCTGTTGTCTTGTAAGCTCCCCACTAAATGTATTTGTTTCTTCTCGTTGTATTATTGCATCAGTTAGTGTCATCTCTGAGCATTGAACCTTTGGAAGTAAAGAAAGCAACATAGGTCTATATTTAAAATTATACGGATGTGCTGGGTGACCTAATGGCATAACTAAAAAACCATCGTGATTATCAGGAATTCCTAAAGGACCAATTGCTCCCGGATATTGACCACAGGCAACTGTTCCAAGATCAAGAGAATTAGCAGTAAAATAAATATTTTGAACCATCTGCCCAATCTCAGCACCAGCATGATTAATATCTGCAATATCAGTATTCCAGCATAAACCCAGTTGAACAGGTGCCTCATACTGCCATCCCACTGTATCCCTCCAGTCTCCATCTTTATAATGGACAAGAGTATGATTCAAGGGATCATATGTATAAGCTGCATCTTCCAAAAGAATATAGATAATAGCTGCATAAACACCATTAATACTTGGTATAGTATAAGTGTCATCATCACGAATTCCATGAGCTGCCCATAAAACAGTTCCAAGCTCTTCATCTGAAACAGGATCATCTGTAAATTCTCTAATAGACATCCTTCTCATCATTGATTCTTCAAGGGTCATATCAATTTCAAGTGGTGGTGGAAGCGGATAATCTGATTTAGTTGATGTTCCAACAACTGAAAGTAACGACATATTAACTAAAAGCAGAACTGCGGCTAAAATTAACAATTTTTTAAATATTTTATTTTTTCTCATATTTTTTCCCCATTTATTCTTATAAATATTTACTAATATAAAAGTTTCTATCTAAATTTATGTTATTTTCCAATTTTTTCATATTAAATCTTAGATCCATTCAATTTTTGATGGTTTTCTATTAATCCATTTTTTAAATTCATATTTAGGGTAACCAATAGCAAGACAACCATATATTTGATGGTTATCAGGAATTTTAAGAAGACTATGAACATTATTATTATTTTTACAAACAGCAATTACATATCCTGCGTAAAAACATCCAAGCCCTAGTGCTTGACACATAACTGAAGCATTTTGTAATGCAAGATCTGCGTTTACATCGGTGCATCCAATGCCATCTTCTGCATGGAAAAATAAAAGAAGGGGAGCATTGTGAATTATTAAATCTTCACCTGAGTTATAAGCTTGAATAATTTTTTTATAATCAGGGATTTGACTCTGAACACTTCTATACTTGTTATTGCTAAAAATATTAACAGCAGATCTAATGACTGGATTTTGGAATTTCTGAACAATATCTTGTAGATAATCTGCAGTTTTTTTAGTAATCTCTTTTAAAATTTTTTTATCCTGTAAGACAACATACTGAGTGCTTTGAATATTATTTGTACTTGGAGCAAAACAGGCTCCCTGTATTATCCTTTGGATTTTACTTTTTTCAACAGATTTATTATTAAATACTCTTATAGAACGTCTGGATCTGATAAGCTCAAATATTTGAATATCTGATGGAATTTTTTTAATATCGACAGGATTTATAGCTCCATTTGGAAAGTCAACATGAGAAATTGCATTTGAAGGGCAAATTGCAACACAATGACCACAAGATACACATAATTCATCGTTTATTAGGCTAGGAATTGAATCTTTCTCAGACTGATTATATATTGAAAATGGACATATCTCAACACAGATATTACATTTAGTACAAAGATTAGGATCTATTTTTATCTTAGACATGATTAATTTCAGTAATAACTTTCCAACTCTTTTTATTTGCCTATAGCTATAACGTATATTGGGATGTTTAGTTCATTATCTAGACTCATTAGAGAACATATCGAATCTTCATCCTCAATTCTGAAAACATTTGAAGAAAGACCCCACGCTGTTGCTTCTAATAAAACATTTTGGGATGCAGCTCCAGCATCATGATACCAAGTGGGTAGAATAATATCATCTGATAAATCAGGTAGTCCTGGTGGTCGTGTTCTCTCTCTGTCTAATATTGAAATTATGCTTAATGGAGCAGAGGCAATCTCAGGATTAGAACATGCTTGTGCTATTTCTTCTCGATGATCTCCACGGATTTCTTTTTTCAGAAAAGTAAATATAGGTAGGCCAAAGAAATCAACTTCAGATTGATAAACAACATTTAGGCAAGTAAATAAATTAGGTTGATATCTAAATATACCTTTTTGTGTTACAGCGTAGAAATGAACAGGATAATATCCTTTACCACTTGGAATTGTTCTATGTCTACCCTTTGAATATATTGGATCATTGCTTTTATCAATATAATATGAGTAACCACATGTTGCCCAAAGTATCTGACTTATCTCTTGTCTTGATAGTTCTCCATTAAAAGTATTTGATTCCTCTCTTTGTTCAAGAGCTGTTGAAAGCTCCATATCTGATTTTTTAATACGTGGGAGAAGTGATAGCCACATAGGTCTATATTTAAAATTATATGGATCATAATCAGGATGACCAATTGGCATAACACTAAGGCCAACTTGGTTATCAGGTAGACCCATTGGATCTGTTGCAGGAGGGATTTGTGCAGTACATAATGTTCCCATATCAATTGCGTTTACAATAAAAGCAATATTTTGAGCAATTTGTCCTATTTCTTCGCCACCTGAACAAGGATCATGGATATCTGTATCATAGGCAAGAGCAAATTGTATTGGTGCATAATATTGATAACCTACAATATCCCTCCAATCACCATCCTTATAAAAAACAAGAGAATGATTATCTGGATCATAAGTATAAGCAGCATCTTCTTTTAAAACATATATAATTGCCCCATGCAAATTATTTACACCTGGAACAGTATGTGTTTCATCTGATCTTAAACCATATGCTGCCCATAGTATTGTTGATAATTCTTCATCTGTAACTGGGTCCTCTGTAAAATTACGTACTGATTTTCTTCTAAAAATTGATTCTTCAAGATTCATATTAACGTTCATTGGTGGTGGTAGTGGATAATCTGATTTTGATGATGCATCAATTGCGGGTATGAATGCAAGTGTCAAAAATATTGTAATTATAGCTAAAACCAGCATTTTTCTAGTAATATTATTTTTTTTCATATTTCATTACTCCATAATTTATTTATCTAAAAAAAGAAAAAAGGATGGATTTATGGATCAACTGGTATTGGAGATGTCCATTCTGGACTGTAAATAATCAACTCAGGATCGCCATAAATACATTGAACTGTTGTACAATCCATTGATGAAGAGCCATACATAGAAATGTTATCACATGTTGTAAAGTCTCTGAAATGATATTTGACTTGTTTTGCAAAAGCAGGACCAATTGATAGACCATTTATCATTGATTCTTTAAAAAACTCATCATCCTGATAATCAGCTTCAGGACTTGCTCCACTACCTGCATTACCGTACCAACATACAGCTCCGTGGTCAAGATAAACTAGAGGGCCAAATGCATCAGCAGTAGAACATGACATATAAAATACAGCATTGCTTCTAAGATTTTCTAAAAATTCATCAACATAGTCATAATGGATTATATCATATAATCCTGGTGGATCGGCGTTGTACCAACTTCCACCATCACGTCTTGCTGTTCTCCATGAGCTATATCCACTATATCCACGCCATGAATCCCACCAAATTTGATCAGGATAGTCGCAATGCTCTGTTTGTAGGTATTGTGCAGATATTCCGCTACCACCTGTTCCATGACCTGAATAATAAAAAACACTAGCACCTTCATTTAATCTTTCAAGATGTGCAACCCAGAGACAATGCCCTTCATATGTTCTAAAATGTGAGTTAAAGCTTTTTTTCAATTCTCTACTTGAATACACAGAATGTGAATGACCATAGTTGTCTACAAAATTTCCCCCATCTGGAAAATTCATAAGCTGTGATGTTGTTATATCCCTATTTGGATTTGAATAAATAATTGCAGGATAAAGAATGTTTCTTACTATAATTGATGAAGAATATGCAGGTGTATGACCAGGAATATGGCCCGAATATGAGTTATCGCCCATCATAACTGAGTGTGCGGGTATATATATGTCATCTCTTGGAGCTACAAAACAATATGCTTCCTGACCTTCTAAATCAAGGCCGTATCCTTCAATCCAATCATGTATGCCATTATGTAATTCTTCGTTCCAATATCTTTTTGCATCTCTTCCAAGTGGCGGGAGTTCTTCTGCAGTATCTGGATGGAGTATAAAATCAATCATACTTTTTAAAAGCTCCATTTGATCTTGTTCAACTGCTTCAGTATGTACAGGCAGATGGCCTGGAGCACGAGATCCATGGTAATAGTCTCCTGCAAGAAGCCTCCAGGATTCTATGCGATCAGCCATTGCACCAGGATTTATCTCTTTTATAAAAATTCCACTTTGCACAGCATCACCAATACGAAGAACTGGAGAACAATGATACGCAGCAAGCATTGAAGCAGGTGCAAAATAACCATCACCTGATTTTATGGAGGTGATTGTGATATAATTCTCCGAATGATCATAACCTTTGATATAATCAATAATTTCTTGCATTGTTTTCAGATCAGCTTCAATTGTCGGTAATTTGAGTTTTACTCTTCGCCCTATTCTACCTCTTTCTACAAATATAGCACGTTCCACACCTAGATCGTCTAATGCATTCTGTGTCTCGGAAGGTACATCATTTTCATTTACATACAATAGAGGTACTCCTTCTTGTGATGCTATTACAGCTGCATTTGCAGCTGATATTGCTGCATCTGCTCTATCAGAACTAGTTTTCCTTATTTCTCCAGTGACTGAATATCTTACATCAGGACCATCAGCATTACGTGGTACAACAATTGCTGTCCAAATTCCTTTTTCGGGATGAAGTACTTCTGCAGAAAATTCAGTATGAGGCTCAGGGTTCCATGTTCTCCATCGATCAAAACCTGTTTCATTATGAAATCCGTTCCATTGATGCATTGGCATAATTGGTCCGTTCCATTGAGGTATATCAGGAGCTCTTAGATGTCCCTGTGGATCAACTAAAAATACTAAAAGATCAGATGGTTCATCTGTCTGTATTTTTACATTTAATGCAGAATCTGGATCTCTTACTCGCATTCTATACCTATGGCCAGCATATTTTGTTATTTTTATATGATCATAAAAATTATTCATCATACCTGATTTTGCAGCCCATACACCCATTCTTGTAACTGGATTGTATATATCAATTGCATCACCTTCAATATCATATGGTGTTGGCCAATCGTCAGAACCAACGTTTATATACAATGGAAAAGCGTTTGTTAAAATTGAACCTGTACTAGCTTGAGATGGTGCTGATATACCATATACACTAACATTTATAGCACACCATTTTGGACCTATAATCATTACGTATCCAAGATCGCTTTCTAAGGCAGGATCATCGCTTTCTATTTCCTCTGTTTCTACAACACGTCTTAAGGTTCTTGTTCTACTAATAACAGTTCTAACACTGTCTTCATATCCGCTTCCATCAACTGCTATTACAGCCAAATCTGATGAATCCCAGTTTTCTGTTGCAATTTCAGCTGCTGCCTCAATTGGGTTTGATGGAACATTATACTCTGATGCAGTTTTGCCGTATAAAGAAAGATAATAATTCCAATCATCTATTAGATATTGGGTTGTATCATCAGCAGTTCCACGGTCATATTCAGTTTCAAAATAGTTTGTAGGAGTATCATCTCCCTCATAAACAATAGGCGCAAGATATCTTTCACCATTATTCAGATAATTACATGCTGGAATAGATGCAAGATAACCATATTCATCCATATTTGAGTTATGATCATTATTTATGATGAATGTTTTTGCTATAGGTGTTATTTCAGGTTGCGGGATAGGATCTGGATGTGGAGTAGCACTTGATTGTATTGAAAAATCAAGTAAATATGCACCTGAGCCATATTCATAATAATCCCATTCTGTTGGTTGAGGACAGTCTACCCAACCTGGAAATATATGAATTTTAATTCTCCATTCACCAGACTCATCTATTGGATATTCTAGATCATCATCATAATAATATGTTTCTTTATGCACCATTTGGT
>Ga0180432_10007118_pt1 | contig 14315 bp, 12 predicted proteins | sample SS_ome_10_FD_132414 | JGI IMG/M metagenome (GOLD analysis project Ga0180432, IMG submission 132414) | Hypersaline lake sediment archaeal communities from the Salton Sea, California, USA - SS_1_MS_2 metaG | ecosystem: Environmental > Aquatic > Non-marine Saline and Alkaline > Hypersaline >... | reverse complement strand
GCGCCGCTTTCTAGTTCAGGATTCCGGGCATGCCGTCCACTGAATCCGAACGATGTCGTCCACCGATTCCGATGAGCTCGGAAAAGTGGTCGACATGCCACTGGAACGGGTGGTCGGCATCCACCGGAACGAGTGGTCGGCATCCATCGGAATCGATGGTCGGCATGGACCGGAATATGCATCTGGCAGGACTTGTGTATGGTGCTGACGCAACCAGAGATAATCGCATACGAGCTAGAGCGCGCACACGGTGGACACTGGGCACCTCAGGAACTCCGGACCCGTATCGACACGTTGAGCCAGGCGGAGAAGCTGCTCGAACACCAGCAAGCTCGTCTGCTGGAGGCGTATCTAGCAAGCGTGGTCGACCTTGAAGAGCTTGAACGGAAACGCAGCGAGTTGCTTCGAAAACAGAAGGCGCTGGCTACACAACGCCTTCAACTGGAGATGACCATTGTCGAGCGAGTTGAATTAAGTGGCGTGGCCTCGTCCATAGAGACATTCTGCACAAAGGTCCGCCCCGCATTGCGACAGGCGACGTTTGCTCAGCGAAGGCAACTGGTAGAGCTACTGATTGACCGGGTGATTGTGACAGAGAACAACGTGGAAATCCGCTATGTCATCCCAACCCAACCGGATGGCCCTCACGCATCTTTTTGTCATTTGCGTACAGACTATCGGTAAGGTTTTCATTTGAGTTGACACGCCACCTTCTCCACCGTGCGCCCTTCAATCCCTCGTTCGGGATTCTGATCGTTGGTACCAGCAGGAGGAGCCGTTGTTGGCGCGGGTACGCAGGAGTTTCAATCCCCCGCTCGGGATTCTGATAGTTGGTACTTCCGCGCGGCCTCCAACTCCTCCGCGATCCGGACGTTTCAATCCCCCGCTCGGGATTCTGATAGTTGGTACCGCAGCTCCACGATCGCCGATCGCAACACCCGATCCGGTTTCAATCCCCCGCTCGGGATTCTGATAGTTGGTACTCGCCTGCATTCGTGCGGCGGGGAAGGAGAGAATGAGTTTCAATCCCCCGCTCGGGATTCTGATAGTTGGTACCGCGGGCGCTGACGGGGGTACGGATCAACGGCGGGGTTTCAATCCCCCGCTCGGGATTCTGATAGTTGGTACTTGATTATTTCATATTTACACGGGGGGCGATTCCAGTTTCAATCCCCCGCTCGGGATTCTGATAGTTGGTACTATACCTGGGGCTCCCCCGCAAACTCCCAGGTGACAGTTTCAATCCCCCGCTCGGGATTCTGATAGTTGGTACTTGTTATCGAGAATGTCCCCGGCCTGTTGTCGTCAGTTTCAATCCCCCGCTCGGGATTCTGATAGTTGGTACCTGCGCTGCATGCCAGTCAGACACCGGCGATAATGCAGTTTCAATCCCCCGCTCGGGATTCTGATAGTTGGTACCCGGTCTTCGTCGCCGAGGGCTTTCGTGTCGCTGTGTTTCAATCCCCCGCTCGGGATTCTGATAGTTGGTACCGTCCAGCACCGCGACGTCGTGCCGCCCCGAGTGGCGTTTCAATCCCCCGCTCGGGATTCTGATAGTTGGTACCTGAGACACTGGCACAGCTACCACTTTTTATGGAGGGTTTCAATCCCCCGCTCGGGATTCTGATAGTTGGTACCGCCAGTCCTCCCAACGCACCAGTGATCCCACCCAGGTTTCAATCCCCCGCTCGGGATTCTGATAGTTGGTACTTGAGTCTCCCGATCTACTGCCTTAGAACTTAGAATCGTTTCAATCCCCCGCTCGGGATTCTGATAGTTGGTACTGCGCACGGGGCTCTCGGCGGCGATGAGGAGGCGAGTTTCAATCCCCCGCTCGGGATTCTGATAGTTGGTACCTCCACCGCCCGATCCTCCAGCTTGCCGACCGGAAAGTTTCAATCCCCCGCTCGGGATTCTGATAGTTGGTACTACCAGGCGGCGGAGGTGGGCGAGGTGGAATGGTGGTTTCAATCCCCCGCTCGGGATTCTGATAGTTGGTACCAAGCCGAACCCGGCGATGACCGAGTTCGAGCTGTGGGTTTCAATCCCCCGCTCGGGATTCTGATAGTTGGTACTTGTGAGTTGGATCGCGCGCCACGCGCTGCGTCTCGTTTCAATCCCCCGCTCGGGATTCTGATAGTTGGTACCTCCGGCGCGCCGGCCAGCTCCGCCTCCATATCGCTGTTTCAATCCCCCGCTCGGGATTCTGATAGTTGGTACCAGCGTGACGTGGGCTCGCTGGGGTGGATGGCCGAGTTTCAATCCCCCGCTCGGGATTCTGATAGTTGGTACCCGAACGTGGCTGCCGACCAGTACGCCCCGGATGGCGGTTTCAATCCCCCGCTCGGGATTCTGATAGTTGGTACTCCGGCGACCCGGGGGGCGAGTCGTCCATATACGAAGTTTCAATCCCCCGCTCGGGATTCTGATAGTTGGTACGTACGCCCGAAACGCGAGCGTATCCTTATCCGCCATGTTTCAATCCCCCGCTCGGGATTCTGATAGTTGGTACTGGCGCACGGCGCGAGGCAGTGTCGCAGCCAGATGAGTTTCAATCCCCCGCTCGGGATTCTGATAGTTGGTACTGCGCTGATCCAGGCCGTCAACGAGACACTCAATCAGGTTTCAATCCCCCGCTCGGGATTCTGATAGTTGGTACCCTCTGCCACATCTCCGAAAGTGCAGCTTCGATGTCAGTTTCAATCCCCCGCTCGGGATTCTGATAGTTGGTACCATTATATCATCTCCCTCCACTCTGGATCACCACGCGTTTCAATCCCCCGCTCGGGATTCTGATAGTTGGTACCTTTTCCCTCTCGAGACAGCCTTGGCTCCCAGTCGAGTTTCAATCCCCCGCTCGGGATTCTGATAGTTGGTACCCGACAGCCGGCTGGCGACAGTGAACTGACAGGAGGGTTTCAATCCCCCGCTCGGGATTCTGATAGTTGGTACTGACTACGTTACACGTGTAACGGTGTTGACAAGCCGTTTCAATCCCCCGCTCGGGATTCTGATAGTTGGTACCGCCGCCGCTGTATTCACTGCGGCCACCGCCGCGCTGTTTCAATCCCCCGCTCGGGATTCTGATAGTTGGTACCTGGGCCACTGAGCGGATCAGTGGCGGCTACGGAGTGTTTCAATCCCCCGCTCGGGATTCTGATAGTTGGTACCGTTTTGTCAACCGCCGGCGCGAGGGCGCCCGGGTCGTTTCAATCCCCCGCTCGGGATTCTGATAGTTGGTACCAGCTCTCCAGATCGTAGCGATTTGCCACGGTCCCAGTTTCAATCCCCCGCTCGGGATTCTGATAGTTGGTACCGGGAAAGTGACCAGCATCGAAGATGCCCGCGTCGCGTTTCAATCCCCCGCTCGGGATTCTGATAGTTGGTACCCGAATCCGTTCATCGCCTCGCCCCACACGTCCAGGTTTCAATCCCCCGCTCGGGATTCTGATAGTTGGTACCAGTGGCGCGGACAACAGAGTTGAGGTGCTTGGAGTAGTTTCAATCCCCCGCTCGGGATTCTGATAGTTGGTACTTGGGCGGGGAGATCGTGGGGGTAGGGTGATGGGACGTTTCAATCCCCCGCTCGGGATTCTGATAGTTGGTACTTGTATGATGCCTCGGGAGTGGAGATTAGCCGGCGCTGTTTCAATCCCCCGCTCGGGATTCTGATAGTTGGTACATCACCTTGGCGCTTGGTAGCTGTGTGCCGACAATCAGTTTCAATCCCCCGCTCGGGATTCTGATAGTTGGTACTTTGCCTCCGCTGTGCCCCTTTGGCGAGCAGGCATGTTTCAATCCCCCGCTCGGGATTCTGATAGTTGGTACGACCGAATGGGTCATAAAGACCGGCGACAATGGCAAGTTTCAATCCCCCGCTCGGGATTCTGATAGTTGGTACCGTTACGCGCGTAGCGGAATCTGAGAGATTCCCTAAAGTTTCAATCCCCCGCTCGGGATTCTGATAGTTGGTACCCGGCGCCGCCAGTGCCGTCTCTTTGCTCAGCCCCCAGTTTCAATCCCCCGCTCGGGATTCTGATAGTTGGTACCGCAAACGCGTCCGTCGCCACCGCCGTGTCCGTGAGGTTTCAATCCCCCGCTCGGGATTCTGATAGTTGGTACCCACAACAGGACAGGCCTGGAATTGAACCAAGCATCAGTTTCAATCCCCCGCTCGGGATTCTGATAGTTGGTACTGCTGTGGCGTGGTTCAAGGATGGATTTCAGACAAAGTTTCAATCCCCCGCTCGGGATTCTGATAGTTGGTACTTGGTCTGAGTTATTGTACCAGCAACTACAGTGTGCGGTTTCAATCCCCCGCTCGGGATTCTGATAGTTGGTACTGGCCTGTTTTAGCTCGATTCATCAGATTTTCGACGTTTCAATCCCCCGCTCGGGATTCTGATAGTTGGTACTGGCCTGTTTTAGCTCGATTCATCAGATTTTCGACGTTTCAATCCCCCGCTCGGGATTCTGATAGTTGGTACCTGGGCATAATGCCAATATCCATAGGTGGTAGGGTTGTTTCAATCCCCCGCTCGGGATTCTGATAGTTGGTACTGGTAGAGAATATGTTTCTGTGGTTCCGATTCGAGCAGTTTCAATCCCCCGCTCGGGATTCTGATAGTTGGTACTGCATCATCGTGAGAATATTGAATTTGCTGTGATGAAGTTTCAATCCCCCGCTCGGGATTCTGATAGTTGGTACTGGGCCAGTGGTATCTGGACAGATATCAATGAGACGGTTTCAATCCCCCGCTCGGGATTCTGATAGTTGGTACTAATCTCTATGCGTAGCTTCACAAAGTCTTGTCAATGTTTCAATCCCCCGCTCGGGATTCTGATAGTTGGTACTTTGGCGGTGGGCCGTGGCGGACAATCCTTTACATAGTTTCAATCCCCCGCTCGGGATTCTGATAGTTGGTACGATACTGGACATTTACAGTAAATCCATCTTTTTCCAGTTTCAATCCCCCGCTCGGGATTCTGATAGTTGGTACTGGGTATTTGGCATTGGTCGCGTCCACTATGCGAGTTTCAATCCCCCGCTCGGGATTCTGATAGTTGGTACCAAATAACGAAGCGCCAGCCACATATTTTGCCTAACGGTTTCAATCCCCCGCTCGGGATTCTGATAGTTGGTACTTATCTAGAAAGTCTCCCTTCCCACTTTCGCTTGGGTTTCAATCCCCCGCTCGGGATTCTGATAGTTGGTACTCCATCCGGGGCATTCGTGCGGATCTTTATTTGATGTTTCAATCCCCCGCTCGGGATTCTGATAGTTGGTACCACCGGTGCATCTACGGATTCCGGCTCATCTACATTGGTTTCAATCCCCCGCTCGGGATTCTGATAGTTGGTACCCCTCCCCCGACGCGGCGCACGTTTTGGTTGTTGGAGTTTCAATCCCCCGCTCGGGATTCTGATAGTTGGTACTTGTGTGGATGAAAACATTTAACAGCTAGTAAAATATGTTTCAATCCCCCGCTCGGGATTCTGATAGTTGGTACTCGAGGTCCAGGGGGAGCCGTTCGCGTACGTGGTGGTTTCAATCCCCCGCTCGGGATTCTGATAGTTGGTACCGGCGGGCCACCCGCCACTCCAGCAATCCCAGCACAGTTTCAATCCCCCGCTCGGGATTCTGATAGTTGGTACTCCGCTGAACGTGCTGGATCTGATCAACCGGCGACAGTTTCAATCCCCCGCTCGGGATTCTGATAGTTGGTACCCCCCATCACCGTACGCCCTCTCCAGTGCCCGCTCAAGTTTCAATCCCCCGCTCGGGATTCTGATAGTTGGTACTTGACCGCTGCGGACGTGCGACCTCTTCCAGGGGCGTTTCAATCCCCCGCTCGGGATTCTGATAGTTGGTACACGGAGACGGTTGTCGATGAGCGGGGGCAGCGGCAGTTTCAATCCCCCGCTCGGGATTCTGATAGTTGGTACTGGCTGGGTAGACTTTTGGTGGGACGGTAAGAGCCGTGTTTCAATCCCCCGCTCGGGATTCTGATAGTTGGTACTGAATCCTACTGTTACGCTTATGAGTTTCATCTGAAGTTTCAATCCCCCGCTCGGGATTCTGATAGTTGGTACCGCGCGCGTTGGCTTTTTGCCCCCTGGCGTTGCAGAGTTTCAATCCCCCGCTCGGGATTCTGATAGTTGGTACTGGGGAATCGAAAACCCAGTCGTCGCCTCCGCGGATGGTTTCAATCCCCCGCTCGGGATTCTGATAGTTGGTACCAATCCTGGCCGCGCCGTGTGCGCGTACTCCCGAATCGTTTCAATCCCCCGCTCGGGATTCTGATAGTTGGTACCCATCCCCGCCCGCAGCATATGTACTACCTCGGTGAGTTTCAATCCCCCGCTCGGGATTCTGATAGTTGGTACTGGCCAGCCAGCTCTGGAACGGCGCTGCGACCCTGGTTTCAATCCCCCGCTCGGGATTCTGATAGTTGGTACTGGCACCCTCGGCCAGCATTACGCTGCTCGATCGATCGTTTCAATCCCCCGCTCGGGATTCTGATAGTTGGTACCAACCGCCAGCAAGACCACGGGGATGCCATAATCTCGTTTCAATCCCCCGCTCGGGATTCTGATAGTTGGTACCGGCGATCTCCACCCCGCCCGCTTCCAACAACCCCCGGTTTCAATCCCCCGCTCGGGATTCTGATAGTTGGTACTCCCCGAGGAGTGCTTGAGAAACTAGGTCAGATCTGTTTCAATCCCCCGCTCGGGATTCTGATAGTTGGTACCGCTCCCACCAGCAACCCCACCACCAACCCCACTACAGTTTCAATCCCCCGCTCGGGATTCTGATAGTTGGTACTTCTGCCGACGTTGCAGTTGTGGGGCGGGCAATTACTGTTTCAATCCCCCGCTCGGGATTCTGATAGTTGGTACGACGATGGCACAGTGTACATAGGTGGCAACTTCACCGTTTCAATCCCCCGCTCGGGATTCTGATAGTTGGTACCACCAATTCCCTACGCCTGATAACGTGGATTATCAGTTTCAATCCCCCGCTCGGGATTCTGATAGTTGGTACCGGCCCGCCGGCCAGCAGCCCCAACGCCGGAGCCAGGTTTCAATCCCCCGCTCGGGATTCTGATAGTTGGTACTGCGCGCCGCTCGTTTCAGGCCACTGAGACAGTGTAGTTTCAATCCCCCGCTCGGGATTCTGATAGTTGGTACCTGCGGAGTATGATCGTTTGTGCTGGAGATTTAATGGTGTTTCAATCCCCCGCTCGGGATTCTGATAGTTGGTACTCACGAATTGGGATTGGCTCCTGTTGATCCTGGCATGTTTCAATCCCCCGCTCGGGATTCTGATAGTTGGTACTGGGACTGTCGGGGCGGTTCGATACCGGTCTCATCAGTTTCAATCCCCCGCTCGGGATTCTGATAGTTGGTACCCGGTGGCGCGGGTGGAGCGGGCGAAGGTTTCGCCGGTTTCAATCCCCCGCTCGGGATTCTGATAGTTGGTACTTGCGGGGCATTATCGCGGAGTTGCGGGTACAGGTGGTTTCAATCCCCCGCTCGGGATTCTGATAGTTGGTACCTGCGGTTCCTCGAGCTGACAGATCTGCGGATTACTGGTTTCAATCCCCCGCTCGGGATTCTGATAGTTGGTACATGACGTGCCGGACTCTATCCGGTATTTGCACGTCAGTTTCAATCCCCCGCTCGGGATTCTGATAGTTGGTACTGGACGCTGAGGCGATATGTCGCGCTTCTTTTTATCGTTTCAATCCCCCGCTCGGGATTCTGATAGTTGGTACCGCCCACGGCCCACTCAACGTCATCGCCGCAGGCACGTTTCAATCCCCCGCTCGGGATTCTGATAGTTGGTACCGTTCCCCGATGCGCCTGTCCCAGAAATCCATCCTCGTTTCAATCCCCCGCTCGGGATTCTGATAGTTGGTACTGTTGGACGCTGAGGCGAGTCGCGCTTCTTTTTATCAGTTTCAATCCCCCGCTCGGGATTCTGATAGTTGGTACTGATTCGCTCGTCGACCGCTCCCAGAACGTCGGCAGGTTTCAATCCCCCGCTCGGGATTCTGATAGTTGGTACCCCCATTCCCGCCGTTCAACGCCGAGGGGTGCACGTGTTTCAATCCCCCGCTCGGGATTCTGATAGTTGGTACTTGCGGGCGCGGATCGATCCGCTGTACAGCGACGGGTTTCAATCCCCCGCTCGGGATTCTGATAGTTGGTACTGCGTTGCCCCAGTTGATGGTGACACCATTCATAACGGTTTCAATCCCCCGCTCGGGATTCTGATAGTTGGTACTGGGTGCCGACGTATGACCTGCACCGGGCGGCGGCGGTTTCAATCCCCCGCTCGGGATTCTGATAGTTGGTACTGTGCGGCTGGCGCGTGCACACGATACCAAAGCGGAGGTTTCAATCCCCCGCTCGGGATTCTGATAGTTGGTACCAGCCTCCGGACCGGCGACGGCCACAGTATCAGAATGGTTTCAATCCCCCGCTCGGGATTCTGATAGTTGGTACCCGTGATTTCGGACGTACCCGTGTAGGATATTTCGGTTTCAATCCCCCGCTCGGGATTCTGATAGTTGGTACTGCTCCCGCGCCATCCCCCAGATCCTTGCCGAATCTGTTTCAATCCCCCGCTCGGGATTCTGATAGTTGGTACTGTCAACAGATCGTAGTAGTGCCACTCCTGTGAGAGCGTTTCAATCCCCCGCTCGGGATTCTGATAGTTGGTACCGGGTATCGTTGAGCGGGTGGATCCGTTAGAGGCGCTGTTTCAATCCCCCGCTCGGGATTCTGATAGTTGGTACCGATCGTGCTGATGCACCAGCGGTGGCATGAAGACGTTTCAATCCCCCGCTCGGGATTCTGATAGTTGGTACTGGTGAGCGGCGACGAGGCGGCGACGGAGCGGCTGGTTTCAATCCCCCGCTCGGGATTCTGATAGTTGGTACCACCAACATGATCGTCCCCTCGTGCCCGTTCAACGAGGTTTCAATCCCCCGCTCGGGATTCTGATAGTTGGTACTTATACGGCGGCGGCGCATTCTCGGCCGGGGACAAGTTTCAATCCCCCGCTCGGGATTCTGATAGTTGGTACTGGCGGCGCCGACCAAGGATTTGCTGCGGCTGGTCCTTGTTTCAATCCCCCGCTCGGGATTCTGATAGTTGGTACCAGCGCTGGGGGCAGAGGAAGCGAAGGTGTGGCGAGTTTCAATCCCCCGCTCGGGATTCTGATAGTTGGTACTGACCTGCCAGCATCGAGATGTGGCAATTCCTGAAGTTTCAATCCCCCGCTCGGGATTCTGATAGTTGGTACTTCGTCAGTACATACGGTAGCAGTGCGACCGCAGCGTTTCAATCCCCCGCTCGGGATTCTGATAGTTGGTACTCGTGCTGGGCTGTCGTCTGGCGTGTTCCTGGCCCATGTTTCAATCCCCCGCTCGGGATTCTGATAGTTGGTACCAGTCCAGATGGTGGATGGCATCCTCAACAATTATGGTTTCAATCCCCCGCTCGGGATTCTGATAGTTGGTACCGACCCCTTGGACGACGTCCGCCGGATCCTCAAGCATGTTTCAATCCCCCGCTCGGGATTCTGATAGTTGGTACCCCCGCTGCTCGTCACGCTCCATGCTGATTCCGTCGTGTTTCAATCCCCCGCTCGGGATTCTGATAGTTGGTACCCGCATCCGCGATCCCCCCCGCTGTGGGATCGTTCAGTTTCAATCCCCCGCTCGGGATTCTGATAGTTGGTACCCGCCACGTTGAGCATTTGTTGCTGCACACTGCCGTTGTTTCAATCCCCCGCTCGGGATTCTGATAGTTGGTACCAGTGCGACCGCAGCGACCACCAGCGTCCCGTAATGGTTTCAATCCCCCGCTCGGGATTCTGATAGTTGGTACTCCCCTTCGTCATGTAATCCGTCCCCGTCATCATGGTTTCAATCCCCCGCTCGGGATTCTGATAGTTGGTACCGAGGCGGCGACGGAGCAGCTGAACGATTTGTGGTGGTTTCAATCCCCCGCTCGGGATTCTGATAGTTGGTACTGATCGGCCCCGTCGCTGTCCACGAACAGCCCCTCAAGTTTCAATCCCCCGCTCGGGATTCTGATAGTTGGTACCGGTGGTGAGCTGGTCACGATGGATAGCGGCGGAAATAGTTTCAATCCCCCGCTCGGGATTCTGATAGTTGGTACACGGCACCGTATAACGGTGCCGTTGGGAATCGACGGGTTTCAATCCCCCGCTCGGGATTCTGATAGTTGGTACCAGCGGGTACAGGAGGCCGCGCCCGTCTCGGAGGCAGTTTCAATCCCCCGCTCGGGATTCTGATAGTTGGTACTGCTGCAGCTCCAGTCTCATGCCAGGTCAGGAGATTGTTTCAATCCCCCGCTCGGGATTCTGATAGTTGGTACCGGCGCGGCGATGACGGAATACACCGCGAATCACGAGTTTCAATCCCCCGCTCGGGATTCTGATAGTTGGTACTCGTGCGACTGCGCAAATCCCCCACCGTTCTTACTCGTTTCAATCCCCCGCTCGGGATTCTGATAGTTGGTACACGATCCTCGACTGTGCCACATCTTCTACGAGCCGGTTTCAATCCCCCGCTCGGGATTCTGATAGTTGGTACCGGCGCGGGTGGTGGAGGCGGTGATAGCCGCAGAAAGGTTTCAATCCCCCGCTCGGGATTCTGATAGTTGGTACCCAGGCGCGTCCGTCCCGTGCCCCGAGGCGGGGTAGTTTCAATCCCCCGCTCGGGATTCTGATAGTTGGTACCAATGAGGACGCGAGGCATCGGCTGAATGCGTGCCAGTTTCAATCCCCCGCTCGGGATTCTGATAGTTGGTACTGGGAGAGTGATTGGGGCGGGATCCGGACGGCGCTGTTTCAATCCCCCGCTCGGGATTCTGATAGTTGGTACCCCCAGCATCTTCCGCGCCGCGTTCCCGACGTCGTTGTTTCAATCCCCCGCTCGGGATTCTGATAGTTGGTACTGTGGCGCTGGCGGAGGAAGAAGCAACAAGAAAAAGAGTTTCAATCCCCCGCTCGGGATTCTGATAGTTGGTACCTGAACGTCCCCACCAGCGTCGTTGCCGCTGGCAGGGTTTCAATCCCCCGCTCGGGATTCTGATAGTTGGTACCTGGGCCGCCAGCGTCGCTGCGCGCTCAGCCGCCATGTTTCAATCCCCCGCTCGGGATTCTGATAGTTGGTACATCTCCGCGCCTGGCTCCTCATCCGCGAATAGCAGAGTTTCAATCCCCCGCTCGGGATTCTGATAGTTGGTACTGATAATCCGCCCCTCCAGCCGCCGCGGCCGCTGCTGGGTTTCAATCCCCCGCTCGGGATTCTGATAGTTGGTACCCAGCGGCGGCGGCGATCCCGGCTTCAGCCATTCCGGGTTTCAATCCCCCGCTCGGGATTCTGATAGTTGGTACCCGAAATTCGCGTTCTGGATCCCGCACGGATTGTAAGTTTCAATCCCCCGCTCGGGATTCTGATAGTTGGTACTTGGATTCGCGTGGGGTAGGATGAAGCTTACGGCTTGTTTCAATCCCCCGCTCGGGATTCTGATAGTTGGTACTGCCGGGGGAGGAGGTTGGGCGTCGTCTGTCAAACGGTTTCAATCCCCCGCTCGGGATTCTGATAGTTGGTACGGGCATACGAGCTAACGCCAGCGGAATGGGAAACCGGTTTCAATCCCCCGCTCGGGATTCTGATAGTTGGTACCACCGACGAGGAGATGGCCACCGCGGCCTGGGCCGAGGTTTCAATCCCCCGCTCGGGATTCTGATAGTTGGTACTCACCACGTCCCTTGTCGGTCTCAATGCTTGCGTGGTTTCAATCCCCCGCTCGGGATTCTGATAGTTGGTACTCGGTGGGGACCCAATCTCTCTCCATTCGTGTGAAGTTTCAATCCCCCGCTCGGGATTCTGATAGTTGGTACTGTCACTGGCTGAAGTTGGTCGTGTCGTCGGTGTAGTTTCAATCCCCCGCTCGGGATTCTGATAGTTGGTACTAAGCTGCTCATCGCGGATGTGGTGGACGGGGAACTGTTTCAATCCCCCGCTCGGGATTCTGATAGTTGGTACTGCACCGTCAGCCGGGAGCGCTGCACATACTGCGACGGTTTCAATCCCCCGCTCGGGATTCTGATAGTTGGTACCGTCTCGCTGGATCTCGGCCAGCGCCTCGGCACTGAGTTTCAATCCCCCGCTCGGGATTCTGATAGTTGGTACCGTTCCTTTCCCAATTCGCTGTAGTTCCCCGCCGAGTTTCAATCCCCCGCTCGGGATTCTGATAGTTGGTACCTCAAAAAGTACGCCCGCCGTGCTGGCGTCGACCAGTTTCAATCCCCCGCTCGGGATTCTGATAGTTGGTACATCAGTGGCGGGGGGTACCTGAAAATGTGGATAGTGGTTTCAATCCCCCGCTCGGGATTCTGATAGTTGGTACTTTCATCGACAGATGCGCGATCGAGCCCGTCACCTGGGTTTCAATCCCCCGCTCGGGATTCTGATAGTTGGTACCGGGGTGGCGACAACGGACGTGTATCGCCGGGATGCGTTTCAATCCCCCGCTCGGGATTCTGATAGTTGGTACGCCATTTCGGCCTCAGTAGAAGAGGTGCCGTGGAAGTTTCAATCCCCCGCTCGGGATTCTGATAGTTGGTACTTTCCAATCGGGTGGACCGAATTAGAGCACTCGGAGTTTCAATCCCCCGCTCGGGATTCTGATAGTTGGTACCGAGCCAGGGCGGAGTGGTCACCGTTCTCGTCGATGGTTTCAATCCCCCGCTCGGGATTCTGATAGTTGGTACCGGCCGTCGGGTGTGGTGGTGGTGTAACGGCGTTGGTTTCAATCCCCCGCTCGGGATTCTGATAGTTGGTACTTGCCAGTCCGTCCCCCCGCGCTGGCGGTCCTCGAGTTTCAATCCCCCGCTCGGGATTCTGATAGTTGGTACCTCGACCGCATCGCGCAACCAGCTCAACAAGGAGCCGTTTCAATCCCCCGCTCGGGATTCTGATAGTTGGTACTGCCCGCGCTGGCGGCGAAGATCTCCAGCATCAAGGTTTCAATCCCCCGCTCGGGATTCTGATAGTTGGTACCCGATCTGCGCTACCGTGCGGTCAACCACGGAGGTGGTTTCAATCCCCCGCTCGGGATTCTGATAGTTGGTACTTCCGTCGCGACGGGCGTGTCGGTGAATGTCCGCACGGTTTCAATCCCCCGCTCGGGATTCTGATAGTTGGTACTGGAAGATCATCAAGGGCCCGCGGCTGAACAAAGCTGTTTCAATCCCCCGCTCGGGATTCTGATAGTTGGTACGCGATTCTGATCGGCGGGACGAGCGGATATGGGAAGTTTCAATCCCCCGCTCGGGATTCTGATAGTTGGTACCTCTGCTGTGGCACACGGGGCCACGGACATTGTTGAGTTTCAATCCCCCGCTCGGGATTCTGATAGTTGGTACCGAACGATCGAAATTAGACGCCCGGGCAATGACCGGTTTCAATCCCCCGCTCGGGATTCTGATAGTTGGTACTAGAGCGATGTTGACGGGAGGGCGACATGGGTAGAGGTTTCAATCCCCCGCTCGGGATTCTGATAGTTGGTACCCCCCCGCCCATACCCAAACCGCTGCCACAAGCCCGTAGTTTCAATCCCCCGCTCGGGATTCTGATAGTTGGTACCGGGGTGCCTGGAGAGCATCCAGGATCAAGTGGACCGGTTTCAATCCCCCGCTCGGGATTCTGATAGTTGGTACTGTGAACGTGATGATGGATGCTGTCGAATCTGATGCGTTTCAATCCCCCGCTCGGGATTCTGATAGTTGGTACCTAATCCGCCTCGTCCGGTGGCCACCTCCACTCCGCGTTTCAATCCCCCGCTCGGGATTCTGATAGTTGGTACTGCTCACAGCCCTGTGGGTACAGCGCTCCACGGGGAAGCCGCTGGGGCGTCAATGGCGGCCATGTTGCACCACTTGCTGCTCGTTTGGAGCCCACACGTGACTGTTGTCCTCCACCCCTCCTTGTACCGCGAGTGCCTCCCGGATCCGATGCGGCTCCTTGCCGGTCGCCCCCACCCGGCCAGAACGCTTTTTCCGCTAGATACCCATATATGGTAGCTCTGGGCTTGACTGCACCCTAGATGACTTACCATCACACAATATGCCGGTTGGCTCCTTCATCCTATGTCTAGCAACCTACTGGAGAGAACACTGCGTTTCTACGAAAAGCCCCACTCAAGCACGATTTTGGGCCTAAATCCTGGTCTCATGCTCCACTTATACCGCAAAAAGACACGGATTT
>Ga0180432_10007117_pt1 | contig 14317 bp, 9 predicted proteins | sample SS_ome_10_FD_132414 | JGI IMG/M metagenome (GOLD analysis project Ga0180432, IMG submission 132414) | Hypersaline lake sediment archaeal communities from the Salton Sea, California, USA - SS_1_MS_2 metaG | ecosystem: Environmental > Aquatic > Non-marine Saline and Alkaline > Hypersaline >... | reverse complement strand
AGATCCCTCAGCGCACAAAAAGAATCAATTATGCAAAACAAACCCAATTTACCCCGATTTTGCGCCAAAAACGGCTATTTGGAAGAAAAACAAACCCAATTCAAACCCAATCAAACCCAATTTTTCCCTCCTTTTTTCTTACCCATTTTACCCATTCACCCCATCTCTACGCCCCAATCTTTCTTTTTAGCCCACAACCTGACATTGCCCCCCAAATCTGCGAACTTGTGTCCGTTTTTGTTAAAATTTTATAAATTTCTTCTTCGTATTTTACCTTTTGCCTGCAATATCAGTATCTTCAGCAATATTATTACAGGTCCAATGGTTTTGCAGCTATTTTCCACAGAGAAACTCCTTAAGTCTCATTTATTTTGGCCGATAATGGGTTTTGAAGGCATATTTCTATGCAGCGTGCTCGTTGCACGTTGGACTATAAACAAGCGAGGCTTGACAGAGCCAGGAGAATATTAAATGGGTTTTTTAAGGAGTCAAGAATATGTTAGCAATTAAGAACAATGTTATGGCGGGAAATGCCGCAAGGCACCTTGGCCTGTCTTTTGACAGCCTAGCAAAGTCTGTCGAAAGGCTTTCGTCAGGCTTGCGCATAAACACTGCTAAAGACGATGCAGCTGGCCTGGCTGTCCGAGAGTTAATGCGGGCAGACATCGCTGTGCTTCAGCAGGGTGCACGTAATGCCTTGGACGGCATTAGTATGCTGCAGACGATGGAAGGTGCTATGGCCGTTATTGATGGGAACCTGATTCGTATGAAAGAGCTTGCACAGCAGGCACAGACGGGTACCTATTCTGCGGCCCAGCGGACTATTATGGATGGCGAGTTTGCAGAAATGGCCGACGAAATCGACCGTATCTCGGGAGCAATTACGTTTAACGGTATCACGATGCTCAATAGCTCAACCGGTTCGGTCTCGATTCACGTTGGTACGACGGCAACTATCGATATCGACAACGTCGATATGACAAAGAGCGGTCTGGGCATTAACACAGGTGTGGAGGTACACTCACTTACCTTTAATGCGACATCAGCAGATACAGACACAACGAACATCTTAACTGTTGGTGATGAAGCAGTTACCCTGCAGGTAACATTCTTCGATAATGGCACTAGCGGCACTCCCGAAGATTCAATTGGTGTTGTTTTGACTGTAGGGGCCTATACAATTGATCAACTCGCGGCAGAAATCAATGAGGAAACTCAGGCATTAGGCTTTGATTCCGAAGGTAATGACAAGAGCTACAACATGGCAACAACCGTAACTAACTCTGACGACACCTATTCGCTCAAGCTTGCTTCAAGACTTGCCGCTGATGCTCTAACGATAGGCGTGATAAGTAATACTGCTACCACCACAGGTGACTTTACACTGGCTGGTGGAGGTACTGCTATAACAGATGCCGATGATACAACTGCTGTTACCCTTAATTCCGACAACTATGGAACTGCTACTGTTACAGGTGGTGTTAATATCACGACAGTCACAGCTGCCGCAGCGGCATTGACATCAGTTACCGCTGCTATCACCGCAAAGGATACTGCTCGTGCGTCATTCGGTTACAAGATGACCCGTCTTGAGAGCACCATTGAAGTTCTGGGTATTCAGGCTGAGAACCTGATAGCGGCAGAATCTCGAATTTCTGACTGTGACGTTGCAACAGAGATGGCAGCCTTGTCTAGGACACAGGTGCTGGCACAGGCTGGTATTGCTATGTTGGCCCAGGCCAACGCAATACCGCAGATGGCACTTACCCTGCTTAGATAGGCAAAAAGTGCATAATTGAACGACACTTGGGGGAGATGGCTGAGAAGTCCATCTCCCCATAATTTGAAAACGCATACATATAAGTACTATCTCGTAACGGAGTGCTCTCTTATGAAGAATGGACTCGAAACATATCAGGATACCGCGGTAACCACTCAAAGCAAAGAACGGCTCATCGTGCTGCTTTACGAAGGTGCAATAAAATTTATGAAACTGGCCATCAAGGAAATCCAAGCGAACAACTACGAAGCGAAGGGCAACTATATAAACAAAGCACTGGACATAATAACCGAACTTAATGCAGTTTTGGATATGGAGGCCGGTGGTGAAATCGCGATGAACCTTCGTCGGCTGTATCTGTATATGGGGCGGCGACTCAGCCAGGCCAATGTAGAGAAGGACCCTAAGATAATTCAGGAAGTAATTACTTTGATGGAAGAACTGAATCAAAGCTGGAAGGCGATTACCGGCTGAAAAACGGTCATACTGTATAAAATCCGGATACTTCTACCTCCTCAGCAAGGTGTAAAACCGTATTATTAATCAAAAACTGCATATTTCAAACATCTGGCACAAGTATTGCTCCCTCTTTTAATAATGTAGCGCCCCCTTAAAAGGTGCGCTTATGTAAACAGACGTAGATATTCTAACAATTTTGAATGATTTTATGTTCATTTAGAGGTCGGTATGGCGAAAAAGAAGAAAAAAAATAAACCCCGAAGAACCAAAAAAACTAATCTTTCCATAAAAAATTCTAAGCAGCCTAAACCTAAGTATGCCTCATACGAGGATTGGAAACCGTATATGCCCGAATGGCTTAAAAAGATCCGAACATCTGTGGATCAGGGAGATGTAGAGAAAGCGAAAGAATTACTTAACGAAGAGAATATTCAGGAAAAACTTGCCGAAACCAATGGCACAGAAATCATCTATTTTATCTACTATGAATTGTCTATCCTGTGTTTTATTGTTGGTCTGAATCAAAAGGCATTGCAGTACTGTCATAAGGCGGTTGAGATCAAGGAAGTTGCAGGAATTTATAATCAAATAGGATTGATATATCGCAGTATGAATAAGTGTACCCTGGCAATTGAAAATCTGTCAAAAGCCAAACAGTTAGAGCCTGATACTTTGAATATATGGAACAATCTGGCCTTGTGCCTCATGAAGGTCGGGAGAACGCAGGAAGCTATAGATTTATTCAAAAAAGCGGCAATGATAGATCCGCAACATAAAAACGTCTATTCAAATCTACTATTACATTTAAATTACCTCCCAGATGTGAAAACTGCTGAGATTTTTAAAGAAGCAAAAAAATGGGCTCGGATCCAGGTGCCGCCTCATCTCGCATGGAAAAAACATGACAACTCTCCTGAGCCTAATAGAAAGCTTCGAATCGGCTATATCTCTCCTGATTTCAAAAGCCATTCGGTAATGTATTTTTTTGATTCACTTTTAATTGGGCACGACAGGGATAACTTCGAAATCTATGGTTACGGAAATGTCGACGGAATAGATCACGTCACAGAAGCGACTATTAAAAAATTCGACTTTTACCATAATATCAAAGGCGTTGATGAAAAGGATGTTGCCGAACTGATAAAATCTGAAAAAGTAGACATTCTCGTCGAATTGGCAGGCCATACCAAGGGAAACAGTCTCCGTGTTCTTGCGTACAAGCCGGCTCCAATCCAGGTTTCCTATCTCGGTTACCCAGGTACTACCGGAATGAGGCAGATAGATTACAGGTTGACCGATGCTGTCGCCGACACGCCTGACCAGCAGAAATATTATACGGAAAAACTCGTTTTTCTACCTAACGGCTTTCTCTGTTACAATCCCGGTGATATACAGCCGACTGTAACAGCACAGCCGGCATTGACCGAGAAGCACATTACGTTTGGTTGTTCTAATAATGTAAACAAGATAAATCCGGAATTAATAAAGCTGTGGGTAGAAATACTTAATTCTGTGCCGGAATCAAAATTAATATTGAAGTTCGCCGAAGCCATCGATGAACAGGTACAGGAATATTATTACAATAAGTTCGAAGAACTTGGCCTTAACAATACAAAAGATAAAATCGCCCTTCTTGGCTGGTTATCCCGTTCAAAACACCTCGAACTTTACAACTATATCGATATTGCCCTTGATACATATCCTTACAACGGTACTACGACTACCTGCCAGGCACTTTTAATGGGCGTTCCTGTCATCACGCTTACAGACCAACATCACGCTTCACGGGTAGGCCTTGACATACTCACCAGACTCGATATGCAGTTTTTCTCCGCTCAATCTCCAGAAGAATATGTCAAGAAGGCAATTGTTCTTGCCTCAAAACCAGAATCGATAGCTAAGATCCGCGAGACGATGCGTCTAAGACTTGCAGCAAGCCCCTTATGTAACTGTGAGCTTATTACTAATGATATTGAAAATGCTTATCGGCAAATGTGGCATCAATGGTGCCAATCCCACAAGGGCATCAGCCCAAGCGATTGCATCAAACGCGACAAAACCGCCGAGATTGTTGTAGATGACCTTAATTTCACAAATATTAAAACAACGAAAGTGGGGGATATTTCAGTAGGATTTAACAACAAGTATGTTATAAAAATTGAACACGGAAAACACCCGTGGAAATTAAGAACGTTTTCAGAGGAAATTGAAATAATAAAGCAGTTGAACTCCAGAGGGTGCGTTTCGTGTCCCGGATTGGTGTCCGAAGGAAAGTTGGAAAACGGCGAGCGATATTTTATACAGGAAAGATTTAACAACCGGCGAGGATTCAATGCCGCTGATATGATGTTTTCGATACTTGAGCAGAAAAGCTTTGGTATTTGTGAGGGAGATTTTAAAAGAGACAACTTTATATTTGACAGAGATTCTGTCTGTCACATCATTGATTATGACCAGGCGATACACGATGAGCGATTCATAGATATGGGCAACCTCGAATATTTAGAGTGGTTTAATCAAATGTTTGTTGACAGATGGAAAAAGTTAGGTCTAAACTTTGCTGACATTTACAGCTTTGGTGGATTTCAAAAAGAAGAGATTCTCAGCCTGTTCAAAAATGACTCATTTAATTTGGCTGAAACTTCAATATTTCAAGAACAAATAACCACCAATACAAAAAGTGGTATTTACCATAGCCTGAACACTAACAAAATTTACATAGATGGTGCACGTAATTTAGACTCCAGGATTGCCGCTTTGAACAATATTGAATTCAAAAAGGGCGAAAAAGTCCTGGACGTCGGGTGTAATATGGGGCTGCTTGGTCATTACTTGCACGATAGAGGATGCGAAGTTACAGGCATTGATATGGATAGGAAAATAGTAATTGGCGCCAAAATGGTTGCCAATATTCTCAATAAGGATATCCAATTCAAATATTTAGACCTGGACACCGCAAGAATCGAAGAAGACTATGATACAATTTGTCTTTTTTCTGTAATTCATCATGTGGCAAATTTTCAGCAGGCAACAGAAAATATAGCGAAAAAATGTAACAGAATCATATTGGAATGTTCGCTGCAAGAACATGGGGCAAAACCTGTCCAGGGTCAATGGGTGCGGGCAAGCGGATGGGACTTTAATTGTAGCCAGGAACTAATCGATTATCTTGAAAAAGCATTCGAGGGATTTAAATTTCAAAAGTATCTCGGCCGAGTGGATAGACAGAGAGAAATAATGACTTTTATCAAGGAACCAGCAATGGTTGTCAGTGAAGTATGCAATTAAAAACGATAAAGAATAAAATGGAAGTACCCGAATTCATACGCGACAATTCAACAGCTACGATAAAACCCAGGGACAATAAACAAATCTTTAATTTATTATATTCCAATCCCATACATCAATTTATTTACAGCCCAGAGTCCTGCAAAAACAGGCCATTCCATTATTTAAGCATTTCCTTGTTGACTTTGCCCGCTAAAACCGCTATAATCCATAGATAGTACTTAAATGATTGGAAGTGAGGATGATAGGTTACAAGAAAGGGAAAAATCACCTCTTAACAGCACTATTTTCTTTGGTTGTTGCGTTGTCCTTGTTTATTGTGCCAATACAGAGCAGTGCCTGTACCGTTGGTTGTGCCAACGGAAGCGCAACCATAGATGGTCGCCCTATGATGTGGAAGATGCGTGATACAAGTGATGGGCGCCAGCAGCTTGTATGCTCTCCCGGCGAACCATACGATTTCATCGGTGTACGCACCGAGGGGGGCAGTATATTTATGGGTCTGAGCGAATCCGGCGTCTGCACCGGAAATGCAGTAGTGGGCGGCGGAAATACCAGTGAGGTTATGCAATATATTTTTAGAAACTTTAATACTATGGACCAAATCAGAACTTATTTTTCCGGTATTACCACTGTAGGAGGTAATTTGCCCTTTATTGACGCGGCGGGAAATGCCAGCTTGTTTGAACTTAATAAGGATAGTTGGTGGTTGGAATATGACACTATGGACCCTAACCGCGAGGCACAGGGTCTTCTCGGCCTTGTCGTTCGGGCAAACGAGTTTCACAATCACCCTGATGGCACCGATGACTTGAGCATTGGAGGTCGATATGAAAGTGGCACATACAACATAAACGGATTAGCTGATGCTTGTGAGCTTTCTGTAGAAACGGTTACGCAAGGAAATGCCGAGCCGAATATGGGCTTTGAATATGCTCGTTACGGGCCTGGCCGAGATTACAACGACATTTGCCGAAGTACAAACAGGTCATTTATAGCTGTGCATGGCGTCCTGCCAGATGAAGACCCCGCATTATCAACTATGTGGTTTCTTTGTGGCAATGCCAATTACGCAATTGCCGTACCGACATGGGTGATGGTTTCCAACATTCCCGCGCCTCTGGCCAGCGGTGATTTGTATGTCCGTGCACTGTCTTTATATGGCGCCGGAAATGAAATGACCACGCAGGAAAGTGTTATTCCCGCCGAAGCCCATATGTTTGATGTGGTTATGAACGAGTTGTTGCCGGTGTGGCGCTCCATTGGCGCTCCGCCCCTTGAAGATGCAAACCGTGTTGAACACCAAATGGCCGATGACGCCTATAGCCTGCTTTACTGCCTTGACAATGTTCAGTATGACAACAATGCGCCTGAGGTCTCCATTACCGTTTTGCCGGATGGTTATATGATTGACTTTATATTAGATGCAAACGATTCCGACGGCACGATACAGGACATAGAATGGAATTTTGGTGATGGCTCTACGGCAACGCAGGATTACACACCGTCGCACACATATACATATGAAGGAATATATCTTGTTTCCTGCACAGTAACAGATGATGACGGTGTCTCTATCACAGACTTTAAATACGTTGACCTTGATGATGGCATAGTTGAATATAAGAACTTAAAAGTCCTTGTGGACAATTGGCTTGTGAACAATCTCCAGCAGCTGGCCGGGCAGCTTATTGGCCGTTGGAATTTTGATGACGGCACACTCAACGACAGCAGCGGCAACGGCCATCACGGCGCACTCACGCCCGGTGACGCAAATACCAGCGTCAGTATTGTGTATGATGCCGACAGGGGCAACAATGTGCTGGACGTAAACAATCCGGCCAGCCATACCATCAACAGTGTTGTTGACTGCGGCGGAGCCGGCGACTGGGCGGACATAAGAACCCGGATATCAATTGCAGTCTGGCTCAAGGTCGATACCTTCCACGTGGACAATCAGTATTTGCTCAGCAAGGGCAGCACCTATCAGTTGACAAGAAGCAGTTCGACCGATGCAATGCGAACCTATATGGGCGGATTGAGTGATACCGCTCTTTCTTCGAGCGCAACTGTAAATGACGGCAGTTGGCATCATGTTGCAGTAACGTATGATTCAAATTCATCGGAAAGAATAATATACATTGACGGCCAGGATTCCGGCAGTGATACACCATCGGGTTTGCTTAATGTCCATACTGGTACGTTTGTAATCGGCGGACGGCTTCACAGCTCCTACGACCACAGGGGATGGGACGGCCGAATTGACGATGTTCGCCTGTATGACTATGTATTGACTCCTAATGATGTTGACCTGCTTTATCAAGGTTCCGAGCCGTGTGAGCCATCGGGATTTATCTGCACTGAAAGTCCAGCCGGTGATTTGAGTGATGATTGTAAAGTCAACTTCCTCGACTTCCAAATTCTGGCGGCCGACTGGCTTCAGCTGAATCATTGAACTGCTCGATAGATAGCTCTGTATATCGTGTAATATACCAGTGAGCCGGCCGAGTTCACACATCCCAATATTACTCCGTCAGAATGACCAAAGGCTGCGACAAGGCGTGCCGGTTTATCAAGTTTTCAGCCAATTTACTCTCAAATACAAATTCAAAATCATTGACATAGCCTTTGCTGGAAGGTAAGTTATTGTCGGATTTAAGAAGTTTTTTCGGTGCTTGCATTATGAAAATTTCATTAAACTGGCTGAATGACTATATTGAAGCAGGGCATTCTGCGGAACAGATTGCGGACATTTTGAGCGATTTAGGGTTCCCCTGTGAAGGCATAGAGCATCTAGACGATTATTGCGTAATCGATATTGAGGTAAGCAGTAATCGCGGCGATTGCCTCTCACACATCGGAATTGCCCGTGAATTGGCAGCGGTGATGGGCATCGAATTGAAGGTACCGGGCGTTGAGCTGGACGAATCTAAAATAGATGTTAGCAGCCTTGCCGCTGTTGAGATTGCCGAGCCGGATTTATGCGGCCGATATACCGCCCGGATTATCGAGGGCGTTAAAGTCGGCCCGTCACCGGATTGGCTAACAAAAAGACTCGAAGCGGTTGGCATGCGAAGCGTCAACAATGTAGTTGATGCAACCAACTATGCAATGTTAGAGACCGGCCAGCCGCCGCACGCCTTCGATTATGAAAAAATAGCACAGGGAAAAATAATCGTCAGAAAGGCCCTTGCAGGAGAAACTTTAGTCAGTATTGACGGCACAAAATGTGAGCTTGCTCCTGATATGCTGATTATTGCCGATGCTGAAAGGCCCGTTGCTATAGCAGGCATTATGGGAGGCGCCGATACCGAAGTGAATGAGCAGACAACCGCAATTCTTCTGGAAGATGCATATTTTGAACCGGTAAGTGTCCGGACAACCTCACGCAGACTCACTTTACCTTCGGATGCGTCTTTTAGGTTCGAACGGATTGTTGATATTGAAAAAATAGACTGGGCCTCAAAGCGTACAGCACAATTGATTACTCAGCTTGCCGGCGGTAAAGTTACTAAAGGCGTGGTTGATGTCTATCCGGCCAAAAAAAAGCAGAAAAAGGTGACGATGCGGCTTTCACGTTTGAACAAGCTGCTTGGCATCGAAGTGCCGTCCGATGAAGCGGTAAAGATTTTCTCAAGGTTAAGTTTCCAGCCACAACGCAAAGATGAACTGCTTGTTTGCTCAGTGCCGTCGTGGAGAAGTGACATCAACCGCGAGGTCGACCTGATTGAGGAGGTCGCTCGTGTCTATGGCTATGGTCAGATACCTACAGAAAGTAAGATTAGCATAGAAGTTACTCCTGTTGATGCTCGTCAAAAATCTGCCGAAGCTATCGGGTCCTACCTTAATGGCTGTGGTTTCTACGAAACAATTAATGTAACTTTTGTTGATAATTCTGTAGCACAGCTTTTTACAGATGCTGACACTAAAGAGCATTTAGCTGTAAAGGATGTGTCCAGAAAAAGTGACAATTTGCTCAGGCAAACGCTTATGGCCTCTCTGCTCGGCGTTCTCAAAACCAACATCAACGCCAAAAATACACCGTGCAGAATATTTGAAATTGCAGACACCTTTGTCCCAACACCTAAAGCCGATGCTTTGCCGACTGAAAAAACAAAACTGGCGATTGTTTGTGACAGCGACTTCAGGGACTTGCGGGGTGTGGTTGAGGGATTGATAAAGAGCATCGACAGAAATGCTCAAGCAGTTTTTGCTCCCGCTGATTTGCTCTGGGCCGAAGTCGGCGCCCAAATCCTGGTAAACGGCGAAGTTTTAGGAACCGCCGGCGTTGTCTCTAAAAAAGTAAGGGACAAATTTGACTTTAAGGACGTTGTCCCTTGTGCTGCTGAACTGGATTTTGAGTTGCTTACGAACCTGAAGAAAGGGCCGATAAAAGTCAGGCCTATTCCAAAGTTTCCCGCAATAGAGCGAGACCTCTCTATTATTGTTGATGAAAATATCACGTGGGCTGACATCGTCAAGGCGGTAAACAAAAAGGCACCTGAGCAATTGGAACAAGTTCAGTTTGTCGGGATATATCGCGGTAAAGGCATACCATCCGGCAAAAAAAGCGTCACTCTTTCTTTGTGTTTCAGAGATGAGGACGGCACTTTGACCCACGATACCGTTGATGGTTTTGAGGACGACATTGTAGCAGAACTTGCCAAAGACACTGCAGCTCAACTAAGAACCGTATAAAGAGATTGACTCGACTGTTGTTGCCTGGAACCGGCAGTACTGATATCTGCCGTTATTGCAATGAATTGTTTGCTTCTTAAACAGTCTTGATTGTTTTAAGGCGTTGGGCATTTTCGAATGGACGATTTTGAGCATTTTGAACAGCTTATCAAGAGCGGTTATTGCTGCGTATCTATCGCCACCCATGAAGAAAGATACGCACTTCACATCGTGCGCAATGCGGCTAAGAATTTGGAACGTGATATGTGGATATGGTCTGTCGCCGAAGGTGTCAGGAACGGCCTTGGATTACTGGAAGACGGCCCCGGAATAGCCGATACTGATAAACCCGATGCCGGCCTTACCAATCTGGCCGCTTCAAGACCGGGCTCAATTTGCGTTACTTTCGACGTCGCCGAATATCTTAGAAACGCCAAAACACTGAGAATTATGCGTGACATCATCGACCGCTTCGATGAAAACGACAGTACTCTCGTACTAATCGACAGTAAGGACAAACTGCCAGAGGTTATAAAATCCTATGTCAGGCCTTTTGAAATCTCTTTTCCCGACCAAAAGGAATTGAAAGATATTATCCGCGCAACTCTGCTGCAGTTCCACCGCAAAAAACCCATCGAAATAGGCATTTCAAACAAAGGTCTGGATACAATCGTTCGCAATCTTCGTGGTCTGACCCGCCGTCAGGCCGAGCGAATTATTATTGATACCGTCGCAAAAGATAGTCGCTTTGATGACAATGACATAAACATTGTTATTGCTAGTAAACGCCGGATGGTTCAGCGAGGCGGGTTACTTGAATATATCCGGACACCGCTCGACCTCAGTGAAATAGGCGGAATGAGACGACTGAAAAAGTGGCTGGAAAATAGAAAGAATGCATTTACTTCCGACGCCGAAAAGTTCGGCCTGAAAGCCCCGAAAGGCGTGCTTATGCTCGGCGTCCAGGGCGCAGGAAAAAGTCTCTGCGCAAAAGCTATTGCTACCGCCTGGCAGCAGCCTCTCTTGAGATTGGATCCGGGCGCTTTATACAACAGCTATATAGGCGAATCCGAACGCAATCTTCGCCAGGCACTTCTGCAGACGGAAATGATGTCTCCCGTAATCTTATGGATTGATGAAATTGAAAAGGCCTTTGCCTCCGCTGCCAGTCAGAGTACCGACGGAGGCCTGTCAAAAAGAATGTTTGGAACACTACTGACCTGGATGCAGGAGCACGAGGCACCGGTTTTTGTCGTGGCTACAGCCAACGACATCGAGGCCTTACCTCCGGAACTGCTTCGCAAAGGCCGCTTCGATGAAATATTCTTTGTTAACCTGCCCGACCCTGAAACGAGAAGTCAGATTTTTGCAATTCACCTCAAAAAACGTCAGCGCAACCCGCAGAAATTTGATTTGGATGCCCTGGCTAAGGCTTCCGTAGGTTACAGCGGTGCTGAAATCGAACAGGCCGTCATATCCGCCCTGCACGAGGCTTATGCAGACAAAGCCGACCTCGATACTAATCGAATACTTTCCGCTCTGAGAACTTCGCCGCCCCTGTCGGTCACGATGGCCGAAAGCGTTCAGGAGCTGCTCGCCTGGGCCGAAGGCAGATGTGTCCCTGCCGATTAAAAAACCCAAAAACCACCTTTGTTACAACATCGGGTCCCATGGTTCCAATATCTTGGCCGGCTTTTCAAAAATCTTCAGAATTCCTTCGGGAACATACTTCTTTTTCACAATAATGTTATACACGTGAATGTTGAACCATTCGTCGTAACACGCCCAGTATCCATCGCTCCCCTTTTTATCTCCCCAACTGTTTTCAACCAGCCACTTGAGAGGTTTCCCATTTTGGACGTCAACACCCGTAAAGACCATTCCATGCCCTCTTACGCTGTTGCGGTACAGCGCACGCTCGGCTTTACTCATCTCCATATCTATTTGGTAAACAGAGTCAAAATCGTACAGCCCATTTTCCATTATCCCTGTTTTCCTGCTCATATCGTAACCCACATCTGCTGCGAACATAACCGGCGCCTCATCGAGTATCGACTTCATAGCTATATTTTTAAGCGTCTCTATGTCAACGTTGGCATAATGTATATCTTGTCCGTCATACACATTTCGTGACATCCTTATTTGGCAGTGTTGGCCGTAATCTCTTATTGTGTCGTTAAAAATATTTACATATTCGGCGACATCTGTTTTTACAAAATCTTCGAGAAAACTTTTCGGCGTATAAGTTTTCATCTCGCTGACAAGAGAATTTGCATCTTCATACCGCCACTTAAATTCGCTCGGTGGCTCACCCAGATTCATAACAAGCATCCTGTAAACCTCAGCCATCATCTTCTCTTTTTCAGCACGCATCTGCTTAATCGTCTTGTTTTTCTTGTTCATTTCACGAAGTTTTACCGCATCTGCCCGTAGCTTTTGGCTGATGACTTTGTTCATCAGCTTTGTTCCACCGGAGCTGTTTGTCTCAGGCATTATCTCTTTTGGCACGACTCCGTATTTTTTTATCAGGTCAACGCTGTTTTCCCAGTATCCACCGTCCGGCAGCGGCGACCGAAGTACCATTACCATCTCTCGCTCGAAAGGGTCCCTGTCTCGAAATTCAATTATTCGCTCAAGGAAGGTATTTGCTTTTTCCATCTTGTCCCAGAAAGCTATGTAATTTTGTGAAAATTCAAAGCTTTCGAGGTTATATTTTTCAATCACTTCCGGCCTTATCATGTTGAGTGCCGCAAAAATCCAGCATCGCCCGCTTAATTTCTGGTTGGTTATATCCTTGGTCTTGATTTTATGGCTGAAAAGCTCATTATGCCGCCTTACTATGTCCCGATTCAGAGCCAGCCCGGCAATATCATTGTTTGTGATAGCGTTGTACATTGCCCTTGTGTGAGTGTCCATTTCGAAAGAGATGCGAATTTTATCAATCATTTGGGCAGTTAGACCCCCATCAGCAGCTAAAAGCGGCATCGCTATCAGAATTGTCACTAATTGTATCAGGAAAACGATTTTGAATTTTGACAAAAGTTTCATAGCTTGCTCCTTTATTAAAAATTAACTTAACATATACAGCCAAGCAATATACCACCAGCTCACTGAGTAGTCAACCGGCGCACCTTTGAAAGGGCATCGGCAAATTGTTTCTGAGCCCTGTCCAGATAAGTGTTAACCTCGTCGATATAACTGGAGTGCCCCTATTTTTAGTAACAGTTGTTATGAGAGTATATCGCACATATTCTCCTTGTCTTGAGGAAAACGGAGCGTAGCGGAGCCTTGCTCAAGACACTTCGCCGCGAATGCTGCCGGGGCTGTATAATTCAAGCTGCTGTGCGGCCGGTAATGATTATAATCCCTTCGCCTGCCTTTTTGATTTCAGCACAATACTGTACTATAAGGACTAAAGCAATTTCCGGCAGGTGCTTTCCAATGCACCGAGCTTGTTCTGGACAACATCCCAGATGATTTTTAGATTAACACCAAAATATTCGTGAATAAGAATATTCCGCAAGGCTATAATTTTGTACCATTCTATTTCCGCAGCATTGTCCTTAACTTCGTCAGGCATAGACCGGGCAGCTTCGCCGATGACTTCAAGATTGCGGATAACAGCATGCTGGGTTTTTCTGTCGGCTTCAAAAGCCTTATAGTCCATATCCTTAACGTATTCTCGAATAAAAGTTATTGCTTGTAGTATGTCGTCGAGCTGTTGTTTATAGTCCCTTGGCATAAATTACTTCCCTGTCAATAAGGGGTTTAAGACGAGGCTTGACGGTATCAGCAGTCACCAGATCGACCGGTCTGTCGAACAGTCCCTCCAGATAAAATTTCAAATCCATATAATGGTCAAATGTTGGCTCGACAAAATCGACCAGAATATCAACATCACTTTCTCTGTCAGCCTCATTGCGGGCCAATGAGCCAAAAAGACCTATGCTGCGGACGGAAAAGTTCTGTTTTAATTCTTCTGCCTTCTGATTCAGCTGTTTCAGGATACCTTGTTGTGTGAACATTTCGTATTTCCTTTACCGCTATACCTATTCAATCTCTGGGTTGTTTTTTTCTATATCAACCATACTTTTCTTTCATAAACTACACCGT
>Ga0180432_10007112_pt1 | contig 14325 bp, 11 predicted proteins | sample SS_ome_10_FD_132414 | JGI IMG/M metagenome (GOLD analysis project Ga0180432, IMG submission 132414) | Hypersaline lake sediment archaeal communities from the Salton Sea, California, USA - SS_1_MS_2 metaG | ecosystem: Environmental > Aquatic > Non-marine Saline and Alkaline > Hypersaline >... | reverse complement strand
TGGCCCGACGCCAGGTTAACGTGCGCCCGATAGATCGTTCCGTATTTGCCCAGAGCAATACCAACGCTTGACTGATCGCTGCCTGCAAGACAGGAGAAGCGCACCATCAAATCGCTGCACGGTGGCATATTGCCGTATCTGTCGACATGGTCATAAGCATAGGTCGCACGGAAATCGTTGCCTATCAAAGTGTTGTAGGCAATCGTGTCGATCCGGTTCATCTGCCCTTCGGGCGAATCCAGGCGAAACAGGGTCGGATTCTCCGAATCTTCTGTTATCCATTTCGAACCATCAATGTTTTGGAACGGCTGGCGCCAGGAGTGATTGTTGAACGAGCCATCCCTGGGTTTCACCGGCTGATAATTGTTGTCATAGACGGGCATCCACAACTCGTTCTGAATCTTCGGCGGCTTTCGGGCAATCTGGCCGTCTATGTATATGTCGCCGTCGATTATCTGCACCTCTTCGCCCGGAAGGCCGATAAGGCGTTTGATATAATTGATGGAAGGTTCCGGCGGATTCTTGAAGACTATCACGTCCCATCGTTTGGGTTTGGCGAACTGATAAATGCACTTCAAAACGAGGATCCGGTCGCCGTTAGCCACGGGCATCCTGGGCCGCAAGTTATGATAGTAGCCGCAACTGGGGCATCGAGTTACAGGCGGTTTTTCAGGACCGGCGGGAATCGTATCCTCCGCCAATCCGTAATTATCAGGTCTGAAGCCGCGGTCGTAAGCGTATCCGCACTGCCGGCATCGAAGCCGAAAATGGGCCCCTCTTAGGGTGTCGGCCATGCTGCCGGTCGGTATGCGAAAGGCCTCCATCACAAACGCTCTGAAGACAAACGCCAGAATGAAGGCGGTAATGAGCCACTCGAAAGTGTTTGCAATTTCGGCCGCTCTGTCCTTATGATGCTCGGTCTTCTTTTCCTTCTTGCCTTTTGCGGCCTCTTTTTGAGACATAAACTATTTACCATTTACTATTGACGATTGACTATTGAATATTTGCACGGTTGAAAGGTTTAATATTCAATATTCGATAAACAATAATCAATCTGCCCTTTGCGGTCAATGAACTATTTGCCGTTGAGGCCATTTTTGTCAAGATTCCGCCGTCTTATCCCCTGATACAACAGAAGGGCCGGCAGCTCCGCAAAACTGCCGGCCCGTTGGCTATATCGGGCTTTTGTATCGATAAAACACTACTGCCCTGATGAACGGTGCAGTTCGATGTCATCGATGCGCACCAGGCCTGAACCACCCGGCTGGTTGGCGGCCGGATCGCCGACACCAATGCTCATTATTTTGATCTTTGTCGGATCCACTCCGGTGAAGTCAGCTAACCGGATAGTCCATTGCTCCCAATGATCTATTGTAACCGCCGCAGGATGTGGATGTTGAATCTCTCTGCGGTTGCCGGAGTTATCTTCCAATGCCACATAAAGCGGATCAATGGCATTGTCGGGATCACCATGGAACCAGAGTGATAAAACTTCAACACCATTCCTTGTCCAATCCTGGGGCTCGGCCCACGTACGCTGAGTCTCCGAGTAGTATGGCACACCGGTTGCTTCCCACTCTTCGTCGCCCTCGAAAACCGTACCATCGTTGTCATAGAAGAAGGGCATGGCTTGAAATCCACCGTGGACAATAATGGTCTCTGCAAAGGGTGGAGTTACATAGCCTACAATCGCACCGCTGGCCCAGACAAAAAAGCCGTCGATCCAGGTGTTCCAGATGGCCGGACCTTCAAAATTATCGTCAACCTCATCGGTGTAGCTCTCGAAGTTGTCCACAATGAGACCGTCGATCACGGTGAAGCTCCAGATTTCACCCTTTTTGACAATGTCTTCGGACCTGACTTCATCGAGTCGCCAGTAGTAAGTCTCACCGGCCTGTAAACCTTCCGGCGGCAAATAGCTGTTTCCGGTCTGCTCTCCACGATAGACACCGGTGGTGTCGGATATGTTGGCATTCTCAACGGCGGCTCGGTTAGTGCCGAGATACAGATCATGCATGGTAACAGTGTCTCCGGGCGTCCAGCTAAGCGGCAGAGTCTTCTCAACATCCTCAATATCGATTGTCCAGCCATTTGCCGGCTGTGGATTATGCGGAGGCTTTACATCGATCACAGTCAAACCCGTATAGTCTACTGCCTGCCCATAGTAGCTCATCAGGACCTCCAGATCGGCGTCATCCACCACACCATCGCCCCAGGCCATCGGGCCAATATCGTAGTACGAATTGTCCGTGCCCCAATACCCAATCATGCAAACCAGGTCGTCGAGATCGACTATGCCGTCTTCTGTGAAATCAACGAACGGCTTGATGGTAACCTCTGTGGAACCATGGCCACCAAGGCGGTTGCAGTAGAGTGTCGACCCATCCGGCGAGATATCTATCCAGCCTAACCACCAGGAACCATTTACGGGTGAACCGACATCGACGGCCGGGCCCCAGGTATCCTCTGTCGTGTTTCGCACACACATATAGAGTCCCGTATTTGTTGTACTACGAGTGAAGAATAGTGCCAGGTCGTCGCTTGAGACGCTTGGGTTTCTCTCGTCATGACCGGTATTTACATTCCGACCCAGATGGACCGCTTCACCCCAGTCGTCGTCTATTGTTGCACGAGTCCTAGCCCAGATATCTGTACCGCCATACGAGTTTCTAGATCCCACTGAGTATTTCGTAAGACCGTCGGCGGAGAATTCGTAAGGAAAGACGCCTGTGTACTCGGTGGCAGGGCCCCACGGATCGTCCTTGGAGGCACGTGTAGAACGCATCGCATACCAGTTGTTGGGATCGGAACGTCCAAAATAGAGTTCCAGCTCGTCCGGTGAGACAGCCGGCCATCCTTCGTGGTCGGCAGTGTTGATGTTAGGTCCCAAATTTACAGGCTCACCCCAGGGAGCGTCGAGCGATTCCCGCTCAACGACACAGATGTCGCGCGAGCCATATCCACCGGGAACGCTTGGGTTTGCGGCGATGTACAACCTCAATCCATCATTTGAAAAACTTACACCTTTACCGAAATATTGCCGTAAGTCTTCAGCACGTACGGCATCCATGACCAAATCCGCCTTTGCATTTCCACCGCTGAGAACAATGACGGCCACAATTCCAACGATTGTTCTTCTTTTGTTACCATTCAACCAAAACATACGACACCTTCCTTTCTATATCTGCAGTGACTTGTTGTTCGGTTTCTCGACTCTTCGCCCTCGGGTTTATAAAGTTTTATTGTACTGACGAACGATGCAGTTCGATGTCGTCGATGCGCACCAAGCCCGAGCCGCCGGGTTCGGTGGTGGTCGGATCGCCCACACCGATATACATGATCTTGATCGACGTCATATCCACGCCCGTGAAATCGGCCAGGGGAATACTCCATTGCTGCCAATTATTTACGGTCAGTACCGCCGGATCAGGGTGGGTGATGACTATGCGATTGCCCGCGCTATCTTCGAGGCCAACATAGAAAGGATCGGCAGAATTATCCTGTTTGCCGTATAGCCAAAGCGTCAGGACTTGGACGCCTCTTACTGTCCAATCCTGGGGATCGGGCCACTCGCGGAACGTTCTCGATATCGGCTCATTACTGTTGTCGTAGAAGAACGGCATCGACTGCAAGCCACCGTGAACGATGGTCATCTCGACCCATGGGGGATTTGCGTAACCTACCTGGGATCCATTTTGATCATCGTCATAGCCATCTATCCACGTAAAGTATATCTGGTCGGGATCAAACATATCACCCTCTGCGATGTAATTCTCGAAGTTGTCCACCACAAAAGAATCTGATAAATCCGCGACGGTGAAGCTCCAGAGATGGCCTTTGATTACAGCACCATCGGCATCAACCTCGTCAACTCGCCAGAAGAACGTTTGCCCAAATGCAAGCACCTCGGTTGTAGTATATTCGCTAATATCCTGCCGGCCTCGATAGACACCAGTTGTTTCAGTGATATCAGCCTGCTCCACAGTCACTGAATCCTCACCGAAATACACGTCATGCTCAGCAGCGTCCCGTCCAGGTGTCCATCTCAGAGAGATGCCCGTGTCTACATACATTTTTGAACCAACAGCCGGTTCCGGATTTGAAGATCTTCTTGGATCATAAGGGAAATCCACCACCTGATCCCAGTAGGCCATCAGGACATCCAGATCGGCGGCATCGACGACACCGTCGCCCCAGGGCATCGGGCCGATATCGCATCGTGTATTATTCGTGCCCCATGAATCAACCATGAGCGTCAGATCATTAAGCCCCACGCTTCCATCTCCATCAAAGTCCACCACTGGAAAGATGGGGGCTTGCCATAGATCGTCCCTGCCATATCCTCCAGGACGAGTGGAAGTGAAGTAGAGCGTGGAGCCATCCATCGAAATCATGGGCGTGTGGTCGGAGAACGCGCTGTTCACAGGTAGCCCCAGATTCACAGGCGATTCCCAGTCAGTATCTGTAGTGGCACGCCGTGTCAGCCAGATATCGACACCACCGACACCACCTGGGCGCGGGGAGCAGAAGAAATAGTCGTCAAAGACCATGACCAAGCCGTCACTCGATGTCTTGCTGAAAGCCTGACAACCATGGTCATTTACCGCTGATCCCACACTTACGGCTACACCCCAGGGAGATTCAATGGTCTCGCGTTTGGTCACGTATATCTGGCCAACACCTCCAGAGACATCGCCATGGGTGAAGTACAATTCTAACCCATCTGCCGAGAGCGCAGGAGCCCCCTCGTTGGCTTTGCCATCGCGGAGGAGGTCCAACTTCACGGGCTGTTCCCATAAGTCCGCTCTAGTTACCCGTTTCGCAGTCCATATATTAAACTTGAGTACGTTATCCGAGTCGTAATACCCGCGAGTGAAATACAGCTCCAACCCGTCCGACGAGAGAGTCGGTTCCCACTCGGAGTATTGGTCGGTGTTGATAGGCATCCCGAGATTCTCTCGAGGCTGCCATTGGTCATTCGGAGTGGCACGCGTTGACATCCAGATGTCGCTATCAGATGAGAAATAGAGTTCCAATCCATCAGCCAAAAGCCAAGAATCTGCTTCACCTCTGTCACTGTTGATTGCAGGCCCGAGGTTGATGGGCTCACCGAAGGTGAAATCCGCTTTGACATCTCCGCCGCTAACGGTCATGGCGGCCACAACTCCAACTACTATTAATCTCATTCTGTTACCATTCAACCAACACATAAGAAACCTTCCTTTCCGCCCTTTAAGGGCAAAAAACTTAAAAAACGGTCCGACGTTCGAGCTATCAATCTGTCTATATCTCCGTAAGAAAAATCTCATCTCGCAGGAATAATTAAAAAATTCTTGAAAAATTTACTTCAGGAATCGTGCGTCTTCTCGAGAGGATTGATTTTATGACCATTTTGGCATATAATTTAACAGTATCAGGATTCGTACATCTCTGAGTTAAAGGTATATGATGGCAAACGGCGATTGGACAGAGATGGGGGGAGTGAGACAGAAATTTCTGACAACCCATTGGTCCTTGGTCGAAAATATTCAGAGGCAGGGGGATAAAGAGAGAGCCTTAATCGGATTACTCTTAGAGCGATACTGGAAACCGGTTTACTGCTATCTTCGTCGAAAGAGCTATGACAACGAGCAGGCCAAAGATTTAACACAGGGCTTCTTTCATGAAGTCGTACTCAATCGAGATTTAATAGACCGAGCAGATTCATCTAAGGGGAGTTTTCGCTCTCTACTGCTTCATGCTCTTAATCATTACGTGGTTGATGAACTGCGAAAAGAATCAGCCGGTAAACGCATTCCAAAGGATAAGTTCGTCCCGCTGGATATCTCAAATACAACCGGCTTGCCTGAGATTGAGGACCAACTTGATCCTGAGGAAACCTTCAACTATGCGTGGAAGGCGGACTTGCTTGAACGTACCTTGTCGGTTGTAAAGGGAAGCTATGTCAAGCAGGGGATGGAAAATCATTGGAACGTCTTCCGAGATCGGCTCTTGCAACCAATGCTGGAAGATCAGGAGCCACTTCCACTAAAACAGATATGCTGTCGATATAAGATAGACAATGAAGCCACAGCATCTCACATGCTCGAGACGGTCAAGAGGCGTTTTCAAAGTGAACTTAGGAAACAGGTGCGTCAGACAGTTGTAACGGGCCGGGTAGTTGAAGAAGAATTAAGAGAAATTCTCAAATTCTTTAAAAATTAGTGCGAGATTCAGGATCTTTCTACGGAAATAGTAGTAAGACTGCTCAAGTTTGCCTTAACAGGCAGGCAATTGGTCAAAGAAACTAATGCCGTGGAAGACTAATTCCGGAGGTTTCACGATGGATGATAGTTCAGTATTCGGTGCAAAGCCTGATAAATTGGATCGACTTCTACATTTTGGCCTGGAAGAAGCGAAAGTGGATGGAGAAGTCGCGCCGACGGGATCTTTTGATACAATTATGGAGAGGCCCGGCGGCAGAATCGATAACTACAAACTTCTGCGGATCCTGGGTGAAGGCGGCATGGGAATCGTCTATCTGGCTCAGCAGGAAGAACCTGTCAGGCGAGAGGTTGCACTGAAAGTCATCAAGCCCGGCATGGATTCCAAACGTGTCATTGCTCGCTTCGAGACTGAAAAGCAGGCGCTTGCAATCATGCACCATCCGCACATCGCCCGTGTCTATGATGCAGGAATAACACTCACAGGGCGTTCGTATTTTGTGATGGAGTATGTCAAAGGAATGCCGATCACGGACTTTTGTGACCATCATAAACTTACAATAAAGGATCGGCTTGGATTATTCTCACAAGTCTGTCAAGCTTTTCAGCATGCTCACCAGAAAGGGATAATCCACCGCGACATAAAACCTTCAAACATTCTTGTCTCGGTTGAAAATGACCAGCCAATACCGAAGATAATCGATTTTGGAGTTGCCAAGGCCACCGGCAGACCATTGACCGAGATGACTCTTCAGACCGAAGAAAGGCAGTTGCTTGGTACTCCAGAGTACATGAGCCCCGAGCAGGCTGATATGGCCAATGAGGATATTGACACTCGTTCCGACATTTATTCACTCGGGGTATTACTCTATGTGTTGCTAACAGGGGCCTTACCTTTTGAGCCTGAAACTCTTCGTGAAGGGGGGATCGATCAAATCCGCAGGACTATTCGTGAGATTGATCCCAAGACACCGAGCACGAGGTTAATGAATCTGGGTGAGGAGGGTACTAAGGTAGCCGAGATGCGTCGTACTGAGATACGACTATTGGAGAAGAACCTGAAAAAGGAGCTTGAGTGGATTCCTCTAAAGGCAATGCGTAAAGAACGCTCCGAGCGTTATCGCTCTGCCTCGGAACTGGCCGACGATATCGAGAACTACCTCAACGGCATTCCTTTGATCGCCGGGCCGCCGACAACCCTATATCGTTTAAGAAAGCTGGTGCGACGAAATGCTTTGGCCTCCACGGCCGTGCTGTCAGTAGCAGTTACACTTATTCTCGGCCTGATTGCTACTACTGCTATGTATATCCGGGCTGAAAAGGCGCGTGAGAACGAGGCTCGCGCCAGGATCGAATCTCAGGCCATCGCCGACTTCCTGAGGGAAGATGTCTTAAGCACTGTCAGTGATGCAAATGCCCACGAACAAACCCTTAGCTACGTTCTTGATAAGGCATCGGGGAATCTTGAGGGTAAATTTGACGATCACCCCATAGTTGAAGCATCGATTCGAAACACACTGGGCTGGACATATAAGAATATCGGTAAGCAAGCTAAGGCAGTAGAGGAATTTGAGACTGCTTTGAAGATTTATGAAGAACATTTAGGCGAAGGAGACTTGCGAGCAATCCATACTATGTCTGCTCTCGCTTATGCATACCAGCAACAAAAACGATGGGATGACGCCATTAGTATGATGAAAAGACAATCCCGGATTGTACAGAGAGAAAACCATTCTGATTACGAAATCCCATTGAATGCGCTTGGTTGCCTTTATACTAATTTGGGAATGTACAAAGAGGCAGAAGAAGCATTGGTAAAGAAGCTGGAAATTACTCGTAGGATCCAAGGTAGTAACGCCGGCTATGGATGGTTTACTGCGAACCTTGCTAAGGTCTACCGTTACCAGGGAAGATACGAAGAGGCTGAGGACCTTTATAAGAAAACTTTGGAAATGGCAGGATGGGATCCGAATCACAGGATGAGGCTCAACTTCACATTGGCTCTGGCGGGCGTTTATCGAAACCAAGGTCGATATGCAGAAGCTGAAGAACTCTATAGAAGTGTTATGGAGAGGCAAACTGAGGTGTACGGCGAAGGCGGCACCGTAGGTACTATGGTAGGTCTTGCCAGAGCATATACGGATCAAGGATTGTGTGACGAAGCCAACGAGTTATTTGCCAAGATTGATGAAATCAGAGGTATATCAGCTAATAGAGAATCCCAAAATCTTCCTTACATAGACACTCTGGCCGTACTACGAACCAAACAGGAGCGTTTTCCTGAGGCAAAGGACCTTTTCGAGAGAGCATTAGAAATCCGTAAGCAGAAGTTCAATAGGTGGGCTGACGATCATCCAGGCACGCTTAAGACCAAGAATGATCTGGCCGTGCTATACAAAGAGCAAAAACTTTACGATAAGGCCGAACCACTTTTAATTGAAGCAGTTAAGGGCCGCCGCCTCAAACTTGGTGATGAACATCCACACACACAGGAATCAATCAAGACGCTGATCGGTCTGTACGAAGTCTGGGGCAAACCAGAACAAGCCAACGAGTGGCGGGCGGAGCTGCCAGAATCTTGATTGCGTTCCCAAAGCACTTTTGGATGTGATGTCATTCTTAACAAGGGCGAGACGCCCTCGCTACCCCGGGGCAAGTCGAAGGAGGCCGAAGAGCCGGAGAAGTAGTACTCACCTGCCGTTAAAGTCGGTTGTCGCATTGAAAATCCCTCACGTAAAACGGGCGAAAAACTTTTTTAAGAATCTTGGAAATTTTATTAAGAAATTGTTTGGAGTATAGAAGTCTTTGTTGTATAGTAGGTTGCGTGAGTTAAATAATGGGCTTTGCCGGTCGAGAGGGGCTGCTCAGAGCCCGCTGAGTATCGTTGGGATTGTGGCCCGTCCGAAGGCAGAGTACCGAGAGGTGCATGATGTATTTTGGTGATAATGCCGGAAAAGTTGATTCGTCTTGCGATATTTCTTCCAGTGCAAACATAAATGCAGTTTCCTAATTGCTCTTTGCTGAAATGAGGTAGTCTATGGCAACAGTAACCAAGAAAGAACTTATCGATCGGATCGCCGAACGCGAGCAGACTAAGAGAGTTACGGTAAAGTGCATAATCCAGGCGTTCCTCGATGAGATTACCAAAGAACTGTGCGAGGACAATCGGCTTGAGTTCAGAGACTTCGGAGTTTTCGAGACCAGAATAAGAGCGGCCAGAATGGCGCAGAATCCGAAGACTCTCGAACAGGTCGAAGTCCCGTCGAAACGTACCGTAAAATTTAAGATGGGCCGGCTCATGAGAGAAAATCTCAGCGCTCCTGTTATAGAGCCGGCAGAGGCGAAGTAGTAATAATATCCGTAAATAGCCGTCGCGAGCAGCCGGTCGCGACCATCGCCTGGGGTTGGCAGGCGGTCGAGGCAAATAGAGCGGCACGCGGCCGATAGTCCGTTGTAGTTTGCAAAAAGGAGCGTTTCATGTCAGACGGTAAAGTGAAGTGGTTTAACCCGCGCAAGGGTTATGGATTTATCGCCACCCAGGACGGCCGCGATATCTTTGTCCACTACTCCAGTATTTCAGGTGATGGATATAAAACTCTAAATGAAGGCGATCCTGTCACTTTCGATGTTGTCGAGGGAGACAAGGGGCTGCGGGCGGAAAATGTACTTGCCCAGACCGCAGCCGCGGAGAGCACTCCGGAAAGTACTCCCGAAAGTACTCCGGAAAGCACTCCCGAAAGCACAGAAGAGTCTTAAAACCGTTCGTAAAATTCTGCCGCAGGCAAGCCGAGGCCGCGACGCAAGGGCCGCTTACGCTTGTTGCGGCGGAACGATTCGGTTTTGAACGGTAGCGGCACTGCTTCGTTGAGTTGAATTGCCCGGAGCAAGGAGGAATACGGGTTACATGAATTCTCCATCTTGCCTTTATAAGTGGACTTTTGCAAAACTCTTGTTTATAAGTGCCGTGATGAAAATGGAAAACAGAAGATGAGCCATGTTTTCAGGAGAATACAAATCCGGTTTGAACTGTAACGTTCTGGTGCTCAACAGGCATTATATGGCGATCCGCATCGTCGGCGTCAGGCGGGCGTTTTCGCTTTTGTTTCGCGATCTCGCCGAGGTCGTATCGCTCGAGGAGGGCAGGTATTCCAATTACGATTTCGATAGCTGGTGCGAGATCAGCCAGTTGCGGCGTGAGTTCGAGCCGGACGGCCACGACTGGGTCTCGACGATACATTTCCATATCGCCGTGCCGCGAATCATCCGGCTGCTGTTTTACGACCGCCTGCCGCGAAACGAAGTAAAGTTCAACCGCCGCAACATCTTCGCCCGCGACAAGAACATCTGCCAGTTCTGCGGCAAACGCTTCCCGACGAGCGAGCTGTCGCTCGACCACGTGATCCCGCGAAGCGTGGGCGGCGAAGCAAACTGGCAAAACATCGTCTGCGCCTGCACGGCCTGCAACGTCAAAAAGGGCGGCCGAACCCCAAAACAAGCCGGCATGACCCTAATCAAAAAGCCCACCAGACCCAGACACAACCCGTTAGTCCACGTCCACTTAGGCCACCACCGCTACAAATCCTGGAAACAATTCCTCGACCACGCATACTGGTCCGTGGAACTGAAGTAGGAACCTTACGACGCTATCCTCACGGCAATGAGAAGACAGCAGTGCTCATAATCAACAGCACTTCCTAAATTAACAATCCAAATGGTCGTTTCTTTAGTGACAAGAAATATAGCATTCTGTCTATGTTGATCTTTCTCCAGAAGTCACGCACAGGATAACATCATTCCAAGTCTGTTTCAGCGTAACTGGAACGTTTTCGGCCGACAGACTTGCCATCAGCTCATTCACAAATGCAGCGCGCCCCTTGACCCCAATTACTGCGAGGATGGCACAAATCCAGCTTTTAATCTCCACAAAATTAACCTCGTATCCTTGTGAGAAATAACGTTTTGCCTGATCCATCGCTTCTGCATTGTCGTCGTTTCCTTTCACAACGAACAGATAGTCCTCAATACCGGAGGGAGCAATCTTTGTATCGAAAGTAGCTACTACTCGTGATTTTTCAACGCGTCTTTCAGTCACCTCTACTGCCAGTATGGTGTGCCCGTCTTCCATAATGGTCACATCACCTCCAGCACCTGCTGCGGTATCAGCTACATTGATACCTTGTACTCTGACATCCCAATCCAAGCCAAATCTCTCTCTGATTGCAGAGAAAGTGGCAGCCACAAAAAACACGGGAAATCGTCCTCCACTTGGAGTTGCAATTAATGAGGAGATTATATCTTCAAACTGCGGCAGACTCAATCGCCGTGGGCGAATAGTCTCAATCTGTGAAGTTTCGCGGAGCATCAGAAAACGGTATAGGTGATAGTGCAATATGCCATGCAGTTTCTTCTGGGTTGCTCGGCGAACGTACTCCAGAACTTTCAGCATGGCATCGAATGCCGCTTGATCTCTCAGCCCTCCGCGAGTTTCCTCGGTGAATGTGACAGATCTGCGAAAGACACTCAAAAAAGGGCCTTTGGAGGAGGGAATCTTCATTTTGCGCAAGAACGGATTTATTACTTTCTCGTCCAGGGTCCTTCCGCTATACGCAAGCTCGCCTTGCTGGACGTAAGGAAGTCTTACATCAACTTTCCGATTGACTAACCGTGCGAGAATACCACCAAGTAGCACTTCTCGATACGCTTGAGTCTTTGATTCAAAAAGAAGATCGTAGGATTGTTCCAAAACCTTGTTTGAATGTGGCGTCCGCCCTTCGAGGTGATCGGATACACTACCTGCAAAAGCTCTCTCCAATATGTCTCGGGCGGTGTTGAGGTCTATGTTAGCCACGTCATCTTGTCCTCAGTAGTTCATCCACAAGGCTTCCTGCCTCATTTGCTTTGAAGAGTGACAGTTCTTCGCCGGAGCATCCACTCGCCGCCACTGTTTATAGAGATCGTCCATAAGCCTGCAACGATAGCCTGATACTGCTACTCTTCCTTTGGCCGCGCGAAGAATGTGCGCCAACTCTTCGTGCTCCCAGTCTGACATCTCAAAGAGATATGCTTTCTTGTCACTGCGTGATTCATGTGGATACGGCGGATCACAATAAAAAAGGGTCTTTTCATCGTCGTAAAGACGAATAACGTCGATTGCGGGTCTGTTCTCGATCTGGACTCTTATAAGGCGTTCAGCTATCTCCGGGAGCATTTCAACGCTGCCTAGCCAGCGCGAGACTACACCAGACATACCTCGTCTGCTTGTATTCCTGCAATTTGCCCATCGCCCAAGCGATGCTGTTTGGGCAAGGCCGGTCCGAGCCTGGCGCGCCCTAACAAAGAAGCGTCTTGCACGTTCGAGTTCTGAAATCTTTTCATCGGCTCCGTTCACGGCTAAATCAAATTCTTCACGAGAGAAAGGAGTCAGGGAAATAGCCTTTATAAGCCTTGAACGCTGATTCCTCAACACTCTAAAGAAATTCACGACCTCGCCGTCAATGTCGTTGTACGTCTCGGCTGCAGATGGTTTCCTGTTGATAAGGACCGCCGCGGATCCCCCGAACGGCTCGCAGTAGTGGTGGCATTCCGGCAATAACGGCAATAGCCAGCTCAGGTGTCTATATTTTCCGCCGTACCATCCGAAGGCAATTTTTCTTCGTTGTCGTGGTGCTTGTCGCTTGACTTTGCCATTAGTAGCACCGTTTCGTCTTGTGTAAATTGGGGAGAGTGCCTTGCCCATGTTCACCATAGAATAACTTGAAATCAGCAATTGATCAAACAATCGAAAGTATAACACATCTACCGCACTCGGCAAGCTCCAATTCGAGAACAACCATTGCGTAGTCATGCTCGGTGAACTGGTTATATTTGGCTAGTAGTATAGTAAATGACTATTGATGATTGTCTATTGTCCCTGCTTCCGCAGTGATGACAATATTATTGTCTTTCGCTCTCTGTGGCCGTGAAATCTGCGTTAGTCGGCGTTAATCAGTGCCTGAACACGACGTCAGAGGCGGGCATATAGGGAGTATTCCGGTTTTTTGGGGGATTTTCTTTGACGGCGGGGGCGTTAGACGGTCAAATATGCTCGATGGCGATATGTCGAGCTGTGCATAACCGTTTAGAAACTGTAGACCGATTAAGGCAGTTGTCTCCTGGGGTGGAGAATTATGGAAAAGCTCAAACCGAGGCTGAAGCTCTGGTTCGACAATGACGGCGTCAGTGGAGTGTTCGGCGACGGCAAGTGGCGGCTCTTGAAGGCGATTGAAGAGACGCAGTCTCTGAGTGCCGCAAGCCGGTCTCTTCGAATAAGCTATCGAAAAGCCTGGGGCGATCTGAAGAAAGCCCAGGACGCTCTGGGTACTGCATTAGTGCAGAAGCAGCGAGGAGGGAGTGCCGGCGGTAAAACTGTCCTGACCGAAAACGGCAGGAGATGGATCGAAGCTTACGCCCAATTCCGCCGGGACGTTGAGACCGCCGTGGAGCGGGCTTTTGAAAAGCGTATCGAGGGATTGCTGAGATGAGCGAAACATCGAGGGATACGTCTCGGTTCGCTGTAAATTGCGGTTTCAGTCTTATTGAGCTACTGGTCGTTGTCTCGATAATCACTCTGCTGTTCGGCCTGATCCTGCCGGCGCTGAGGCGGGCCAAAGCGATAGCCAGGCAAACGGTCTGTCAGAGCCGGCTGCGCCAGTGGGGCCTGGCGTTTGAAGCATATACCGTGGACTATGACGGTTTCTACCCGCACATCGACGGGCGAGACCGCACCGCGAGCAACCCGCAATCAGACGCCGAGCGGGCCGATTACTATTCCGGCTGGATCGACGTGCTCCCGCCGCTTATGGGCGAAAAGCCCTGGCGCGATCACGATTACGGCGACAAGCCCGGCCGAAAGACGATCTTCCAGTGCCCGATGGCCGAGCTTGCGCCGGATGAAAGCTACAAGTACCGGCCGAGGAGGACCGGGTATTTCTCCTACGCGATGAATTCGTGCCTCGAACTCGACGAAAATTGCTGGCCGCCTTACGGAGCCGAAGGAACGGACTGGCGTATGCCAAGTTTCCTGAGGGCGACGTCCGTGAAAAATCCGTCCCGGCTGATTCTGCTTTTCGATCAACTGCTGGCC